>ERZ772928.855-NODE-855-length-13352-cov-3.539821_pt1 | contig 13352 bp, 10 predicted proteins | sample MGYA00511686_ERZ772928 | MGnify/ENA primary metagenome ERZ772928 (study PRJEB29015, sample SAMEA2738063) | human oral metagenome | biome: human oral; feature: human-associated habitat; material: saliva | place: China | collected 2219 ... | reverse complement strand
TGACTCCACAACAACCAAAACGTCATGTACGGGGTCCAGGTCCTACAGGACCCGGCGGATGGATGACTGCTGAGGGCGGGGCCCGGCCCCGACTCCACCCCCAGGGACCGCAGGTCGGAGGCGGTCAGGTCGATGGAGTGCTCCCATATCGCCGTCAGACTGCGACATCCGGCCAGCACCCCGGTCACGGCCAGGGACAACACCGTGGGCAGGTCAAGGCGCACACCGCGTCTGTCGCGTGGGTTGGTGATGCTCCTGAGAACCTGGATCAAGGGCTGGCGCGACAAGGCGTTCGTGGTGGAGGCTGGCATCAGCGCGGCCTCCCAGAACAAAGGGATTGATTAAGCACCACTCACCGTCCCCACGGGGCCCACGCCCCAGCGACACACCACCCCCATCAAAGCGCCTCCCCCCTCACCCACCAACATTGGACCCCCTGACCCGGGGCCGCGTCCCTTATGAGGTTCTGGTTGAGGTCGAGAACCCAGCCAGGTAGGAGGCGGCCATGTCCTCGTGGGCGTGGCCGGCCTCGGCGACACGATCGAGCCGGGCGGAGAATGCCTCCATGCCATCGAGCCTCAAGCCGGCTTCGCGGGCGAGCTCGAGGATGAGGTGGGCGTCCTTGCCGGAGGTGTCGACGGCGAAGTTGGCCGGGCTCAGGGCGCCCCGTTCAACGAGGTCGGCCTTGATGCGCAGGAAGGGCAGGTCCAGGCCGCCGCCGTCGAGCACCTCGAAGAACTGGGCCGGGGGCACACCGATCGCCTTCGCCAGGGTGACGATCTCGCCGGCGGCGTTGGACACGGCGATGACCCAGGAGTTGACGACCAGCTTGAGGCGGGTCGAGGTGGCGGCGGCACCGTCCTCGCCGGTCCACACAGTGCGCGACCCGACGGCGTCCAGGACCGGAGTGACCAGCTCACGGCCGGAGACAGGACCGGCGGTCATGATGACAAGGGTGCCGGACTCGGCGGGCTGGCGGGTCCCGGAGACGGGCGAGTCGTAGAAGAGGACCCCGGCGGACTGCGCGATGGCGGCCAGGCCGGCCACATCATCAGGGCCGACAGTGGTCATCTGCAGCCAGGCGGCACCGGGGCGCATGGCGGGGGCGGTCTCGCGCATGACCTCGGCGACGGCGGCGCCGTCGAAGAGCATGGTGATGACGACGTCGGCCCCCTCGACGGCGGCGGTGGCGGTGGGGGCGATCTCGATGCCGTCGTCGGCCAGGGGCTGGGCACGCGAGATCGTGCGGTTCCAGGCGCGCACGGCGTGGCCGGCGCCGGCGATGTTGCGAGCCATCGCCGAGCCCATAATTCCGGTACCGAGTACGGCTACGGTCAGCTGAGACATGCTTCTCCCTTGATTCTCTCTGATCGAGCTTGTCGACCTGTCCGTGGTCGGCCACCCGCCTGGACCCCCTACGGCGCCCAGGATCGGGAGTGTTGCCGTCCTTTGTACACGACAGGCACCCGAGTCACTCGGAAGCCAGGGCGCCGGCGATCCTGTACAGGGCGACGGCCAGGAGGAAGGCAAAAGCAGTCATGAGACTGGGGCCCCAGAAACCGGAGAGCCGGGTGAGAAGGTCGCCGCCGATGGCGCCGGCGATCGTGGCACCGAGGTACATCGCCGTGTTGGATAGCGAGGAGACGGTTCCTCGGGCTTGGCCGGCGTGGGCCTGCAGCTGCCCCATGAGGACGGGCAGGAGGAAACCAGCCACGACCAGGGCCGCAGCAAAGGCGACGACGGCACCCCACATGGTGGTCACGATGAGCGGCATCGCAGCGGCCAGGAGGTAGAAGGCGCCCTGGATGAGGATGCCGCCCCACAGCGACCGCCACTCACCGATCCTTGCAACGACCCGTGGACCGAGGAGCGAGCCCAGCGCCGTTCCCAGACCGATCATCATCATGGCCTTCCCGATAGCGGTCTGCGAGGCACCGAAGTCCTTGGCCAGCCAGGAGCCGATGAAGGAGAACGAGGCGTAGTTGCCGGTCTGGAACACGAGGTAGGCGAGGAGCGACCACCTCAGCACCCGCGAGCCGAGGACCCTCCGGTAGGAGCCGACGACGTCAGCAGGCTCCCCCACCGGCCGCACATGGGGGAACGAGAGGAAGAGGAGTCCCCACAGGATGACGCTGACCGCCGCGACCACGAGGAACGGCAGCTGCCAGCCTCTGATCGACAGGTAGGAGCCGATCGGCACGCCGGCAACCTGCGCAACCGCCAGTCCCGCGGTCGCATAGCCCATGACCTTGATGACGGACGGCCGGGGCACCGTCACCGGGATGGAGGCCCAGATCTGGGAGCTGACGAATGCGGCACTCACGCCGGCCAGGAAGCGGGCGGCAACCATACTCCAGAAGCTCCAGGCCAGGCCGCACGCGCAGGTGAAGACAACGAAGGCCGCCAGGCCGGAGAGGATGACTCGGCGTCGGTCGTGGCGGTCCGAGACGGGGCCGGCCACGAGGGCGAACAGCGCGTACCCCAGGGCGTAGGCGGAGACCAGCCAACCGGCCCGGGACAGGGGGACGTCGAGCTCGCGCTGGAGCAGGGGCAGCAGGGGCGCGACGAGGAAGGTGTCGGTCCCGATGGCGAACATGGTGAAGAAGGACAGCCACCCCATGGTCGAGACGCGGACACCCGTCGGCGACGTCCTCTCGCCATCCACGGACACGGGCGATGAGCCACTAGCTTCTTCAGTCATCTCAAACCTCCTTAGTTCGATGTTTGACGTACTAAGAATTGTAGGAGACGATTCCTTCTGTCAACCCCCGTCCGGTGCGCGCCGGGGGCGAAGGTCGAGACAGAGAGGCAGGGACGAACCGTGAAGGACAGGGAGCTCTTCCACCCCGAGGCGGGCGACATCTCCCTGGACGCGATCCTGGGCGCCCTGTCCGACCCCATCCGCCGCGACGTCCTGCGTCGGATCGCCGATGAGGGCGCCCTGTACTGCGGGGACCTGAGCTACGACGTCGTCAAGTCCACGATGTCGCACCACTTCCGGGTGCTGCGCGAGTCGGGGCTCATGCATACCGAGCGCGAGGGCAAGCACCGGCGCATTACCCGGCGCGACAACATCATCGAGCAGCGCTTTCCGGGCCTGCTGGCCGCCGTCGGCCTGCCCGCCGGCAAGGGGCAGTGGCCGGACTGACGACCACCCGAGCGAGTACCCTGACGGCTCAAGGACGAGCCGCCGGCAACCTGCGAGGTGAGAGATGGCCAGGCCGCGCAAGCCGATCGACCCGACTCGACGTCGCCGTTTGATGCGGACGGCACGCACGATCTTTGCGCTCCACGGGTACAACGGCGCCGCACTGAGCGACATCCTCTCCGCCGCGCAGTTCCCTCGCAGCTCCTTCTACTACTTCTTCACCGACAAGGCAGCGCTCTTCGACGCGGCTTTCTCCGACGGGCTGACCCTGCTCGCCGAGCGGGTGAGCCCACCCGATCCTGCAGCGCTGACCACCGAGTCCTTCTGGCCCAAGATCTTCACCTTCTTCGACGAGCTGGCGGCGGCCGGCGACGACGAGGACGTGGCGACAATCGCGACGCTCTTCCACATGCGGGACGCTCCACCGAGCGCCTCACGCGCCGATTTCGAGAGGTCCACCCGGGCGTGGTGCCAGCAGACCGTGCACGCGGGTCGCGAGCAGGGCGTGCTCGACCAGGAGATCCCGGAGGACCTGCATGTCGAGCTCGTGTGGAGCGTTGCCGTCACACTCGATCGGTGGTTGGCCTCGCAGGCCGACAAGGGAGCGGATGCTCGACAGCTGGCGCACACCCTCCTGACGCGGCTGTTCGGGGCGCCATAACAGATCCCTCCCCGCTTGACCGCAGCCACGGGAACGGACAGCCTCCTTATTTGTGGACATGTCTGTCCATAAATGACTACCGTAGTTGTTACCAACCGTTCGCTGCCACAACGAGGTTCAGGAGGAATGCACGATGGCGAGCGTTCTTGTCGCCGGGGCGACCGGATACCTCGGCCGGTACGTGGTCGCCGAGCTTCACAGCCGCGGGCACCTCGTGAGGGCCGTGGTGCGGGACCGGGATCGCGCCCGCAGGGAAGGGCCCTGGGGCTCACCGTCATTGGACGGCCTGGTGGACGAGTGGGCTCTCGGGAGCGTCACCGATCCTCGCTTCACCCGAGATCTCGCAGCCGACGTCGAGCATGTTGTCTCGGCTCTGGGGGTGACGCGTCAGAAGGCCGACCCGTGGCAGATCGACAACCTCGCCAACCTGGCGATCCTGAACTCGGCGCTGAAGCACGCCGTCTCCTTCACCTACATCAATACCCTGGGTGGCGATCGCTGCCCCGCCCGGCTGACGCGAGCGAAGTCGGCATTCGCGCAGACGCTCTCGGTGGCGGAGATCAACTCTCAGATCATCAATCCGCCGGCCTACTTCTCCGACATGACGGAGGTGCTGGCGATGGCCAGGCGCGGCCTGGTGACGGTGCTCCGCCCGACGGCCCGGATCAATCCGATCCACGGGGCGGACCTGGCGGTCTACGTCGTTGACCGGATGGAGGAGGGGGCTGCCGGCGCGTGGGACATCGGCGGACCGGACATGCTCACCTGGAGACAGGTAGCTCAGCTGGCGTTCCGCGCCGTCGGCACACGGCCGCGCATCGCCGCGGTACCCGCCTGGTCGCTGCCACCGGCACTGAGGCTGACGGCGCTGTTCAGCCCGCGCCTGGCCGACGTCGCCCAGTTCATGACCTGGAACATGATGCGCGACTGCGTGGCCCCGACGACGGGCACCCACCACCTCGCGGACTTCTACCGCACAGTTCTTGAGAATCAGAAGTAGGTAGGCACGTCACTGCGAGGTGACCTCGACCTGCTGGCGGGTGTTCCACCCCATCTTGCCGCTGGTGACCATCCCCCAGACCCGCAGGGGACGCAGGATCAGTGCGGACCACAGCGTCGCCACCGGGGACAAGAGGAGGCTGGCGTACCTCTGGGGGCCGGTGGTGTCCGAGCGCCACACGGAGATGTACCGCGAGCCCTGCGCCAGTCCAATCGCCAAAGGCACCAGCACCACCGTCGGCGGCACACCGCCGCCCAGGACGAGCGGACGCCACAGCAGCAGGTAGACGAAGACCGAGATCACCAGCCAGATCTGCATCCACCCGGTGGCCTGGCGCCACCAGCCCCACGAGAGAACCGGCAGGAAGCGGATGCGCCAGAGCCCGCGGATGAAGGAGCCGCGGAACCAGCGCTCCTGCTGGCGGTAGTGGTGGCTCCAGCGGTCAGGCATCCAGGCGAAGGCGAAGGCCGAGGGCTGCTGGACGGTCCTGCCGTGCAGCAGGGCGAAGAGGGTCAGCAAGGAGTCGTCGGAGAACTCCACGTGCCGCCCCAGGTAGCTCTCATTCATGTAGGTCTCGATGTTCTCAGCCAGGATGGAGCACCGGTAGGCGGCCAGGCCGCCGGAGTTGACCATGACTGAGCCGAGCTGGGACATGAAGGAGCGGTCGATGAGCTGCTGGCCGACGAAGATCACGTCGGTGACCCGGGCGAGCAGGTTCTCCCGGTTGTTGATCGCCAGGATGACACCGGCGACCGACATGACCCGGGGGTCGCTGAAGGGCTGGACGATCTCATGGAGGGCCTCGGCGTCGAGCATGGAGTCGGAGTCGACGGTCACGAACAGGTCGGCGTCACGGATCTTCCTGAAACCGTGCACCTGCGCGTGGCGCTTGCCCTCATTGGGGGTGCGCTGCCAGCTGGCGTAGATGCCGGCCAGCGCCGCCTGCCGGATGAACCAGTCCCGCTCTGCCACATAGGCGCCCTGGGTGGAGCCGTCGTCGACGACGTGGATCTCGGCCGGCGGCGAGCTCTGGTGCAGCAGGGCGGAGAGCATCCGCACCACGACGTCGGGATCCTCGTTGTAGAGCGGCACGAGCACGGCGACCCGATGCGCCTCGCCGCGGCCGATGACGCGCCCCTCGAAACCGGCCACCACGAGCTGCACGGCCACGATCACGAAGAGGACATCGAAGGTCCACACGATCCACGCGTCCAGCACGTGGTGCCGGCTGACCAGCACCCGCCAGCAGAGCCACCCCACCACACCGAGGGCTACGACGACGGCGGGCAGGGGCCCACCGGCCCGCATGAGTGCCCGGGGCAGCCCGGTGGCGTCGGCCGATCGCTGAGCCTCATCCGGCGTCGTCACCGGGGTGCGCACGGTGACCACCCCACCGCGCCCTGCGCCCCGCTTCTCGCCGTATCCCTCTCTGTGGACCGCCCGGAGCCCTGTCCTGCGCTTGAACAGCAGCTTGACCGCGAAGCAGGCCAACAGGATGACCAGGCAGACCAGCAGCACGAGCGGACCGAAGGACCAGGTCATAGCGTCAGTCTTTCCGTGTCGGGGTGCCGGTTCCGCTCCAGGAGGCGACGGCGCCTCAGGCCAGGGCGGGCGACTGGCTGCGCATGACCTCGGGAACCGTCTTGACGGGCAGGCCGGAGTCAGCCACTCGCCTCATGAAGCGCTCGAAGCTGTCCGCCCTGATCGACTCGGGGGCGCCGTCGGTCTGCTCGTCGATGCGGTGGAAGACCATGTGGGTCCAGCAGCGGTGCTCCCGGCAGCGGGCCAGCGCCTTCTCGACCTGGGACTCGGTGGTGTAGGAGCCGCAGTAGAAGACGCGCAGCCGGAACGGGTCCCCCGGTGCGAGGGTCTCCGGGGCGTTCTCGATGGTGCGCATCGAGGTGAAGTAGTCCTGGGAGGTGCGCAGCACGAGGTCGTTGTACCGCCCCATGGGCAGGGCGAAGTGGGCGGCGCCCTCGGGGTAGCCGTGCTCGAGGAGGAAGGACCTGATCGTCTCGAACTCCTGGCGCACCCCCGCCTCGTCGAGGGTGGTGAGATCGGTGGAGGCGTGGGCAGCGATATCCCAGCCGTGACGCTCGCGCATCTCGGCGAGCTGGGCGGTGCTCATGCGGCCGGGCAGTCCGACCTTGTCAGCGATGACGTAGGAGGTCGCCGCGCCGATGCCGCAGTCCTGCATGATCGCCCGGGCCGTCTTGTAGTCGCTGTCGTAGCCGTCGTCGAAGGAGATGGAGACGATGCCGCTGGCGGCCGAGGGCAGGGTGGCCAGGTAGCCGAGCCACAGGCGGCTCGGTGCCGAGTCGGAGGCGGGGACGGTCTTCAGGCGCACCCGCGTCACCCGGTCCAGCCGGGGATGGCCGACGACGGCGCGCTCGGCGGCGCGGTTGACGGTCACCCGGCACCAGCTCCCGGTGCGCAGCGTGCGCATGTCGGGTGCGACGTCGAGGCGCAGGCAGTCCTCCCCTTCCCCGCCGAGCTCGAGCTGGATGCTCTCGATCTGCCGGTAGTCCTCGGCGCGCAGCCACAGGTCCCACTGGCAGTCGGTCATGTCGACGCCCGAGAGTGCCAGGTCGGCGCTGGTGGGGCGGCGGGAGTCACCGGTGGTGGTGATCCCCAACGACTGGGTCCCGTGGGAGTGGGTTGAGGTGTCGGGCCGTATGGAGCCGTCCCTGGAGGAGAGGGTCCAAGCGCGCGGATCCTGCATGTCCGACAGCACCTGCGACGGCGCCGCGGGAGGGCCGGCGACCGGTGCCGGGGAGGCGTGAGCCGCCGACTGCAGCTCAGGTAGAAGAGTGCTCGAGGCGGCCAGGGCGACACCACCCATCAGGAAGTTGCGGCGCCCCATCCGGTCATGCTGCGGCAAGGTACTTCTCCAGTTAACAGTCCACTCGGTTGGTTTCCTCTCCAGGATACGCACGAAATCGCTGCCACCGCGGACAAAAGTCGCGGACACCCATCCTCGACGGCCTGCTACATCGTGCTGCCAGCCTGCCAGGACCCCGCAATTCCGCGCAGCGCCGCCAACCGACGCCAACCATACGTGATGGAGATCACCCTACTGTTGTAGGTAACTGAGCCGCCCCATCGACCACCTGCCACTCGAGCATGAACCACAAAAAAGTCCGACCGCACGCCATTGCTATGTCCTCGGCGACTCTTCTCGTTCGGGACTCAGGCGAAGACCGAGGCGAGGCGGGCGACGGCGGGGTCGGAGTCGCGGACCAACCGGCGAAGCACCTCTCCGGCGGCATCGACCGGGAGCTCGATGAGAGCCTGAGTCAGACGCAGTCGCACGGCGGTCTCGGCGGTGGGCGCGGCGAGCTCGTCGGTGAGAGCGTTGACGATCCAGGACGCACGCTCATCGTCGCGGCACAGCACTCCCAGCACCTCCGCCGCCTCCACATCGTGGGCGCCTTCGACCACCATCGCGACAAGGACGGGGACGGCCTCGGTCACACCGCATCGCCCCAGCGCCAGAGCGGCGCAGTCGCGCACGACCGCGTCGGGATCATCGAGAGCCTGCGCGAGCACGACGGCGGCGCCCGGCGCCTCGGGCACCTCAGAGATCGCCCGAACCGCGCGCCGTCGAACGTCCGTGTCCCCTGCGCGAGCACCGGCGCGCAACGCCGCCACCGCATCACCGCCGGATCGGGCGATGGCCCAGCGCAGCGCACCCGCGACATCCGGCTCGGACTCGCTCAGAAGCGCTTCGGCCAGCAGCTCGACGGGGACCGGCGCTCCCGCAGATCGGATCAGAACGGCCTGCTGCCTGCGAGCGGCACTTTCCGAGTCGAGGTCTCGCATCAGGTCAATGACGCGCAGGACGTCGCGCCAGTCGGCAGGCGCGGAGGCGTCAATGGCCCGGAGCCGGTCGAGCAGCTCGCGCTCCTGGGCCAGACGCTCCTCAGTGCACCGGATGAGATCGACGACGAGCGCGGCGGGCGTCAGGTCCGGGTCCTCCAGAGCGCGCCCCACCTGCTTGAGCGACAACCCCATGGATCGAAGGCTCTCCACCTGGAAGATTCTGCGAATGTCCTCGGCGGAGTAGTCGCGGTAGCCGGCGCTGGTGCGGCCCGTCGGCCGCACCAGCCCCAGAGCCTCATAGTGCCGGAGCATCCGGGCGCTCACTCCGCAGGACCGGGCCGCGTCGCCGATCAGCACTCCATCACCTCCTGCACCCCCATGGGCTCGGCACCCTCAGTCCCAGCTCTTGCCACGCCAGTATCCGACTCCTCCGCGCTTGACGCCCCCGGTGTGAGCATCAGCCTCGCCTCGAAGATGGCCTCCTCAAAACCTCTCTCCGGGTCCTGCCGAAGCAGCTCGGTGACACGGGCGTGCGCAGCCACTTTCGGATCGAGACTCTGCGCGGCCTTCTCCAGGACGGGATCGGCGAACTCGCCGAGGTCGATCAGCGCCCGGCTCAGGCTCAGCTGGACGCTGCGGTCTCCGCGACCGAGCTGGCGCGTCAGCTCCTCGGCCAGAGACGCCTTCTCGTCCTCCGGAACGAGGACGACGGCGGTGCGCCAGGCGGTCCGCGCGATCCCGTCGTCGGGATCGCCGAGCATCTCACGGGTGATCCAGGGCCAGGCGCTCTTGTCACCGATCTTGGAGAGCGTGTGCAGGGCCTGACTGCGAGCCTGGTTGCACCCGGAGTCGAGCTCCCGGTGGAGGCGCGGCAGAACGATCTCCGGCGGCAGGCGGGTGAGGGCCCAGGAGAGCATGTCCCGAACGAAGAAGTCCGGCTCGATCGCGCACCGCTCGACGAGCAGCTCCGTGTAGTCGGCGTCGGCTCCGGACCCGATGGCCAGGGCCGCCTGCAGACGGATCGAAGAGCTCTCAGCGCTCAGGGCATTCGCGACACGGGAGTCCTGCGGGGTTGTACTGGTCATCGGGACCACCTCCTGCCCCAAGGGAAGGCCTTGTCACGGTGTCAAGGTCAAGTCGTCCCGGCGGCCGACGCACATCTGGACGGAGACCAAGTCTCCGGCCGTAGCCGGTCAGTACTGACCTCGATCATTCGCAGGGCCTGCCGTCTGAAGCCGGGGTCGGGGTTGACGAGCAGATGGATGGCGAGCCCGTCCACCAGCCCGTGCAGCGCCGTCGTCTCCGCCTCGATATCGAGGTCCGGCCACGACCTCCTGACCGACTTCGCCTGGCACAGCGGACTATTCGGCGCAGCGGCAGCCACCACGTGGGTGGGGCACAGGTTCTTCACCATCGGTCTGCCCACCTGGGTCTTCGCCGCACTGCGTATCTGGAACACCATCTACATCATTGACCTCATCTGGACGGCGCGGAAGGTTCTCGAACCCCGCGACGAATAGACGCTCAGCGGACTGGTACCGAATAGTTCCGGCTTACCCCTCGATCACGGCAGATGTCAGGTTTCACCGCCCACACCGGCGATGAGCGCCCGTTGTCCCGACCCGACGGAAGCTATGTCATCGAAGGCATTGCCTCGGCCACGCCGAAAAGTTTACCCCCGCCGATTCTCCTCGCGGTGGCAAACCTCTATGTAGTGGACTTAGCGGGAGGCTTGTCGAAATTTGATCCATGGACGAACCTGGTGGTGCGAACGCGTCGGATCATCCGCGACCGACCATGCCAAGCAGCGGCCTTGGGATCGGCATCTGCAACAAGCACCGCGGGCTTACGACGGCCTACTCCAGGAGGTCGAAAGGGCCTATACGGACGGAGCATTACTCAAGGAAATAGCGAAGCAAGTTGACGTCGGTCACCAGCGACTATCTCGTTTCTTGCGAGCACGTGACGTCATATTCCACGACCAGTCCCCGACCAGCGGCGGTATTATGCTCATGCGAGCCACGTACGAGCATGGAGCCTCGCTGGAGCGTGTAAGCGAGAGGCTGGAACATACCGGAAGAACAGTCCGCGGACATCTATCGAGTGCGGGCACCGCCATGCGAGACACCCACAGACGATAGGTACGCGCACACCCAAGTAATCCGCAGACCTAGAGGCCTCAAAGGGACTACCACATCCAGTCGCCATCACTCGCATCCGGCTCATCGGATAACTCATCCGCGTCAGGTTCGACGATAAGCGGCACAATCCACTCATTTGTCACCAACATGGTGCGACTGTTCGGCTCGGCTTCAGGCGGGAGTGGACTGATTCGCGTCACCACTGGAACTTGCGCGGATACCCCGGCAAGAACGCACGTTCCTGTCGGAAGGATCGGTAGCGATTCAAACGACACGCGGTCGAGATAGGCGACTGCCTTTTCGATCGCCTGCACATCGAGGTTGTTCACGAGCCGGTGAAGGAAGTAGTTGTGGAGCTGGGAGATGATAGTTGGCGAGATGTCGTGGGGTCGCTGGCTGGCCAAGGTCAAGAACACGCCGAACTTGCGTCCCTCCTTGATAATCTCCTCGAAGGTCTCTAGCCGATAGTCGCGCCACGCTTCGCTCTCGCGGGAGGATTCCAGCGACAAGATGTTGTGGGCCTCGTCAATGATGAGATTGAGGTAATTCTCGTTGCCAGGGTCGTTCTCCTTCTTCTGATCGTAGAGATGCTTGCAGAGCAGCATCGGCACGACCTTGCGCATCGATAGGTTGACGTCCCTCAAAGAGACTACGATCAAGGGTCGATCGTATTTCTGACCGTCGTCAACAACGATGAGCTTCTTGATGTCTGGCACTCGTGTTTCAAGTCGCTTGATCAGCGGCGACAGATGCTCACGGTTAGAGAATCCGCTGATGACATCGTTGTAGTATTGCAGGACGATTTTGAATCGAATCAGATCGATACCCGGTTCGATCCTTGAAAAGTTGATGGGCAACGCGATGATCTTGTCTTTGGTATTCGCTTCCCAGGCTGGGTGATCCGGATCGATTGGAGTGCTACTCCACGACCCCCAAAAGAATTTTCCCATCGTGGCGTTGTAATGCAAGTTCTGCTGAAAGTCGGCGATGAGGTTGGCGAGTTCCTGGGAGGGAGACGAGCCGAGGCAGTTCTGCACTTCGGTGAGCAGGTTGAGCACGGTTTGTCTGTCAAGCGTTCTGTCGTTACTCTTCGTTGCCCTTAGCACCATGTCTCCGAGGACCTTGAGCAAGTCCGCTGGTTGGGCGATCCGCTGGTCCCAGTAGTCGCTGTTGAGGACCCGTGCGAGGAATGGGGCCTGCGTCTTCTCGGTGGCATCAAGGAGGACGGTCCAGAACGCAAGGTCGCTGACGGCACTCGACGGGAGCGGAAGACGTGGACCGTTGGCAACACGCGTGCTGAGAGCATACTCCCGTTTGTTCGCATCGCTAGTCAAGACGGCAGTGGAACGAGGGTCCTCGTTTGAACATGCTCGGTTGAGGTACTCGCCATTGAAATCGATCAAGACGAACTGAGACCGTTGACGGAACGCTTCAATGGACCCGTACTTCTTGAACAACTCGTGGTAGAGCTTCGTGAGTGTGTACGATTTCCCGCTTCCGGTGTTGCCGAAGATACCGACGTGGCTGGCAAAGATCGCGTTGATTCCGACGGCTACTGACTGTGTTGGCTCCATTGCCAACGCGCCGATCTCTAACGGCCGATCGCCGCCTGAGACAAAGGCGTGGATGAGGCCGAACTCTTCTTCGGTGAGTATGAAGCACTCGTTATCCAGGAGTGGCATCTCACGGATGCCACGCTCGAACCGTCCACCTTCGATGTAGCCGACGAGGCTCACATCGAGTTGGCGGGACAAAGAATCTACTCCGCGGCGGTACGTCGATGCAACGCCGCGATCCTCTTGAACCACCTCGCCGTCGACCTTGGCAATCAACTCGACAAATCCCTTGACGATTTTTACATAACTCGAGACAGCGATATTTCGTACGAGACCGCCGCGATACAAAAGATGCGAGCCGTTCTTGAGTTTGTCGACTGCGACGCGCACACGTCTACCCTCCACCGAGACCACTCGCCCAACGCGGAATACCGCATTCTGATCAAGAACAACGTCCTCAATCATCTGGTGTCTCCATCATGGGTGCACGGATATCTAGTTCAATCCGCTGATCAGGGTCGGGAATTTTGTCACGAACGATCGGTGCGAAGTAGTCAGTCTCGAGTACGTCAAGACTGATCTTCCGCTCTTCCTCACCGTCGCCTGGCTTGGCGGGGACTACGAACTCGATGTTGCCGTTCTTAACCTCAGCGTCCGGCAAAAATTGCTCGTACGACTGGAGCCCTTCACGAGAATAGCAGAACACGATCACCTGCAACGTAGGGTTCGTTCGAGCCGCTCGTAACACAAGGTCGCGGAGGTGTTCATCTCGGAACGAGAATCCGTGAACAAAAAGTACGCTGTTCTCTTTCTCCAGCTCATTGGATAAACGACGGATCAGCTCATAGTACGTCTCATTCAAAACAGTAGTTGCAAACTTGCGCTTGTCTGGGTTGACGATACCGAGCCTGCGGTATTGAGCAGAGAATGCCTCCACAGCCGCGGGCACTTCATCCTTCGTTCCGAACGAGAAGGGATTTTCTAGGCGCATATCCGCCTCAGCAATCAGCTCGTCAATCGGACG
>ERZ772928.847-NODE-847-length-13442-cov-6.469560_pt1 | contig 13442 bp, 20 predicted proteins | sample MGYA00511686_ERZ772928 | MGnify/ENA primary metagenome ERZ772928 (study PRJEB29015, sample SAMEA2738063) | human oral metagenome | biome: human oral; feature: human-associated habitat; material: saliva | place: China | collected 2219 ... | reverse complement strand
CAATCTATGAAGAAAAGGAAAACACAAAATGATTGAATATATCTATTTCGGAACATCACTACTTTTTTTACTCTGGGTACTAGTAAATGAGCTAGACGAACGAGCAGAGGCTAAAAAGGAAAACAGACAACTAATCGCGAGCAACATCGCTCGTATGAATCTGAGAAATTCAGATAAACAATTTACATACGATGTGCAACCACCTGTTGGACTTGCAAAAAATGTAGAAGAAGGAGTTTAAGATGGTAACAATCAATAAACTAGAAATCGAAAACGTCAAGCGCGTTAAAGCAGTCAAATTAGAGCCATCAGCGACTGGTTTGACAATCGTGGGTGGAAACAACAACCAAGGTAAAACAAGCGTACTGGACGCTATTGCGTGGGCGCTAGGTGGCAACAAGTACAAACCTAGCCAAGCGCAACGCGAAGGAAGTGCAATCCCGCCTAGCTTAAAAATCACACTATCAAACGGATTGATTGTAGAACGTAGCGGAAAGAATAGCACCCTCAAAGTGATTGATCCAAGTGGTAACAAAGCCGGTCAGAACCTACTTGATAGCTTTGTGGAGGAACTAGCTATCAACTTACCAAAATTCATGGAGCAGACTAGCAAAGAGAAGGCTAAAACTCTGTTGCAGATTATCGGAGTTGGTCCGCAATTGGCTGAACTTGAAATGCAAGAGAAAGCCAAATATGACGAACGTCATGCGATTGGTGTAATTGCTGACCAAAAAGAAAAGTTTGCTAAAGAACAGCCATACTACCCCGACGCACCGAAAGAGCTAGTCTCTATCTCTGAACTTATCCAACAACAACAAGCTATCCTTGCAAAAAATGGGGAGAATGCTCGTAAGCGCCAGAACTTGGTATCTATCCAAAATCAACACGCTTCAGCAACTGCAGAGGTTGAACGACTAGAGCAATTGCTGGATGATGCCAAAGAAAAAGAAAGTCGGTTGGCTCAAGACTTGGCTATCGCGAATACAGATGCCATGGATCTTATCGATGAATCTACTGAAGAAATCGAAAACAACATCGCAGAGATTGACGAAATCAATCGTAAAGTTCGTGCTAATCTTGACAAAGACAAGGCCGAAGAGGACGCGAAAGTTTACCGCGAACAATATCGCGAGTTAGATCTTGTAATTGAAGGAATTCGCAAGCAGAAAACGGACTTGCTCACAAATGCAGACTTGCCGTTACCTGGTTTGTCCGTGGATGATGGCGAATTGCTCTACCTCGGCCAACGATGGGACAACATGTCGGGTAGTCAGCAATTACAAGTAGCGACTGCAATCGTGCGTAAATTGAAGCCAGAATGTGGATTCGTTCTAATTGACAAGCTAGAGCAAATGGATCAGTTGACTCTTCAAGAATTTGGAGCATGGCTCGAACAAGAAGGCTTGCAAGCTATTGCGACACGAGTATCAACAGGAGACGAATGTAGCATCTTAATTGAAGACGGGTATAGCGTTAAACCTGAGACAAAGCAAATCCCCGAAACATGGAAAAATGGATTTTAAAAAATAAAGGAGAACCAAAATGAAAAAAACAGAAGAATTTATTGCATTGCGAAGCAAAGAAGACGGACATTATCTAGTTGACTATAAAAACAACACACACACATTTGCATTCTCTGCTAGATTTTCAGATTCGATGAAAGATGCTGCTGTTATCCCTGAAGAAAACTTCAAAGAGGATGAACGTTTTAGCAAGCTAGCCGATGCGCTTGGATGTGAACCAATTATCGTCACAGCTACTTATGAACTCAAGGCGCTAGATGGAAGCGAGCCGAAAGAATTGATCAAAAAAGAAAAAAGTCTCAAAGAAATCTTAGCCTTGATTGAAAAACTTGAAGATAAATTTGAAGATAAATCGGAGGACTAAACATGCAGATTACTAGAGGAAAACGGGCGCGAGCTCAAAAGGTAGTTATCTACGGACCAGAAGGAATTGGGAAATCTAGCTTTGCAAGTCAATTCCCAGAACCAGTCTTTATCGACACGGAAGGTTCAACAGATAATATGGATGTGGCACGACTCGACAAGCCAACAAGCTGGACCATGTTAGTCAATGAGATTGCTTTTATCAAGGCAAATCCAACAGAGTGTAAAACACTCATTGTCGACACAGTCGACTGGGCAGAGCAATTGGCAGTAGCTCACGTATGCTCACAACATGGAAAGCAAGGAATTGAAGATTTTGGATGGGGCAAAGGGTATACCTATGTCCAGGAAGAAATGGGGCGTTTCTTAAATGCCTTATCTGATCTAGTTGATATGGGTATCAATGTAGTATTGACTGCACACGCTCAAATCAAGAAATTTGAACAGCCGGACGAGATGGGTTCTTATGACCGCTACGAATTAAAACTTGGCCAAAAGACAGGCTCTAAAACGGCACCGCTTGTCAAAGAATGGGCAGACATGGTTCTGTTTGCAAACTACAAAACCTTAGTCATGACGACTGAAAACGGCAAAAAGAAAGCCCAGGGCGGTGAACGTGTGATGTATACCAATCATCGACCGGCTTGGGATGCCAAAAATCGTCACGGATTGCCAGATGAAATGCCATTCAACTATGCTGGAATCGCTCATATCTTTGCTGGCCAACAAGTACAAGCGCCTGCATCACAACCGCAGACAATTGCTCTAGAACCTCAGCAAACTACGCCACAAGCCCCAGAACCAATCCAAGAGGAATTACCTCTCGATATGTCTACGGTTGGTGAAGTACCTCAAAATGAAGCTCCTGTCGAACAACAAGCGGCGCCTGCACAATATCATACAAGCTTACCAAAGAGTTTGACTGACCTCATGTCTCAAAATAATGTGACAGAAGAAGAGCTTCAAAAAGTCGCATACATCCGTGGACACTTCCCGCTAGGAACTCCGATTGAAAACTTCCCGCCTGATTATTGGGATATGATTGTCTCTCACTGGCAGGCTACTATGGAAGTCATTCAAAATCAGGTTCGAGCAAATCCCGAATTACCCTTTACCGTGTAAGTTTTGGGAATTAGAAATTATAGCAAAATACAATAAAAATTTTAGAAAATAGAGGAAAAACAACATGACACAACAACAATTTAACAACTTTGACCGCGAATACGACTGGAACGACACTATCCAAAAAGACGCCGAATTCACCTTGCTGCCTGAAGGCTTATACAATTTCACAGTTAAAAGCTACGATCGTGGACGTCACACACCAAATCCACAGAACCCAGGAAAATTGCCGGCATGTAATAAAGCAACTGTTCACATTCAAATCGTAGCAAACGAAGGCGAAACAGAATTGCGCCACAACTTGTTTTTACATAGCTCGACTGAAGGTATGTTATCAGCGTTCTTTGGTGCTATTGGCCAAAAACGTAAAGGTGAACCGCTTCGTATGGATTGGAACGCTATCGTAGGACGAACTGGTGTATGTAAGGTCGGAGTTCGTGAGTACAATGGCAACAAATACAATGAAGTGAAGGGTATGATCTATGCTGAAGACGTGGACTATACAAAAGTGCTGAATCAACAACCAGGACAAACTACACAAGCAAGCTACCAACAACCGCAGCAGAGTTTTGGACAACCTCAGGGGCAAGCTGGATACCAAGCCGGTCAATTCTAGGAGGTAAGGGATGCAATTAAGACCTTATCAACAGGAAGCACGGGAAGCTGTTCAAGCTGAATGGGCTAAAGGTCGCAAGCGCACGCTCTTAGTATTACCAACAGGATGCGGGAAGACAATCGTCTTCTCCAAAATCATTGAAGACCAAGTGAAAGAGGGCAAGCGTGTGCTTGTCCTTGCTCATAGGTCGGAGCTTTTAGAGCAGGCTAGCGACAAGCTAAAGACTGCGACAGGTCTTGGTACAGCTCTGGAAAAAGCCGAAAATACTTCTATCGGTTCCTGGTATCGAGTAGTTGTCGGATCAGTCCAGACCATGCAGAGAGAGAAACGACTTAGTCAGTTTCCTCCTGACTGGTTCGATACGATTGTAGTTGACGAAGCGCATCACGCTATTTCAGATGGCTACCAGCGCGTGCTTGGATATTTTGAACAGTCGAATGTATTGGGAGTGACCGCAACGCCTGACCGTGGAGATATGAAGAATCTTGGTTCTTACTTCGATAGCTTAGCTTATGAATATTCACTAGTCCAGGCTATTCAAGAAGGGTACCTATCAAAAATCAAAGCTTTAACAATTCCGCTTAGCTTGGATTTATCCAATGTCAGCATGTCAGCGGGTGATTTCAAGGCGAGTGATGTCGGGACGGCATTGGACCCATACCTGGAGCAGATAGCTGACGAAATGGCCAAACAATGTGCAGACCGCAAGACGGTTGTATTCTTGCCTTTAGTAAAGACCTCGCAGAAGTTTCGCGACATCCTAAATGCAAAAGGATTTCGTGCTGCTGAAGTCAATGGAGAGTCCAAGGATCGCGCAGAGATTCTGGAAGATTTTGAGAAAGACCGCTACAACGTGCTTTGTAATTCAATGTTATTGACGGAAGGGTGGGACTGCCCGTCAGTAGATTGCGTGGTCGTGTTAAGACCTACTAAGGTACGTGCCTTATATAGCCAGATGGTGGGGCGTGGTACTCGTTTACATCCAGGGAAGGAAGAATTACTCTTGCTTGACTTCCTCTGGCACACTGAACGCCATGAGTTATGTCGGCCAGCTAACTTGATTTGCGAGACTCCAGAAGTCGCTCAGAAAATGGTTGAGAATATGGAAGAGCAAACAGGTGTCATGCTTGACCTTGAAGATATGGAAGTTAAGGCAGCAGAAGACGTAGTCGCTCAACGTGAAGAAGCATTGGCCAAACAATTGGAAGAAATGCGTAAACGTAAGCGCAAATTAGTAGATCCATTGCAATTTGAAATGTCTATCCACGCTGAAGACTTGTCGAACTATGTGCCAAACTTCGGATGGGAGATGTCACCTCCTAGCGACAAACAAATCAAAGCGCTTGAAAAATATGGCATCTTTACTGACGAAGTAGGAAATGCAGGAAAAGCCAATCTCTTGTTAGATAGATTGCATAAACGACAGTCAGAAGGCTTGACCACGCCAAAACAGATTCGCTTCCTGGAAGGTCGTGGTTTCAAAGATGTGGGTATGTGGCAATTTGACCATGCCAGAAACATGATTGATCGTATCGCAGCGAATGGATGGAGATTGCCTACAGGCGTGCGACCGTCTGAATATGTGCCAAATTAAAGAAGGAGAAAACAGTGGCAGAGAATGATTTTAACTTATTGCCGTTGCTGGATTACATCAATCCTGCCACGGTAGACTACCAGACATGGGTAAATGTGGGCATGGCCCTTAAACACGAAGGATACACGGCATCTGATTGGGACAACTGGTCGCAAAATGATAGTCGGTATAAGAAGTTTGAATGCTTCAAGAAATGGGATACTTTCAACGAAGAAGCAGGAACCATTGTAACAGGTGCCACGATTACCCAACTAGCAAAAGAAAATGGTTGGGTATCTCAATCTGGCTATGACAGTGAGAATGCTCATGAATTAGGTTGGACAGATACAATCGATCGTGACTATCGTGTCATCGATAAGGATTGGATTGAAGGAAAGGAAATCCACGAGCCGACCATTTGGAATCCGGTTCAGGAAATTATCAAATACCTTGAAACACTTTTTGAAGCCAGTGAAAATGTTGGGTATGTGACCGAATGTTATCCAAAGACTGACGACGAAACAGGCGAGATTGTCAAATGGCTGCCAACTAAAGGGGCTTACGACCGTACTGCTGGACAATTGATTGAAGCTCTTAGCAAATGTAATGGCGATATCGGTGCAGTGCTCGGTGACTATCACGAAGAAGCTGGCGCATGGGTCCGGTTCAATCCCATGGATGGGAAGGGCGCTAAAAATGAAAATGTGACAGATTTCAGATATGCCCTGGTTGAATCTGACAGCATGCCAATCGATAAGCAAAATGCCATTTATAAAGAACTTGAATTACCGATTGTAGCCTTGGTGCATAGTGGAAATAAATCACTCCATGCTATCGTAAAAGTAGATGCTAAGAACTACGAAGAATATCGTAATCGTGTTGATTATCTTTATAAGATTTGTCAAAAGAACGGCATTATCGTTGATACTCAAAACCGAAACCCAAGCAGACTATCACGCATGCCAGGTTTTATCCGTAATGGCCAGAAACAGTTCTTAGTAGATACGAACATCGGTAAAGCTGATTGGGATGAGTGGTATCAATACATCGAAGATTTGAACGACGATTTACCTGATCCTGAATCTCTTTCAGACAGTTGGGATAACTTACCAGAGTTAGCTCCTGAGTTAATTAAAGGCGTTCTGCGTCAAGGTCACAAGATGCTGATTGCTGGACCGTCGAAAGCTGGTAAATCATTCGCTTTGATTGAAATGTCAATCGCTATTGCTGAAGGTAAGAAGTGGCTCGGTTGGGATTGTACCCAAGGGCGTGTGCTATACGTCAATCTGGAGCTAGACAGACCGTCTGCTTTGCATCGCTTCCGTGATGTTTATCAAGCTATGGGATTGGCACCGCAAAATATCAACAACATCGATATCTGGAATCTTCGTGGGAAGACCGTACCGATGGACAAGCTAGCGCCTAAACTCATCCGTCGAGCTTTGAAAAAGAACTATATCGCAGTCATCATTGACCCGATTTACAAGGTCTTAACTGGTGACGAGAACAGCGCAGACCAGATGGCACACTTTACCAATCAATTTGATAAGGTAGCGACAGAGCTAGGCTCTAGTGTTATCTACTGTCACCACCACTCTAAAGGTTCTCAAGGTGGTAAGAAGTCCATGGACCGCGCTAGTGGTTCGGGCGTATTTGCTCGGGATCCTGACGCGCTTATTGACTTAGTTGAATTGGAAGTATCTGAAGAGCTACTAACGCAGCGTTTGAACCAAGCAACGTGTCAACTCTACCAACGAGCATTGCAAGAACGAAATAACGCTTATTACCAACAGAATGTTGGACTAGATGACCTATTAAGCTCAGTGCAGATGAGAACACACTTCGAAAAAGGGATTCCAGATGTCATGGATCGCGCACCTTATGTAGATAAACTCGAAGAAGTACGCAAGCAAATCCAGATAGCTACTGCGTGGCGTGTAGAAGGTACGCTTCGAGAGTTTGCCAAATTCAAGCCAGTGAACATGTGGTTTAGTTATCCAGTACACGCGCTTGATGAAACGGGCGTGCTGGCGGATATTGAGCTGGAGGATATAAACGCGAAAAATTCTCCTTGGAAGAAAAATTTTGACAAGAAATTAACAAAAGAAGAGCGAACCGAAAAACGTTCTGAAAAAATTGAAACAGCTATCGAGGTCCTTGATGATGGAATAAGTCCTGTTACAATTGATGATTTAATCGATTATTTTTCGACCGAGGAAAAGCCAGTAAGCGAAAAAACAATTCGCCGATGGATCAAAAACAATGGAAAATTCACAATCAAAAACAAGGAAATTTCACCCAAAAATGACGAGGGACAAAAATAGGGACAAGGACAAACTCGAAGGACAAAGTCGAATATGTCTTTCGAAAATGTCCCTAGGGACAAGGGACAAATTATCGAAAATGTCCGTGTCCCTATAAAGTCAATTTAAGGGACAAAATGAGGGACAAACTCGATTATTTATCGAAAATGTCCCTAGGGACAAAATGAGGGACAGAATATTCTCTTTCTCCGAAAGAAGAATATTTAGGAAATGTCCCTGAAGGTCCATGGGTACATGAACAGGAACAAGGGGGCTATGCATCCGCCCCTTGTAACCCTGTAACCATGTCCCCTGACATGGACTAAGCGCGAAATAAAAAAAAGAAAGGAAGTGCATTTTTAAAAATGTTAATTGAATTCTTTTTACCGATGCAAAAAATTCCGACTACAACACACCAACAAAAAAAGGTAAACGTACAATTTGGAAAGCCAATCTTTTACGAGCCGGCAGACTTGAAAAATGCCAGGGCGAAATTTGAGAGCTTGCTCGCGCAGCATGTTCCTCCAAATAAAATAAAAGGAGCGATTCGACTGACTGTTAAGTGGTGCTTCCCACGTATCAAGAAAAGCTACGATGGCCAGTATAAGACCACAAAGCCAGACACAGACAACTTGCAGAAGTTACTCAAGGACTGCATGACTAAACTTGGTTATTGGCAAGATGATGCCCAGGTGGCCAGTGAGATTGTCGAAAAGTTCTGGGCAGACACAGTCGGGATCTATATCAAAGTCGAGGAATTGAAATGAAGATTGATTACATTGATTTCTTTAGCAAACAAATTCCAGAATGGATGGCACGCAGCAATCAGAAAAGCCAAGAGGTCGGATTTGGAACCGATGCTTATTGGCAATGGGCGGTGTCGTCAATCGGAGAAATTTGCAAACAATACAATGATGATGAGCTGGTGATGGAACAATTCGGCTTGCTCTTTAACTGGCTAGAAAAACAAGCAGGTTAGATTATGAAATATAGCAAACAAACAGTAATTGAAGGATTAAAACACTCGATTGAGAAAACTAAGGAAGAGATCGAGAAATATTCTACAAAATGCAATGGCAAGTTCGCACAAGGACGGACTGCGCATCGTGAGTTCCTGAAGAAGCAACAAAAGAAAATGGAAGAGCAGTTAAAGGAGTTGGAAGATGAATAAAAAGGAATTAATTGAACGGATGGAAGGTTTAAAAAATATTTTCGGGAATGAATGTGAATACGTCAAAATAGACTTTGTAATAGAACTTGCTTCTGAACTAGACGAACCGCAGAAAGTCGTAGTTCCTCAGTTTGTGGCGGATTATATTGATATCTCAAAATTTTATGTACGTACTCTACATTATGCGTTAGAAAACTCACCAGAAAAAGTGAATTTGTGGCTTTGTGAAAATGAAATAAACCGACAAAACACTTTCGCCCGAGCTTGGCTTGACGGTTACGAAATCGAGAAAGAACCGAAGTATCGTATCTCTATGCCAAAAGCAAGAAACCACAAAAACCATACTCAGTTTTTATGCGAGAAGGACGGTAAATTTTTTTGGTGCGGTGAGTGGTATCCGTTTAGAACTAAATTTACCCGCAAACAATTAGAAGAAGCTGGCTTCGGATGGATATTCGATTGTGAGGGCGTGGAAGTCGAGGAGGTGGAGTGATGGAAAAATCAAAAGAAATTGGTTTAGCAATCACAGAAATACAAGTAAAGGTATTAACTCAATCCGAATCCTTGAGTGCCTATGAATTGAATAACATTAAAATAAAAGCAAGGACTTTATATGAAAGTCTTGTATGGTTACATTACGAAGCAGAGGAGAGAAAATATTGAAACACTTCTTAATTGGTTATTGCCTACTCACTACTTGCTTACTATTCATTCAACGTGAAGCGCAGAAACCCTTGCTAGTCTATCACGCTGATAGTAAATATCAGATTACTGGCAAGGTGGAAGAAAAACGAAAAATCGGAAGTCTTTTCACTATCACGGTTAACGGTAACGTTTTTGTGGTGAGTGAAGACAAATATAAAAATATTGAAATTGGAGAAGAGGTGGAGATTTAGATGGAAGAAAAAGAGTTAGAAGAACTTGCTTTTGTTTTTCAAGTAGGACAGCTCGTTTTGCACACAGCAAAGTCAATTATTAAAGATGAGAATTTGTTAGGAAGTAACGGGACGTTCGCTATTGACGGGCACAAGTTCGAGATAAAGATATCAGAGGTATCCGAAAGAGGGATGAGGTAATATTGTAATGACAAAGTACAAGAAACCAACTTACATCATCATTCAGGAAGCAATGGCAGAGCGTATTAGATTTCTGGAAGATGAACTGTATGAAAGGGCCTATAAGGATATTGAGAAACTAGAAGCTAAAAATGATTTCTTAAAAGGTCTTTGTAACAATCAATTTGAAATCATCATGGATTACGAATGGAAGCAGATGCAAGAGCAGGCTGCATTCATAAAAGCTAATACCAGGAAATGGAGAGCAAGATGAATAGAAGGATTAAAAAGAAGAAAGCTAAACAACTTGCTCAGAAGAAACAAATAGAATTAGAAAATAAGCTTAGAAAGTTAAGTCAGGAAGAAATTGAAGTTTTATCTAGAATGATTAAGCAGATACTTTCTGACATCAGTAAGGCTTTTTCTAAAATGTTCGATAGCTTATTTAATTATTTAGAAAATTCGGAGGTAAAAATTGAAGAAATTGAGCGACGAAGACCTCAAAACATTGGACAGAGAACTTTTCAAATTCCAAAACATTCAACGTACAATAGATTTGAGAAGACTAGAATTAGAAACTCGAAACCCAGATGCTCAGAGCGGTCCCAGCGTAGGAATAAGCAAACCTACCGAAACTATCGCAACCAGAATCGCAGATGATCCAACCTTGAAATTTCTCGAAGGGTTCAAATCTATTATTAACAAACTCCTGATCAATCTAGTTGATGAAGATAAGGAAATCTTCAATCTGCGCTGGAGATATCCTCAACTGAGATGGGAAGAAATAGCAGAACAGAAATTCATGAGCAAAGCTACAATCTATCGACGTAGAAGGATCATCCTAGAGCAGTACGCTATTTTGAAAGGTGAGTTATAAATAAAAATGAGACAAAAGGCCTCTTGAAGTCTCACAAAAAAAGGTCTATTATGATAGCATGAACTTCTGAAACAAAAACACACATCACATCTTGGGAAATATCCTTAATTCTAGTCAGAAAAAGTTGTCCAACAGAAGTATCGTCAAAAGTCAGCAAATGCTGGCTTTTTGTTTTGGAGAAAGGAGGTAGAACATGGAATTTGTATCACCGATAAAAGATAATGACGACATTCAGGCAATGAAAGATTATCTCAAGGAGTGGAATGAGATGTATTATATGCTATTCATTACAGGCCTGAATACTGGTTTGCGAGTCGGAGATATACTTACCTTGAAAGTTAAAGATGTTCAAGGTTGGCACATCAAACTGAGAGAACGGAAGACTGGCAAGCAGATAACAAGACGGATGACAAAAGAACTCAAGAAAGAAATGAGGAGATATGTCGAGGGCAAACCATTTCATCATTTCTTATTCAAGAGTAGGCAAGGTCAGAATAAAGCAATCACTCGTGAGCGAGCCTATCAAATCATACATGAGGCAGCTGAAGAACTTGGCATTGATAATGTTGGCACACATACAATGCGTAAGACATTCGGCTATAAATATTACAACAAGACGAAGGACGTAGGGACATTACAGAAAATGTTCAATCACTCATCACCTGCAATTACCCTGAGATACATAGGGATAGAACAAGCAGAGCTTGATGATGCTTTACGGAACTTTGTCATTTAATTTTTTAGATATTACTTTCACATAATGAGTTAAGCATAAACTGAAAAAATAAAACTCTTTAAAACCCACGCTTAGTAAGGGTTTGAGATTTAGAATGAGTTTAACAAAATATAAGATATGTGAAAGTGAGAGGGAGAATTGGTATAGTCCGAGGAGGTAAAGCTATGATAAAAATACTAAAGATGATCTCGAATTTTATTTTTAGAAAAGTATCGCACAAAAACAAAAAACAAATTTTAGGTAGTGTAGGTGATGGAACTTTAAATGTCGATGTGAGCGAAATGGGAATAGAAGGTACAATCGATGTCAGCGAAATACATCCAGAATCAATAAGATTTTTTAAACACACCAAAGACAACAACAAAATCATTTATATCAAAGATTATCTAAAATAAAAATGAGACAAAAGACATCTTGAAGTCTCACAAAAAAAGGTTTATTATGGTAGCATAGATTTCTTGTATGAGAGGGGATAGGTCAGTGACCTGTCCCTTTTGTATTGAGAAAGGAGGTTTGAAGTGTATAACAAAACTATCAGACCAACCTTGAAGCTCAAGAAGTGGGAAAAGTTTCGTGACAAGATAATGCGAAGGTATGATTATCTTTGTCAAGAAAGTCTACGCTATGGAATTACAGTAGCTGCTGAAATGGTCCATCATATTTTTCCTGTGTCAGAATATCCTGAACTTGAATTCGTCGAATGGAATTGTTTGCCTTTAACAAATAAAAAACATAACACGTTTCATGACAGAGTGAATGACAAAGTAATCAATCAGGGATTATACTGGCAAAGAAAGAGAAAAAGGGAATTTGAAGAATTTTATGGATACCCCCCACCTCTTTAAAAATTCATTTTGGGCGGTAGGGTACCGGTGAAGGGAACTTTTTCCAAGTCGGGGGCCTTCAAACAAAAAGGGGGTAAAAACTAAGCGATTTTGACGAAAGGAGGTAGTTTTTGGCTAAACCAATTACAGCGAAGTCTATTAAGTCAAAAGTGGTCAAGCAGATGAAAGACTTGGGCACTTATCGTAAAGAGTTCGAAATGATCATTGACATTTTCGCAGGAATGCTATATCAGTATCAGAAACTTGCTCAAGATTATGCTGACATGGGTTATCCAGTAACAGACACCTACGTCAATAAGGCTGGTGCTGAGAATGAGCGCAAAGTTCCAATCTTGACAGCGATGGAAATTTTGAGGAAAGACATCCTCAGCTACTCTAATCAGTTGATGATGAATCCTAAGTCGCTCGGTGAGGTAGTAGAACAAGAAGGTGATTCAGTTCTTACTGAGGTCCTGAAGTTTAAGAATGAACTGAAAAAGAAGCGAGTGAAAGATGGATAAAGACTTTGAAAAACGTTTTGCCGATTTTCGCCACGCTACAACCAATCTTGGAAAAGCTAAAGCCTATGTTGATTATGTCCTGAGCTATCAAGAGGAACATAACGAAGAACGGATTTTGGCTGCTGAACGCTTTTTGAGGGATTTGGAAAATCCAGAATATGAGCTTGATGAGGATATAGTGGATTTTGCCGTTCACTTTATTGAGAACTCAATTGTTCATCAGCAAGGAGATGACATGTTTGCCATGTCTATCCGTAACAAGCCTTTGATTTTGCAACCGTGGCAACATTTCACGGTTGTCAATCTCTTTGGGTTCTATCACGCTGGTACGAACGAGCGTAGGTTCAAAGAAGCCTTGATAATGCTAGCACGGAAAAACGGCAAGACCAGTTTTACTGCTGCTATTGCTTTGCTTTATCAGATTTTGGATGCCGATAGTGGTTCAAAATGCTATATCGTGGCCAACTCTGTCAAGCAAGCGCTGGAAGCCTTTAATTTCATCAAGTTCAACGTGGAACGATGGAATGAGAAATCTATCCGTATCAAGGACAATAACCAAGAACACTCTATCACAGCTAATTTTGGAGATGACGGGTCATTCTATATTCAGGCCTTGGCCAACGATGAGAGCCGTTTGGACTCTCTCAATGGCAATGTCACGGTCATTGATGAAGCTCACACGATGAGGAATAGTAAGAAGTATGGTCTTATGAAGAAAACAATGTCAGCATACCGAAACAGTATGCTTTTTGTTATCT
>ERZ772928.844-NODE-844-length-13464-cov-3.669849_pt1 | contig 13464 bp, 14 predicted proteins | sample MGYA00511686_ERZ772928 | MGnify/ENA primary metagenome ERZ772928 (study PRJEB29015, sample SAMEA2738063) | human oral metagenome | biome: human oral; feature: human-associated habitat; material: saliva | place: China | collected 2219 ... | reverse complement strand
TCTGTAAGATGAATTTCAGTTCCGTCAATTTTAAGTGGAGGTGCGTTATCAGGTAGACCTATAATTATATATACAAACATCAAAAACACGAATATCATAAGCACTGCAACGATACCCATCCAAGATTTCCCGGTTCTCCTTCGTGCATTGAAAAGCGACATTATAGAAGGCGTGATTATAGCAGCACCAATTGGCGCCGCCCCATGACGGAACATGCTCATGACCTTAAAGGCAATTACAGCGCTAATTAGTATTAAAATTATGTGCACTGCATACTCTCCTACGCTTAGCTTACTCGTCCTAGTCTGATTATTTGCTGGGGCATCGTACACTGGAACACCGTTCTCAAAGGTGTTCTTCATTCTAAAACGCAGCCAAAACAATATTCCAATAAACACAAATGCCAAGAACACTAGCATTCCGATAAAAACTAATTTTTCCATCTGTAACCTTTTCTCTGACCTAATTATCGTCCATCAAAATTCATATCTAGTCTACCACATTTTGAAATTGTTTTACAATATTTACATACTTGTGCACGAATCAAAAATGTATACAAGCTTTTCAGAGTATTTATTCTTTACACCTCTTTTCCGCTATGTTAAAATTGTATTAATTTTAATACTTGTTTTATTCTAAACGTGCGCATCATTTTAGCGCAAAAAACAAATTTAATTCCGTTGTTTCTGTAGTTAACTTTTTTATCAAAGTAATTCAGGAATCCTATATTAAATATAGGATGCATTAATCAAATATGAATATTAATCGTAATGCTTTAGGTGTTTTAATACCGTTCAGCCTGTATTGTGTTATCTGCACCATAATGTGTCTGATAATTTCGTCAAATCCACTTCTAGCGATTGGCGGTATATTCATCGGATATCTGATAGCACTCACAAATTGGTTTCTTCTAAATTTGACCGTTCGATGGTTGTTTAGTTTCAATCGTCTTTTTGCGGTACAGTTTATGATATTCAGGCTGCTCATCTACATATTTGGCGCATGGGTCTGTACGAAGATAGGCTTTCAGTCCGTGCTCCTCTTCGCTATAGCTATCACAGGCTTTAGCTTAGTTATCTTTGTTGAATTCGGATTAAAAGGAGGCCTTTGTTTTGTTAAACATAAATGAATTAGGTGCCAGGATAATATTTAGTTTTGGCGATGGTAAGCTTTTCATTACCGAAAGTACCCTATTCGGAATTTTGATAGCCGCCTTTCTAGCCATTCTCGGAATTTGGCTGGGTAGTCGACTTGAGAATGTCCCGCGTGGCAAGCAGGTCTTTGCGGAATTTATAGTCGAATGGGTTTATAAGTTCACAGAAAAACATATGGGAAAAGCTAATTCTAACTTTGCTCCATATATAGGTACTCTTCTTGCCTTCGTATTTTGTGCAAGCTCACTAGGTGTTTTCGGCGTTAGACCGATAACGGCAGACCTTAACGTTGCCTTTGCACTATCCATTATGACGATGGCGATGATTCTTTTTAATTCAACAAGGGTTCACGGCTTTAGAGGCAGACTAAAGCACATGTGCGAACCATACGTCTTCATGCTGCCACTCAAAATCTTAGAAGAAATCTCACTCCCTATTTCACTTGGGCTTCGTATCTTCGGTAATATCTTAGGAGGCTACATCATAGTCGAGCTATGGATGCACCTCATGACAAAACTCAGTAATTTTTTCAGCGATGTGCCATTTTTACGCGCTATCACAGTTATACCTCTGAATGCTATCTTTGACATAGCAGAGCCGGCAATTCAGACCTTTATATTTACAATTTTGACCGTTATTAATCTTGCCGCAGCTATGAAGATTACAGCTACAGTAAGCAATAATGAAAATAGAGAAAAACTTTAGGAGGAGAATCAATGGAATTTATTGGAATCGGTTTAGCAATGGGACTTGCAGCACTTGGCATTGGTCTAGGTCAGGGTATCGGATTGAGCAAGGGACTAGAAGGTATTTCAAGACAGCCTGAAGCTACAAGTAAGATTCAGACTGCTATGATCGTAGGCATGGCGCTCATGGAGACCATAGGCATTTTGACATTTGTAATTGCTATAATCATGAGCAACAAATTGTAACTTAAATTCCTAAAGGAGGCACGAACTTTGGATATTAATAAACACCAAGACCTGCTTACTATAAACTGGAATCTTCTCTTTTCGATTATTACTGTTTTAGTTCTCATTTTGATATTAAAGCGTTTTTTCTTCGAAAAAGTCAAGAGATTCATGGATGAACGAAAAACACATGTTGCGGAACAATTCCAAAAGGCAGATGAAGCCGAGAACCAGGCCCGTAAAAAGCTTGACGAATACAATGAAATACTCGCTGGTGCCGAAAAAGAAAAGCGTGCAATAATTGCAGGTGCAATGGAAAGCGCAAAGGCTCAGGCAGACTCTGTATTAGACGAAGCCCGCAAAGAAGCTGCTGACATTCGTGAGAAATCAAGAATTCAGATTGAAAGAGAAAAAGTTGCGGCGAGAAAAGAAATCCACAACGAAGCCAGCGAACTTGCAGTTCAGGTCGCTGAAAAGATTTTGGAGAACAAGCTTGACGCTGATGCTCAGGCTTCAGTAATAGATGAAATAATTAGTAGATCAGAGGCAAACAGTGAAACAGAAAAATAGCAATGATTTAGAGGCACTCTGCGAGCAGCTAGATAGAGCTACAGAAAGCCTACGAGATTTACGCAATCTCATCAAAGAGACTAATGGTGAGTATCGTGACTTACATACCTACGCATTAGAAAAGCGCACCCTGCACGAGCAGGAGGAAATGTATGCCTTTATCGAAGCCCTAAGCGAGGGTCTAAGCCTATTTGACAAAAGAGAAGAAAATAAAATCAAAGGTATAGTTTACTCGGCTATACCTCTTGACCGTGAAACAATTCAAAGGATGGAAATACAGACCTCTGCCCTTATCAAAAAGGACTGTGTTTTGACAAATCGCATAGATGAAAAAATCATCGGTGGCTTTATTATCTCCATCGACGATAAGCTTATAGATGCTTCGATACGCAAGCGTATGGAGGATATGCGTCTGCACCTGTCTTACAATGCTAATTCTAATTAATTGGAGATGCGCATGAGAATTAATACTGATGAAATCCTAAGTAATATAAAGGACAAAATAGAAAGCTTTACCTCAGAGCTTGAGATAACCGATTTCGGTCAGGTTATCGAGGTCGGCGACGGTGTTGCCCACATAGACGGTCTCAAATCCTGCTTTGCTGGTGAGCTTTTAGAATTCCCAAATGGCAGTTACGGAATGGCCATGAACCTAGACGACGATATGGTCGGAGCTGTAATCATAGGCTCAGATCGCGGAATTAGGCAGGGAGACATAGTTAGACCTACAGGCAGAGCCATGGAGGTCCCAGTAGGCGAAGAGCTTCTTGGACGAGTAATCGATCCTCTCGGAAGCGCAATAGACGATAAGGGAAAGATTATCTGTAGCGAGGCAAGACACCTCGAAAGCGATGCTCCAGGAGTTCTCGACAGACGCTCAGTATACCAGCCTCTTCAGACTGGAATTAAAGCCATAGACGCCATGATTCCAATAGGCAAAGGTCAAAGAGAGCTGATTATCGGAGACAGGCAAACTGGTAAAACCGCAATCGCCATAGACACTATAATAAATCAAAAGAAACAGAACGTAATATGCATCTACGTTGCCATAGGTCAAAGAAAGTCAACTGTTGCACAAATTGCAAAGACACTCGAGGACCACGATGCAATGTCGCATACCATCATAATCTCTGCTACCGCAAGCGAAGCTGCACCAATACAGTACATCGCTCCTTATTCGGGCTGTGCGATTGCAGAGTATTTTATGCACAAGGGAAAGGACGTTTTGATAGTTTACGATGACCTATCAAAGCACGCCGTGGCCTACAGAGCCATGTCCCTATTGCTCCGCAGACCGCCAGGACGTGAAGCCTACCCAGGAGATGTCTTCTACCTGCATAGCAGACTTTTGGAGCGCGCTGCAAAGCTATCTGATGAACTTGGAGGAGGCTCAATCACAGCCCTTCCAATAATAGAAACCCAGTCAGGTGACGTATCTGCCTACATTCCAACAAATGTAATTTCCATCACAGATGGACAGATTTTCCTAGAGAGCAATCTCTTTTTCTCTGGTCAGATTCCAGCAGTAAATGCAGGAATCTCTGTTTCCCGTGTCGGAGGAAATGCACAAATCAAGGCCATGAAAAAGGTTTCAGGCACAATGAAGCTAATTCTCGCCCAGTTCCGTGAGCTTCAGAGCTTTGCTCAGTTTGGCTCAGATATAGACTCAGATACCACCCAGCGTCTTGAGAGCGGTAAGAGACTAATGGAGATACTCAAGCAGAAGCAGTACTCCCCTATCTCAGTCGAAAACCAAATCATGATAATATACGCTGCAATAAACGGCTACCTAAACAATATCGAGCTAGAGCGCATAGCCTCCTTTGAGAATAGTCTATATGAGTTTATGGCTATGAAATATCCAGAGATAAGCCAGGAGATTGTGTCGACAGGTAATATGTCTGCTGAAACAGAAAAGCTTTTGATACAGGGCATAGAGGAATGCAAGAAAGAAGGTAAGTATATTGGCTGAGCAAATTCAGGCGATTAAAAGACATATAAACAGCGTCAAAAACACCGAGAAAATAACAGGTGCTATGAAGCTTATCTCAGCTGCCAAGCTCAAGCAATCCACAGGCCATTTAAATTATGCAAAGGAGCACATCGAACCTTTGACATCAAAATTCACACAGATTCTTACCTGCGACATCGCACCGGAAATCTACTACGAAAAACGCCTAGATATGCGTCAGTTTGAGGTAGGTATAGTGCCACACTCCAGCGAGGATCCTGTCAAGGAGCTGTGCATTTTGATTACCTCATGTAAGGGACTATGTGGAGGATATAACTCGAGCTTGATAAAGCATGCTGCTGAGATGAATGAAAATGCGGGTACTGTCTTTGTTCCTTTAGGTGATAAGGGCTTTAACTACTGCATTAAGCACGGTCTTGAAGTTTTCTCTGCAGATGCTTTTGCATATATATACGCAGGCCACGCGCACGAGCTTTCGTATGAGGAAATCCACAAAGTGGCTTCTGCTGTACTCGAAATCTATCGCAAGAGTGAAATATCAAAGGTCAAAATCGTCTACACTAAATATAGAAACCCTATAGCATTTGATATCGACACAAAGCTGCTTTTCCCACTCGAAAAAGCAGCACCTGACGAAGATGGTGACATCGAAAACACTAGCCTCTTTGACCACGATAAAGATTCTTCATATTTTGATGAACTAGCCGAGGCCTATCTATCGATGAAAATCCTCAGATACATCGCTGAGGCAACTCTCTGCGAGCACGCAGCAAGGCGTATTGCGATGAAGAATGCAAATGACAACGCACTCAAGATGATTGAGACGCTTTCTAACAAATATCACACAGCTCGCCAAAACGCAATAACTGGCGAAATGATTGAAATAATAGTTGGTCATGAATCACAAAAGCTTGGTAAGGTCCAAAAGAAATTAGGTGAATAACTTGAATACAGGAATTGTAAAACGAATTATCGGTCCAGTAATAGACATCCAATTTGAAGATAGCGAGATGCCTCAGCTTCTTGATGCTATCAAGATAAAAATGGAAGACCATGTAGTCGTTGCTGAGGTGGCTCAGCATGTCGGTGACAGCACGGTTAGATGTATTGCCCTTTCCTCTACCGACGGTATGAAGCGCGGACTTAAGGCTATAAACACAGGAGCACCTATCGAGGTTCCAGTTGGTAATGATGTTTTGGGCAGACTTTTCAATGTTTTAGGAGAGCCTATAGATGGGTTTCCAGCGCCAGAGGATGCACCCAAAAAACCTATACACCTTCCTTCTCCAGAGTACTCTCAGCAAGAGACTTCAACTCAGATATATGAAACAGGAATCAAGGTTATAGACCTTCTTGCGCCTTACACCAAGGGTGGTAAGGTTGGACTTTTCGGCGGCGCCGGAGTTGGTAAGACCGTCCTAATTCAGGAGCTCATCATCTCTGTATTTGCAGGCGTTGGAGAAAGAACCCGTGAGGGAAACGACCTGTATAACGAAATGCAGGAGTCAGGTGTAATAGACAAAACAGCCATGGTCTTTGGACAGATGAACGAGCCACCTGGAGCAAGAATGAGAGTTGCTCTTACGGGGCTTACTATGGCTGAGCACTTTAGAGATAGAGAGCATCAGGATGTGCTTTTGTTCATAGATAATATTTTTAGATTCACTCAGGCTGGTTCTGAGGTGTCGGCTTTGCTTGGAAGAATTCCATCAGCCGTAGGCTATCAGCCAACACTAGCTACTGAGATGGGTGCGCTTCAGGAGAGAATCACATCTACATCAAATGGTTCTATCACCTCGGTTCAGGCGGTCTACGTCCCTGCAGACGACCTCACGGACCCAGCTCCTGCGACGACCTTCTCACATCTTGATGCAACCACAGTTTTATCGAGGGCTATTACAGAGCTTGGAATCTACCCTGCCGTCGATCCGCTCGAGTCGTCCTCTAGAATCATGGACCCGCTCATCTTGGGCGAGGAGCATTATCATACAGCAAGAGATGTACAGGCAGTTTTACAAAGATACAAAGATCTTCAGGACATCATCGCAATCCTCGGAATGGACGAGCTTTCTGAAGAGGATAAGCTGACAGTTGCAAGAGCCCGCAGACTGCAGAGATTCTTGTCGCAGCCATTTGCAGTTGCAGAACAGTTTACGGGAATGCAAGGAAAATACGTTCCCCTAGCAGATACGATTCGTGGGTTCCGCGAGATACTCGACGGAAAATACGACCATATCCCAGAGTCCATGTTCCTATACGCAGGAGGAATTGAAGAAGTGGCACAAAGGTACGAAAATGAAAAATAGCCATACCATGCTCCTAGAGATAAAGACAGACAAGAAAATAATATACTCAGGCGATGTTCTTTCGCTGACAATCAAAGATGCAAAGGGGCAGGAATGCTTCATGCCCCTTCATTGCGATACAATAAAGACTATTAGGGACGGAATAATCTGCATTAGCGCACCACCTACCCAAAGGGCTGATTCTGTTTCAAGCTCAGGTCTAAATTTTGATACAACAAATCCTGCTCCTTCAGCAGGAACAAAAGGTATGCAAAAAAAGCATTTTAAGGTCTCAAATGCCTATCTAAATATTTCAAAAAATACTGTTATCATCTTTGCTCCAGACGCACTAGAAATCAACGTTTAAGTATTCAGATACAATCGAATTTTATCATTGTTAAATTCCTATCAAAATTATTTAAAATGGGGTTCCCATGCACATGAAAATATAGTATGATATGTAGGGTTTAAATTTAATTTATAAGTAAAATTGTATTCATTATACATCGGAGGTTTTTAAACATGCGTGACATATACACAAGAATTAATAATTTGCGCCGTCAGGTTTTCTCTGCAGTAGCAAATCTTGCGTACGAAGATCGTGATCTTAGCGAAATCGTAGAGATTCCATTTGAGATTCTTCCTGGCGAAATCGCATCAATCAGAGAGAGCGTATTCCTAGAGAGAGCTATCCTCGGAGAGAGAATCCGTGCAGCTCTTGGACTAGACATTCAGCCAGCAAGAGAGCACATCTCAATCACAACAGGTATTGACGAAATCGTAAAGGGCGAAAACTACTATAAGGCACCACTGATCAACATCATCAAGTTTGCATGTCATCAGTGCCCAGAGAAACTTATCAAGGTTACTGACATGTGTCAGGGTTGTATTGCTCACCCATGTACTGAAGTCTGTCCTAAGAATGCTGTTGATATTATCAACGGTAAATCTTTCATTGACCAGGACAATTGCATTAAGTGCGGAAGATGCGTAACTGCATGTCCATACAATGCTATCATCAAGATGGAAAGACCTTGCGCTGCTGTATGCGGAATGGATGCAATAAGCTCCGACGAATACGGTCGTGCAGACATAGATGAAGATAAGTGCGTAGGATGCGGAATGTGTCTAACACACTGCCCATTTGGTGCTATCGTAGATAAGGCACAACTATTCCAGACTATTACAGCAATCAAGAGCGATACACCAGTATACGCTGCAGTTGCACCTGCTGTTGCGGGACAGTTCGGAAATGGCATCACAATGGAACAGCTAAAGGTTGCTCTTAGAGAGCTTGGATTTACAGATGTACTTGATGTAGCTGTAGGTGCTGACCTTTGTACAATTCAGGAGGCTCACGACTTCCTAGAGAATGTTCCAGCAGAGATTCCTTTCCTTGCAACATCATGCTGCCCATCATGGTCAGGCATGGCAGAAAAGCTATTCCCAGAGCTACAGGGACACATCTCAATGGCTCTTACACCTATGACACTAACAGGTATGGTTCTTAAGGAGCAGCACCCAGGATGTAAGGTTGCGTTCATCGGACCATGCGCTGCTAAGAAGATTGAGGCAACAAGAGAAAATATCAGACCATATATCGACTTCGTTCTTACATTCGAGGAAGTAATCGGAATGTTCGACTCAAGAGGAATCGATCCTAAGAAGGTAGAGGTTGACGAAAATGAAACAGCAACCGGAAGCTCAGCAGGAAGAAACTTCGCCGTAAGCGGTGGTGTAGCTAACGCTGTAGTTCAGGTAATTTCTAGGCTAGAGCCAGAAAGAGAAATGAAGATTGCAAACGCTGACGGTCTCGCAAACTGCCGTAAGCTTCTTCAGGCTGCTAAGATGGGTAAGTACGATGGATACCTACTTGAGGGAATGGGTTGCCCAGGCGGATGCGTCGGCGGTGCTGGAACAATGGTTTCTCTAACAAAGGGTAACAACGCAGTTGCTAAGACAACTAAGGAAGCTCCGTACGAGAATCCGCTAGATAGTGAATTCTCAGATTACCTAAGAATCGTTGAGGAAAACCAGGGTACTGATAACGAATCAGCTAAATAGGAATTCATATTAAGATAGCAAAAAATCGGTGCTGCAAGGCACCGATTTTGTTTTGCTCATATTTTAGGACTACTCTGCAACACCTAGATATTTCTTGAGATGCTCTATGTATTCCTCTCCTGTATGGCTTAAGCTTATACCCTTTTTCTTGATATATCCAATCTCCATAACGCTGTTCGGATTTTGCTTATCCTCGTAAGGAACAGCTATATAGTCATCTCCATTTAGTTCCTCACAAATTATGCCAGAACAGAGTGTATATCCGTTTAGACCTACCATAAGATTTAGCATGGTTGCACGGTCGTTAGCTTTAATAGTCCTGGGATATTCGTTGGTCGTTAGGATTTCCTCAGCAAAGTAAAACGAGCTGTTATCGCCTTGCTCAAAAGAAAGGCAGGGATAGTCCTTTAGCTGGTCGAAGTTAATCGACTTTTCATTAGCTAGAGGATGACCCTTCCACAGATATACGAAAGCATCGCAGTCTATGAGCTTGGTAAAGCTAATATTTGAGGCATTAAGTAGCTTCATCAAAGCCTTGCGATTAAAGTCACTCATATAAAGGAGTCCTATCTCACTTCTGAGATTCGCAACATCAGAAATAACAGTTCTAGTTTGAGTCTCTCTGATTGCAAACTCGTATTCAGCCGTATCAAAGCTCTTTACCATCTCTACAAATGCCTTTATCGCAAAAGAATAGTGCTGGGTCGAAACGCCAAACTTCTTCTTTATCTTTGCGCCATCGCCGTACTTTTCCATCAAGGTCTCGTAGCTAGCATAGACCTCCTTTGCGTACATCAAAAATTCTACGCCATTAGGTGTCAGGCTCACGCCCTTACCACTACGATTAAATAGGCTAAAGCCAAGCTCCTTCTCTAGCTCTTTGATCGCACCCGTCAAAGATGGCTGAGCCACATAAAGCTGCTCAGCAGCCTTGTTCATGGAGCCACATTCAACTATTTTTATAACATAGTTTATCTGTGTCAGCGTCATTGTACTTCTCCTGACTTTTCAAGTTTCTTGGCCTCGCGCCAAGCTACAAATCTATCAAATTCCTTCTTTAGCAAGGCTGCCATAGGAACCGCTGTTAGCATTCCCAGAAGTCCTCCAAGTGAAGCTCCTATCAAAAGAGCTATAATTACGAGTATTGGATTTACCGAAATACTATTTGATAATAGCTTAGGGTTTATAAAGTTTCCATCTAGTCCCTGGATAACCAAAACCACAATGAGTCCTATTACCATTTTTTTGAAGTCACCATCAACTACGCAAGCTAGGATTGTTCCACCGTAGGCAAATATTGGTCCTACATAAGGAATTAGATTTCCGATTCCCGTTAGGATACCTATTAAGATGCTGTATTTTACATTTACTATTGAAAGTCCTACGCTAACTAGTACAGCCATTACACAGGCATCTAGGAACTGGCCTTTGATATATCCTGAGAAGCAGTAGTCTGCATCCTTAAGGAATGTTGATACGGCACCGTAGCTGCGGTTTCTTAGCAGTGCTCCTGCAGCCTTCTGCCAATATTTTTTCAGATTGTCTAGGTCGATTAGCACATATATTGAAAGAACCATAGCGATTAGGAACTTTGATATTGCGCTTCCAACATTTGATACAAACGAGAAGGCACCGCTTGCTATACTTGATGTACTATCATTTATCCAGCTAATCAGCTTCTGCTGATACTCGCTTAGATTTGTAGACTTTATGCCAAACTGCTCAAGCTTGCTCGTCACAGCTTTGATGAACTCCTTGCCTGACTTTAGAAGCGAAAGCGCTATGTTCTTGAGGCTGTCGGTATCAGCTAATTGGATTTCCTTGGCAATTGATGAGATGATTGCAGATAATATTAGGAAAATACATCCCGCAACTATTAAATATGTAATCAAGACTGATAAGCTTCTAAATGATAGCTTGTCTTTCTTGCTTTTTAAAACGATTCCAAAGCTTTTGTAAAGTATCTTTTCTATACGGTTTACAATCGGATTTAGTAGATAAACTATTGCAAGTCCGACTATAAATGGTGAAATCAGCGAGAAAAATGTCGAAATTAGATTCATTCCCTTTGGCACTATCACGCCGATATTAAGTAGCAAGAAAAACATCACTAAGATGCCGAATGCTCCAAGTAGTACATACAAGAGTATCTGTTGATATTTTTCATTTCTATCAGGTAACTTCATTAATCCCTCCCATTAACTGTAGTTTAATTTACTACAAACCTAATCTATCACACTTCGCCCGTCTTTTCAATCAAGGCAAAGTTTGCTGCTCTCTTGGTATAGTTATTTTCCAGCATTCTCACATGAGATAGGAATGCCTCATCATCAAAATACTTTGCTCCGCTGTGGCATTTTATAATACAGGCCTGACATTTAATGCATGGACCTGTAATCGTCATATAGTCCGAGGAAATGCTACCTACTGGACAGGCTTTGATGCAGACTCCGCAGCCATCGCATAGCTCTTCTACAGTCTTTGGCACAGCCTTTAGGAATTTTGCTGGTTGCATATCCTCACCAAGCGGAATGTAGTAAGGCTTTACCTCTGAATCAGAGAGTATGTTTCTTCTTTCTGATTCTTGCGCTCCAGCCTTTGATAACCACTGCAATATGCTCATTGCAAACTTTTCTATCTCTGCTAGATCTTCTTCATCTGGTCTTGCCGTACCGATCAGCTTAGAAAAGTGGTGCTGACAGGCAAAAGAGCCCGCCGCAAAGACATCGAAGCCGTTCTGATATAGCTCTAGCGAAAGCTCAGTCAAAGAGCTATCAAAGCTTCTATTTCCGAATGTAGTAACAGCCACTGCCTTTGTGGCATTACCCTTAAAACCATCCTGAAGAAAAGCCAGAAGCTTGTTTGGAACTCTTCCAGCATAGGTTGGCATACCGAAAATCACAAGTGCATCTTCATCGAAGCTATACTGCGCATTTCTCATCTCAGGTGATGTGAAGTCAATTGCGTATGCTTCAGCGTCTAGCTCGCCAGCTAGCTTTGTTCCGATGAGCTTTACAACCTTTTCCGTGTTTCCACCCGGACTGAAATAAACTAGATATATTTTTTTGATGTCCATCGTTTCCACCTTCTCCTGAGGTTTTACTTTATCTTTAGTCCTCTTAGGTATTCCTTTTGCTCAGGACTTATCCTATAGCTTTCTATCGCCTTTTGTATGGTCTTGTTATGAGTCCACTTTGATAGTCTATTATTTTCTAGATAAACTATCGCACTCTTCCACTGCTTAGCAAGGGCAGTGGCAAAGAACCAGGCTATCATCATGTTAAGATAGTATTCTTCGCTTTTAACACTAGCTGCAAGCTCAAGATATTCCTCCTTAAATTCATCATCAAGGAAATAGCTCATTAGCATCTCCATGCCAAATCTACTTGTATATATGTGCTCTGAGCTTATCCATGACTTTATGCAAGATAGAAAGCCATCTTTATCCTTTGCTAAAACCTTAGGATTTATTATATCGCAGGTAGCCCAGTTATCGATATACGGAAGGAATTCCTCAAGTCTAAAAAGACAACCCTCCTGAGACTTCATATTGGAAATTACGATTCCGTGCAAAGTATTCTCTTCAAGGTATTTGTGAGGAAGGTCAAATAGCCAGTCTCCTAAATCCTCAGTTCTAAGCTCCTTTTCGAGCTTCCTGAGCGCAGGAACTCTAACGCCGATTACAAGGCTTTCGTCGACGTTTGGAATTAGCTTTGAATTAAAGGCCTTATATTCCTCATCCTTTAGATCCATAAGTCTATTTCTGATATCTTCAGCGGTAGTCATGAAACTCTCCTTTTATATCAGCCTTGTCGTCCACTCTGAAAGGTCCCAGATTTCTGTGGCAAGTCCTTCGTAGAACTCAGGCTCGTGGCATACCATCAAAATACTGCCATTATATTCCTGAAGTGCGCGCTTTAGCTCTGTCTTTGCTGCAACATCAAGGTGATTTGTCGGTTCGTCTAGCACAAGTAGGTTGGAAGGTCTGTTAATCAGCTTGCAAAGCCTTACCTTTGCCTGCTCTCCTCCTGAGAGGACTTTTACCTTACTCTCTATGTGCTTTGTTGTAAGACCGCACTTTGCTAAAGCAAGTCTTACCTCAAACTGAGTCCATGCCTGAAAATCCTGCCAAATTTCGTCTATGCAGGTCTTTTCTCCATCACCAGAGCTTTCCTGCTCGAAGTAGCCAAGTTCGATAGAATCGCCCATTTTAGCCTCTCCAGACACTGCTGGTATCAGACCTAGAAGGCTCTTAAGTAGAGTAGTCTTTCCGATGCCATTTGCACCCTCGATTACTATCTTCTGCTTGCGCTCCATGTATAGGTTTAAAGGCTTGCTGAGTGGCTCATCATATCCTATGACTAGATCTTTAGTCTCAAATATAACCTTGCCACTTATCTTGCTCTCCTTAAAATCAAACTCAGGCTCAGGTGCCTCAGTCGGTCTTGAAATAAGCTCCATGTTGTCGAGCTTCTTCTGTCTCGACATCGCCATATTCCTAGTAGCAA
>ERZ772928.835-NODE-835-length-13532-cov-6.254062_pt1 | contig 13532 bp, 10 predicted proteins | sample MGYA00511686_ERZ772928 | MGnify/ENA primary metagenome ERZ772928 (study PRJEB29015, sample SAMEA2738063) | human oral metagenome | biome: human oral; feature: human-associated habitat; material: saliva | place: China | collected 2219 ... | reverse complement strand
ATCCCCGCTCACGCGGGGAAAACCACCTGTTGGGCTGGCGCGGGCGGCTGCGGCGGGGCTCATCCCCGCTCACGCGGGGAAAACGACGCGGTAGACCATTCCGAAGGCCTCGACGAGGGCTCATCCCCGCTCACGCGGGGAAAACCCGGAGATCGTCACGGAGCTGGTCTCCGCCGACGGCTCATCCCCGCTCACGCGGGGAAAACACTTTCAGGAATCGTGTGGCCTCGCACCGCCTGGGCTCATCCCCGCTCACGCGGGGAAAACGATCTTGCCGATAGGCAGGGCGTCACCCTCGTGGGCTCATCCCCGCTCACGCGGGGAAAACTTGCGCAGGTGGCCCCCGTCATCGGGGGCCTGCGGCTCATCCCCGCTCACGCGGGGAAAACTCCTCGGAGGCCTCGAAGGCCTGCGTCTCAGGGGGCTCATCCCCGCTCACGCGGGGAAAACGGGCGACCTCGTCAGGTCCTACGGTCTCGACAAGGCTCATCCCCGCTCACGCGGGGAAAACTTGTCCTCACCTGGCCCGGCCAGACGGGCATGAGGCTCATCCCCGCTCACGCGGGGAAAACTCCAGGCTGCCCGTCGTGGCCTGGAGGGTATGGGGCTCATCCCCGCTCACGCGGGGAAAACATGAGGGTGTAGACCTCGTCGCCGCGCTCGGTCGGCTCATCCCCGCTCACGCGGGGAAAACGTCAGTCCGGGGGCGAAAATAGCGCACAGTGGAGGCTCATCCCCGCTCACGCGGGGAAAACACGGCCAGCCGACCGCCTGTCTCTCCAGGCGTAGGCTCATCCCCGCTCACGCGGGGAAAACAACGATGAGCCGGGGTCGGTGTGATCGGAGCGCGGCTCATCCCCGCTCACGCGGGGAAAACCCACGAGCTGGATCACCTGCGGGAGGATCGGCAGGCTCATCCCCGCTCACGCGGGGAAAACCGGTACCAGCCGCGCACGACGGTGGCGATACGAGGCTCATCCCCGCTCACGCGGGGAAAACATCTCGTCGTCCAGGATGTACCAGAAATTCGCCGGCTCATCCCCGCTCACGCGGGGAAAACACGGCCATGGCACGGACGGTCACGCTGACCATAGGCTCATCCCCGCTCACGCGGGGAAAACCTCTTTAACCTGGTTCGACAGCTCCAGGTATTCGGCTCATCCCCGCTCACGCGGGGAAAACACTTCCTGACCTGCGCTTTTACTGCGCAGATCGGTCAGATCTTGGAAAGCCTTGAGCTTTGCGCCTCTTCTGAAAGTTACTCATCGCCGGACGCTTACGCAACTGACGCGCCGTAGGATCGGGTTCGGAGTATTGACCTCGGCCTTCGGAGTAGTAGGGGCGCATCATGAGCGTGAGCCCATCGAAATCGACGGGCTTCCAGGGATCACCCCACGTCAGGAACTCGAGCCCCTGTTCGTTTCGCGCACGGTAGACCATGACGGCACGCCCGGTCTTCATGTTCTCGGTGACGATATCCCACAGGCGTTCACGAACCCGGGCGGACAGCGTCCCTACGAATACTCCCGGCGAGATTTCCATCAACCACCGAGTCACGTGCCCTCGCAAACCTTCCGGGACAGCAGACAGCACGAGGACGATCACCAGGATCCACTCTCCTCATACGCCACGCCCGCGGCAACTGTACCCTCGCGGTCATCCCACAGTCGCAAGTCGTCGACGATCAGGTCCTCGTCCTCAACGTCCAAGGCTCCCGACACCGACAGCAGCCCCTTGATGTCCGCAACACACCGCTCGAGCAGATGAAATTCCCGAACAGCATCGCGTACGGCCTTGCGAGCGGCACTGCCCACGGCCTCGTCAGTCGGAGAAGCCGCGACATCGAAAGCAATCGGAATCGTGAGGTCGGCCTTGTACAGGTCCGCAATGTCGTACACAAACGAGCGATAGTTCCCATTGTGCACGAACCCCAGCCCGGGGCTGCATCCCAGCGCGACGATGACCGCGTGGACGATCCCGTAGATCGCCGAATTCGCGGCCGACAGCGCCTGGTTCACAACCGAGCCGTCCTCATAGTTCTCAGGATCGTACTCGCGTCGATCCCAGGGCACCCCCGTGCGCTGCGAGTGCTCACGATACAAGCGACGCACCCGAGCGCCCTCGCGCCCCCTCAGCTGCTGAAGACTCAGCTTCGACACGTCCTCACCGGCGAAACGCATCAAGTACATGTTGCGCGCAACAGTCAGACGCATCGACGGATCACTCACCGCGCGTGCCTGTGCCTCCAACAACCTCGAGGAACGCGAGGGCGGTGAGCCGTGCGCGTAGTAGCGCACCCCGTTCTCGCCAACCCACACGATGGTCGATCCACTCTCGGAGAGGACAGACACCGCCGAGTGAGTGATCCGAACCCCGGGTCCCAGCAGCAGCACCGACAGCGCCGCCGCTGGGACATGGGCGATTCCATGACCATCAGCCACAGTGATCGCGTTCGAGTCACGATTGATCGTGCACCGCTCGACGTAGAGGAACGTCAACCGGTCCCGAACTCGCACCAGGTCTTTCGGGTCTGGTGGCTTCGCTCCGGGGATCGGTCTCATGGCCGAGCCAAGGTCATCAAACCGCAGCCGTAGGCTTTCCCTCGGCCGATTCCATGGGTGAGGGCTCGGCGTAGGGCCTCGGGATCCATCACCTCAAGGACACCCTCGAAGGTAGCGACCCCGAGGGTCACGCGACGCTCCCCGCGCTTAAACTCAGCGATACTGCGTTCAACACCGTTGATCAGCAGATTCGCACCGTCGACGCGTTGTCCGTCGCTATCCTCGAGAACCGGCAGGTCACCACCAAGCTCAGCGGAGGAGAGCACCCTGAATCCGCACTTCTCAGCGCGTTCGAGGACCCACTGCGTCTGCTGATCCTGCGTGACATGTGCGAGAACCTTCTTGCGTCCCCGCGCATTGACCTGGCTGCCCTCCCGGAACGTCGGATTGACGCACAGGCGAAAACCCCACCTCTGCCCAGCCGACAGCCCCTCAAGGAAGGTACTCATGTCGCGGATGACGACCCCGCCCTCGGTCGCGTAGCCGGCCTCCTCAACGATATGCGAGGGATCCGGAGCAACCGGGCTCGAAATATAGAGCGCGCACGAGGGGCTCCCCTGACGAGGGCCAGCTCCTCGAACGGCCGGCGGACGGTCCAAGCGCCAGAGAACCCGCGGAGCGCCGGGATCATCCAGCACGCCCGGAGGGAAGCAATTCAGCACAGCCGCGTGCAGCATCTGCCGGCTGCGCATGAGCTGCTTCGCCCCACGACGGTGCGGGTTGAGGTAGATGCGTGTCAGATACATCAGAGCACCTCCATCGGATCATGCACGAGGCCGGGGTGGGCCTGCGGCTTCGTCTCCACGTACTGCGGATTCTCCAGGTCGATATATGTCTCCTCGACGGTACGCAGGGTGTACTTGCGATTCTCCGAGTCGAAACTGATCGGCATATCCTGAAGCGTCTGCTGGGAGGTTTTCTCCACTTCAGGCGGAATAATCCCCAGATCAGCGACGACTCGCGTCCGAACGAAATGATCGTGACGCTGCTTCTTCTGGTAGTACGCCGAGGCCATCCACGGAGTTTCGCGCACAGCGTCCCACGCGCTGCCCTCGCGAACAGCGAGGCGCAACGGCAGGGTCGGAGGGCACGAGCGGCGGCCGAGGTAGAGCGGAAACACCGGGCGAACGATTGCCTGCGCGAGTGCGTCAATCATGTCGTCGGGCCCCTCGATGAAAGCTCCGAACGCAGCATCCGCCCGGTAGAAACGGTGAGAGAGAGGCATCGACGTATCACCCCTATGCGCCGTGTGGAAGTCGTGGAGCAACTGCCCCGGTTGATCAACTCGGACGGCGACGCTCAGCTCAGCCAGGTCCTCGATGGGATCACTGCGCCTGCGCCCCTGTGCTGCACCGAGCAGACCGACCAGCGCGCTTTTCGTGGGAAAAGCCTCCGTCGACCTGCGCGTGAATCGGCTGTCCACGCCCCACGATTGCATGGGACCCGCCAGCCTCAAGACGAGCACCGCACTCATCGCGTGCCTCGCACCGCTTCCGCTGCGGTTTCACCGAGGGATGCCAGGCGCACCTGCTTGCCGAGCTCCGAGAAGCTCTCGCCACGAGGCGTCGTCCACGACACGAGAGACTCGACAGCCTCCAGACCCGTGAGCTCACGCATCCGCGACTCGAACTCCACGAAGCGCTTAATGGCGGGTTCTGCGAAGCCGTGCTGACCCGCGACGATCGGCTCCTCGAAAGCACCGCTCATATTGATCGGCTGGTCATCACGAACCTGAACCAGAACGGCATCCGGCAGCGTGCGGTTCGCGAAAGTCGTCACCTTTCCGGTCGGCATCGAGCGGACGAAGCTATCCACGAAGAGTTCGACGGCGCGATCCGCAACGGCATCGTCGCCCAGGTTTTCACGCAGCAGGTCGACGTTGATCGTCGCATAGCGGTACACCGTCGCGGACGCGAACTCGATCGTGCCGATCATTCCCGCACCCTCGTCGGCCTCGTCGTTGCGCTTCTTCTCGTCATCAACGGCCGTGTAGTAGTCGTACTCGTGCTCGACCGCGCCGACACCAATCGCGTGGGCGACCTGGCATGCGGCATCGACGTTCAGCGCATTCGGTTCGGCGACCATGCGACCGAACAGAGCGATATCGATCGAGTGATCCGTATCCACGAGGCTGCGCGGCTTCAATTCCTTGAATGCTGCCGCGGGATCGTCCTCGTGAGCGACCGAAATCAGCGCATCTGCGACATGCTCAATCTGCTTGGCCGACAGGAACACGAGGAATCCGGCTTCCTCTAGCTCCTTGTCGCTCTTATTCTTGTTCGGCTTAACAAGCTTGAAACCGATGGCCTTCAGGCCCATCTCGGCGAGCTCGATCGATTCGGCCTCCAGGTCGGGACGCTTCTCGGTGATCGTGCGTGCGACCAGCTCGACGATCTTCTTCGTACGCACACCGTAATTTCCGTCGGCAATCTTGCCCTCGAAGTCCTGACGCGTCGCGCGCTTGATAGCCTGCGACGAAATGCGCATACGCTGGACTCCACCGAAGGTCGCACTCTTGGGTGCGCCGGTGTCGTCCCTGTTCGGGTTCGAGGGAGGGAGGGTCTGCAGGACGTGGATATCAACGAAGACGGACATTGTCTTTCCTTTCACAAATGAAGCGATTGATTGGAATGCCCCGACATCACTCGTCGGAGGCGGAATCGGTACGGGTAATGTCGGCGGTACGGGCGAACTGCCGCCCCCAGTTGCGCATGACGGACGTGCGGTGACGCGGATCCTGCCACGTGAAGAGGTCAGCTGCCAGCTGCGCGTAATTGCAAGGAATTTCGGCGGCTTCGAGCTGAGAGATGAGCGAACGCAGATGCACGAGAAGCCCCTCGAACGTCGGAGCTTGAACGGCCGCAGAGAAACGCCGATAGATCGGAGTCTCCTCGGCACACTTGTCACCGCTCTGTCCCTTCTGCCCCTCGGCCACGACTCGGATCGCGGACGCGAAGCTGCGAGGGCGGTCCGACGTGTCGTGCATGGGTCGCGTGTTTGATCCCTGGTGGAGAGCCCAGAGAGTGAGAGCCCCGTGGACGGCCTTCTCGCCTCGGCTCGGCTCATCGCCCAGATATCCCGGGCGATCATCGAGCGTCAGGTCCCACAGCTCGGGCACCGACCCCGCCTCCCGTGAAAGCGCTCCGCGCAGCTGCGCGCGAAGGGCTCGAGCCGAAGGAGTCTCCTTCCAGAGCCGATTCGCGATCAAGCTGCCAACGCGTCCGTACACTGCGCGCCGTGTCGACAAACCTTTCGCAGCGCCATCCGGAGGGGTCTCCGGAGCAGCATCATTGCTGGTCATTTCGTTCCTTCCTGATTGGTGTTGTGCACCGGGAGACGCTTGTTGAGCGCCGACCGGAAGTAGTTTTCGGCGATACCGACGTTCATGTATCGATTGCCGACTTTTCGGCCGATGATTGCCGACGACGAGGCACCCCTGACGAGTTCGGTCTGGATATCCGTCGCGTGCTGACGCAACGTGCGCTCCCACCGACACCCGACATCCCGTGCGCTTTCGAGCCCATCGACCTGGGTCAGCCAAGCCCTGAAATCGCTGTCGACTGCAGAGAAGAAGAGCTCCTTCGCGCGGTCCCGCGCCCCATCACCGGCACCGTCTCCGCTCTCGCCAGCGGCGCGCGCGAGGTTCGCCGCAAGAGTTCCCACATCCCTGGCGACCTCTTCTGTCAGGCGAACCTGCCGGTCGATCTCGGCGGACAGATCCTCGCGTTCGACTCGCATGACGGCAACCGACAACGTCAGCTCGTCCGAGTAGATATCCTCGAACGTCGATTCCTGCGGACCGTAGGTGACGCCAACAGCCTGAATCCGCATCACCTTGGGATAGCTGGTCTGAATCGAGGCATTGTCGAGCTGGTAGTGGAAGGACAGCGTCGCGGAGGGGAGGAACTCCCTCTTGGGCTGCTTGTCCACGCCCTGCACGGTTATCACGGTGGGCAGGGTGCCGGGGAGGTTACGCCAGAGCGCGCGGCCCGCCTCGAATTTACGAGGCATGTAGACGTCGGTCTTGAACTTCTTGGATTGCGGTGTCGAGTACCTCCACAGGCTCTGAGGTTCGTAGAGTCTCATCTCCTGGGGAGCAAGTTTGTCGCCCTGCGCTAAGACAACGCCCGTCACGCCTGACGAATCCCCAACCAGCCTGATGCGTCGCGAATGCCACGTGAGTAGACGCGGGATGCTAACGTCTCGGGGGGTGCCTGACGGATCGAGGAGCGAGTAGTCTCCTCGCACCGCGTTCTCCGGTTCGGCGGCCTCCCAGCTGCATGCTCCCCATTCGGTTGAGCTTTCAACGCCACGCAATCCTGCGGCATCGGCGGGAATCAAATTCAGGATCAGCGTCTCGTCCAGATCTTTACCCTTAAGCCACACGAGTCCGAGGTGCCCACACCACGATGGGCCGATGGGATAGCCTTTCCCTCCCTTGACCTGAGAATCACCGACTGCTCCTGAGCGGATGCCCGACGGATCATATGCCTGCGCGTGAACCAGCCATCGGGCGGCTTCCGACGGGGGAATACATGCGAGGGCATGCCCATGTCGAGTGGTGAAAAACTGTTCGCCGTTGGGAACGTCGGCGATTAGCTTTTCAAGCCCGGATACCGAGTCCTTCGCAGTACGCAAATCCGCGACCTGCATGAAGGGGAATCGGCCCCCGAACAGGTAGAAACGATCCCTCCATTGTTCGAGGTACTCGATCATCTGCTCCGTTGGGGCGCCGTCGTCCCACTGCCTGGCCCAGTCGCGCGCATCGCCCGGTGGCGCAACGCGATACGCAATGGCCAAAACGAGTCGCTGGATCGCGATGCTCTGCGTCGGTAGCTCACACGCAAGATCCGCAATGTCTGTCGTGCGCCGGAGTAGTTCCAGCAGCCCGACTTCGGTGACGGTTCCGTCGAGGAGCCGGACGGGTATCCACGGCTCGTCGAGCAAGTTGAATTCAGGATCCTTCATTGGCCTGAACCTCCATTCCTCTTTCTGTGGAGTATGTGATTGTGTGTCCGCACAGGTCGCGCGTCAGGCGTTCACTGCCGGGGGTTTTGTACATCGCGAGGATCAGTTCTCCCGCCAGGAACGGGTGCTCGCGACACGCCCATTCCGCAGTAATGGGATCATCCCAGATGGCACCTGCAACTGCGTCCACCGCCTGGTCGACGCTCTGCCCGCGAGCGCGGAAAGCCCACGGAGGCAGGGCGATGCTCCACGAGCAGATGTCGGCGATGCGCCCTCGAGCGTTGTATTCGCCGACCTCGAGTTTTTCATCGTCGGTAGCCCGTCCGGTGAGGGGTGGCGGTACCGGTACATTGCCCAGTTCGGGATCGATGGCGACGACGAGGACGGGTATCTGGTCTTCGCCGTCTCGTACTGCGGCTCGTGCTGCGGCGACTCCCGGTCCCTTGGTGTCCTCCCCCGTGGCGGCGTTTCCTTGGAATTTTTCTTCCAACTTGGGGGCTTGCCACCGGTGTACGTTCATACCGTCGAGGCACCACGTGCTTGCCCGCATCCGCGATTGCGCGGTGCTGCGTTCTCGTTCGTCGAGCGCGGTGTCGAAAGCGTCGGCCCATTGAACGGGTCCGACGGCTTCTACGTCGGAGTAGGCCAGCGCGGTGAGCTGCGCGTAGTCGATGGGTTCACGTACCGTGATCTCGCCACGATCCGAGAGGATTCCGAGGGTTCGCAGGACCGCATGTCGCGAGTAGACATGATCTGTCCCGGTGGAGTAGGCCCACGGCACAGCAAAGAGGTCCTCCACCAGCACCAGGCATCGGGCCTCGCGCAGCCCCACAGGACGATCCGCCCGCTCATGTCGATGCAGTCGCCCGATGCGTTGCAGGATCAGGTCCATGGGAGCGGGGTCGGTGAGCATGAGGTCGAAGTCGACGTCCAGGCTCTGTTCAATCACCTGTGTTGCGACGACGACGTGACGCTGCGGACGCCGCGTGGCTCCCTTCCCGAACAGTTCAAGCATCCGTCGATCACGAGAGGCCCGTTCGGCTGCGAGGAAACGCGAGTGCAGCAGGGTCGTCTGCTCGCGTCCAAAGACGGCTTTCACCGCGTCGTAGGTTTCCTGTGCTTCACGGACGGTATTGCGAATAACGACAGCACATCCACCATTGGCGAGTTCTCGCTCAAGTAGCTTCGCAATCTCACCGGGCGAGCCGAGCGAGGTCGGGATGATCCGCTTGGGGACCTCTGCCTCGCCAGTAATCTCGTGGACGTGCACACCCGCAGCTGACAGCGTCGAGATGACCGGATACCCAATCACGCCCTCAACTGACTCAGCGCCTTCGCCCGACGAACCACGGCCTCGTCGATAGGCCTCCAGGAGCGCACGGCGACGCGCGGGCGGCAGGGTTGCAGACAACAGAACGACGGGGATCCCGTACATGCCGAGCCACGTGAGGGCGGCTTCCAGGTAGGTCTCCATGTACTCGTCGGCGGCGTGCACCTCGTCGATAACGACAACCTTGCCCATGAGTCCCAGGTGGCGCACCAGCACGTGGCGCGACTTGAGGGCTGCGAGCAGCACCTGATCAATCGTGCCGACCACAACGGGCGACAGCGTCGAGCGCCAGCGCTGCCCCATCCACCGGCTCGCGTGCAGGCCCAGGTCCTCCTCGTCGTCGTGCACTTCGAGGGGGCTCTGGCCACTCTCGAGCAGACGCATGAAAGACTCGTTCAAGCTATTCTTCCCATGCGCCAGCTGGATGCCCAGCCGCTGCGGCTCATCGCCCAGGATGCTCGTGAGCCAGCTCGTCACGCGCTCGAACATGGCGTTGGTCGTGGCCTGTGTGGGCAGCGCGACGAACACTCCCTGTAGACCCCGCGCTCGCATGAGCACCTCGGCGGCAGCGAGGGCCAGCTCGGTCTTCCCTGAGCCGGGCGGCGCCTCGACGATCATGAGATCCGGGTCCTCGGTAGAGGCGATCTCCACGGCCTCGCGCTGGGCACAGGTCGGCCGGTACGAGGCCGGCCACCCGAAGCGGTGACGGTAGAACTCAGCGGTCGCATCGGTCGGCGAGGCAGGCAGGTGCATGGGTGACGGAAAAGCTGCTCGCTTCCAGCCATGCTCGGCACGCTCGTGCTGCTGGTCTGCGGTCAACTCGGGGTAGCCATGAATCGAGCGTTTACCCCCGGCACCTTCGGGACGCGGGCGCAGCGGAAAGTAGTCCTCATTTGAGGCAAGCCAGTCAGCGATGACGAGTGCCGAGGCATAGGCGGAGGCGACGGCAATGGGGAGCTCGGGCAGCGCAGTTCCTGGCGCCTCAAGCGGAAAGCCGCTGCGCCTCGCCATCCACCGAAGAATCTCCGCGCGAGCCTGCCCCCATCGAGGGTCGTCCTGCTCCGACCCCTCTTGTGTCCTGTATTGCTGGCGCGCGACGTTGACCGCACCCGCATCCGGGTAACGCCCGTGGTGAATTCCTACGAGGACCGCCCAATGAACGGCGCGCGCAGCGTCGCCTCCGCCGCGAACAATTGCCTCCTGAAACGCGAACTGACTGACGAGGCCGTGGGGCAAAAATTTGCGTTCCGGATAATCTGCCTTTCGCATAATGCCGAGCCCCTGGGCGCGAATGAAAGGTGCGAGCTCCGCTGACTGACACGCAAATTGGGGGCTCACCTTACCGACGTCATGGATCCCCGCCAGGAACACGAAGGTCGCCCGCGCCTTCGCCTGGTCCCCTTCCCACACGGAGGCCATGATCCTGCGGTGGTGTTCACTCAAGTACTCGTCGAAGAGGTACCCCGCGACGTCCGCGGCGTCCATGAGGTGCTGGGCGACGGACAACCAGGCGGACGCGCCGCTCCCTGTCTTGGCCCACAAGCAACGGGCAAGGTCGGACAGATCCGAAGCCGTGAGGGCAGGCTGCGCGGCAGGAAAAACAGGCGGCGCCACAACAGGGCGAGGGATACTCGCCCTGCCATCTACTTTCTTTCGGGCCATCACTCCACCTCGAGTCGATTTCGCTTCCTACGCAACCAAAACACGCTACGATGAGTGAGTCTGGTTACTCTGAAATTGTTGAGCCCAGCAGCCCCGACGGGGCAGCCATCACCCCGAGGGGTTGATAGGTACACGATAACATTAAAATTTGTCTTATGCAACGCATGTTCAGCATAATGTCTCCGCTGCGCGAAGGAAAGAGCCCAAACATAGAAAAATCCCCGCTTTCGCGGGGAAGACGTCCTCCTGATGCATCGCATAGGTTCATCCCTATACAGGGAACACGGCAGCCACAGCCACCACACACACTCGCAGGACCTCACAAACGTATCACCCACCCCGCCCCCGCGCGCCTTGACGGCACAATCGGCATGATCCTGAAAGAATGGGGGTATGTCGAACGAGTCGCGTGAAAACCTGCAGGGTACGGATGGCCAGAACGCGGCTGACTTGACGGCTGCCGCTGGGCAGGCCGTCTCGAAGCCGACCGCCGCTGCTGCGGTCGACGCTGCCGTCGAGGGGGCCACGGCCTCGTCAACGAACGACACCCCGGCGCAGCAACAGCAGCAACAGCAGCCGCAACAGCAGGCGCCCCAGCCCACGCAGGGCGAGGTCGTCATCGCGCCGCTGCCCGCGCACCTGCCCACCACCGAGCCGCGCCCCTGGTACCGGTCGCGCCGCTCCTTCGCCGCGAAAGGCCGCGGCGGCAAGGTCCTGGTCGCCGGCCTGGGCCTGACCTACACGGACAACGCCACGGGCGCGGTCCTCCTGGCCGACGTCGACATGGGCTTCCGCGCGCGCACGCTCAGCGCGATCCTGGACACGACGGGCCGCCGCGCCCGCGCCCTCTTCCTCATCCTCGCGGGCCTCGAGGAGCCCCACGCCGGCCGCATCGTCGCCGCACCCTCGCGCTCGTGGGCGGCACGCCTCGCCGGCCGCATCGGCTCGGTCGCCCTGATCCGCACGGATACACCCCTCGACAACGCGCTGACGATCCGCCAGAACATCCTCGCTCCCCTGTCGGCCACGGGCTCCGTCGCCGACTGGGACAACCTCGTGGGCGCCCTCCAGGTGACGGGCCTCGCCCAGCGCGTGGACCTGCACCCCACTGAGCTGACGGCTTGGGAACGCTTCAAGGCCCTCATCGCCCGCGCCATCGTCTCCGGCGCTGAAGTCTTCCTCATCGAAGACCCCGTCTCGCTGCCCGCCGACGCGCGCGCCGAGCTCGAACCCCTCCTGCGCTCCCTGGCCAACGCGGGCTGCGCGGTCGTCGTCTCGACCCCCTCCGTCGAGCTCGCCGCCTCCACGGACCGTGCGATTCTCCTCACGAACGGCCGCGTCGCCCTCGACGCGCCCGGCCCCTCGCAGGCGATCATCGCCGCCTCCCTGGAGGCCAACCCCGAGGACCCCAAGGCTCTCCTCGGCCCGATCCCCGCGGCCACCCCCTCCCCCTTCGACGAGGTCGTGGCCGGCTCCTCCGCGCCCGCCCCCACCCCGGGCCCGACCTTCGGTGACCCCGCGGCCGACGAGACCGCCCTCATGGCGCCGATCTCCGCGGACACAGCCCAGGCCTCGGACCAGGACCGCGCCGACGCCGATGACCACGAAGCCTAGGCCGCCCAGGACGGCGAAGATCCGGGGCCCGCGAAGGATCTCGTGGGTCGAGTCGGCGGCGTCGACGCCGATCATCATGAGGACGAAGAGGAACATCATGAGGATCGCGCCGGTGTAGACGGCCACCTGGACGACGCCCATGAACGGGGCCTCGAGCATGGTGTAGAGGAACGCCAGGCACACCATGTCGGCGATGACGCAGATGGCCGAGTAGACGGCGCGCCGGGTGATGAGCAGCCCGAAGACGGCCAGGGCGATCATGACGACGGCGATCACGCCGAAGAGGAGGGCTTCGCCGGTGGAGATGTGCAGGGTGGTGGTCTGCTGGCCCGTCATCGCTGCCTCCTCTCGACGAGGCCGGGGCGAGCCACGGGTACACGCGCGGGCAGGGGGCGGGAAAGAGCGGCAGAAAAGCCGACAGTGTCGCAGTCCATGATGCATCCAGTTTAGCGGCCCCGGGCTTTCCTCCCCGCGTGCGCGTCCACACACCGTCGCTCTGTGTCAACACTCTCCCTATACCGGACCAAAGGCCCTTGAAATGATCGCCAAGTGTCTCCCACGTCTCGTGAAGGTTGTCACGTAGAGGTAGAATCTGTCGGGTATGGTCGCCGCGATACAAGCCCGTACGCGCGGCGTGAGTCAAACGGAGGAATACGTGCCGACCCACACAGTTTCCCAGCCCGACCCGCAGTGGTACCTCGCAAAGATGCGCGACCTGTACGAGCGCGATCCGCAGCTCCTCGATCCGTCGTGGCGCGCCTACTTTGCGACCGAGACCGCTCCCCCGCAGCTGCGCGCCAAGCGTCCCGCAATCCCGGAGGGTGCTATCGAGGACAGCGCACCCGAGCAGGCAGCCCCGGCCTCGTCGATGAAGGCCCCCGAGGTACCCGCGAGCGTCACCCCGCCCACCCTCGACATTGAGGAAGCGGAGCATGCACACCCCACGCCCCCGGTCGCACCCGTCGTCTCGGTGACCCGCTCCGACCTGCCGCCCGCGCCGCCCGCCGCGCTCGCCGAGGCCACGAGCCCCTACACGCGCCTAGCGCACGGACGCGCCGCCTTCACCCGCTCCCACGGAGCACCCGCCCAGGACGAGCTGCACATCCTCAAGTCCGCCGCGCGCGCGACCGCCAAGCACATGGAGGCCTCGCTCTCCATCCCCACGGCCACCTCCCAGCGCCAGATTCCCGCCAAGCTCCTCATCGAAAACCGCGCCCTGATCAACGCGCACCTGGCGCGCACCGTCGGCGGCAAGGTCTCCTTCACACACCTCATCGGCTACGCGCTGGTCGAAGCACTGTGCGAGATGCCCGACCTGAACGTGCGCTACACGCTTGAGGGCGGCAAGCCCGCCGTCGAGCAGCTCGCGCACATCGGCTTCGGCCTGGCCATCGACG
>ERZ772928.831-NODE-831-length-13567-cov-15.485938_pt1 | contig 13567 bp, 9 predicted proteins | sample MGYA00511686_ERZ772928 | MGnify/ENA primary metagenome ERZ772928 (study PRJEB29015, sample SAMEA2738063) | human oral metagenome | biome: human oral; feature: human-associated habitat; material: saliva | place: China | collected 2219 ... | reverse complement strand
CGCCAACACCGCCAACACCACCAACACCACCAACACCACCAACACCACCAACACCGCCAACACCGCCAACACCACCAACACCGGTAACACCGCCAACACCACCAACACCGGTAACACCACCAACACCACCAACACCGGTAACACCGCCAACACCAGAAAAACCTAAAGGTCCTGAGTTGCCAAATACTGGTGAACAATCTAAATCTGGAGTTGCTGCACTTGGTGCTGCGCTTGGTCTTGTAGGTCTAGGTTTGGTTGTAAAACGTAAAAAACGTGAAGAATAAAATATACAAAATCGCATTCATTTAGCGATGAACTAACGATTTTAGTTCTGAAATGAAGAGGCTTTGCTCGTAAGAGCAAGGCCTTTTTATTATTTTTAAATGTCTATGAAATTTTATTGAAAGAAAATGAAAATTATTGAAATCACATATTTTTTTTGATAAAATTAGTATGTTTTTAAGAATCAAATCTTTTTCTTGAGAATGTTTTAAATCTTAAATAAAAGAAGGAATTGTCATGTCATCGTTAAAGAATAATAAAACGATTAAGTATGCCTTGAGAAAAACCTCAGTTGCTTTTGGTTCTGTTGCAGTCGCAACAGTGATTGCTGCTGCAGGTATTGTCACTGTATCAGCCGATGAAACTTCATCAGTAACGACACCTGTTACTTCAACTACAACAGTAGCTGGAGAAGAAACAAAAGAAGTTGCGGTTCCAGAGAAGTTGGAAGAAGCTAAAACTGCTGCAACAAATGAAGGTCTTGAAGTTAAAGAAACTGAGACTAAAAAGCAAGATTCAGAGGAAGCTGCTGCTAAAGATTACGAAAAACAAGTTACTGATATTAATAAAACAGTAGCTGATTACAAAGCTGAAGTAGCAGCAAATCAAGAAGCTTACGAAAAAGAAAAAGCTGAAGTTGATGCTAAAAATGCTGCTACACAAGCAAACTACGATAAAGAGCTTGCAGCTTACAACGAAAAACTTACTGCTTATAAAAAAGAATTGACTGAAAAAACAGCAGAAAAAACAGCAGTAGAAAAAAGTAATGAAGAAGCACGTGTTGCTTATGAAAAAGCTCTTGAAGAATATAACACAGCACTTGCAGCATACAATGCATCTGTAACAGCAAATCAAGAAGCTACTGAAAGTAATAAATTAGCTCAAGCAGAGTATGAAGCTAAATTAGCTGACTACAAGACTAAAAAAGCTGCTTATGATGAAGCACAAGCTGCTTACTTGATTGAGCTCGAAATTTACAACAAGAAAAAAGCACAATACGATGATGCTAAAGATGCCTTCAATAAGATGGTTGCAGAGCGTGGTGGAAATCCTGAGAAATACAAACAAGATTTGACATTCCTCTCTGAAGAACTTGCTGATGGCGAAACAACTAAAATCACACACCAAACAACTGGATTAACAACTTACTTGACAAAAGAAGGTCAAGCTCGTATGTACGGTGATGGTAAAGCTACTAAGATGTATGAAACTAAGAATCTACAAGATTCTGATTTGACAACTACAAACCCATATGCTAACAATGAAATCGAGTGGGGTCTTGTAAAAGTCGGAGATAAATTTGATGTGACATACACAGGACTTACTCAAGCTAAAATTGTAAAAGGTAGCGAAGAAAAACGTATTGCAAAAGTTGTTTATAAATACGAAGTGAAGAGCCTTCCATCATCAGATGGAAAAGGAATCGTTCAAATTTATAACGATCCAGCAGTTACAATGACAATTGGTAGCTCAACAGATACTGAAAACCCAGTAACTGTTGGTGTTGACATTGAGTTTTACGATGAAAATGACCAATTAATTGATTTGTCACAACACAATGCAATCCTTGCCCTTAACTCACTTAACCACTGGAATGGTGCATCTTATGTTGAAAATGACAAACCTCGTCCTCTAGTTGTTGAAGCTAAAGATAGCGAAGGCAATACAGTTCGTGGAACTTGGGATCCATATTCAGATGGAAGTGAACCAAAACTTGATGGTGCAGATGTCGTTGTGAAAAGCGGTAAAGCTGACTTCGGTAGTGCAGAAGTTGATATCAATGCTGATAATCCTTTGAAAATTGTTGCTCAAAAAGCAACATGGGTTGATGATGCCTTTAAAGTAACTGAAGAAACAGTAGTTGATGCTACAACAGTGAATGCATCTGGTGGCGGAAATGGTCACTCAGTTGGTACTGAAGATTACACATTCGGTGATAAATCAGACGTTATCGGTTCTTACACTGTAGACGCTACATCAGGTGTTTTGAGATACACACCAAAAATGAAACACCAAGATACTCCTCACGTTGAGTCTGTAAACATTGGTGACAAAGAGTTTATTAAACTTCCAAATTCAAGTGTAGACCAAGATTCATCGACAAAAGAAGTATCTGCTAAAGAACAAAACCAATACATGGCTCAAGGTGCTACATTTAATGCAGACTCTTCAAGTGAAACTAAGGGTTGGGATGATCCTAAGAGCCCTTACCTTTACTATGGTGGTGCTGCTGTTATTTTGAAAGATGGTCATCTTGAATTTACAGCAAAAGGTGCTAACGCAACAGGCGAAGCAACTCTCTATTGGTTCTCTATCAACTCAAACGTTGGCTTCCCTCAAGATCCAGGTGAAGAGCCAGTTAAACCAACAGAACCAACACCTCCAGTTAAACCTGAAAAACCAGAATTGACAGAAGTACCAACTGTTAAAGAAAAACCAGTTCCACCGACAGAACCAGAATATAAAACTGTACCTGTCTTACCAAGTGAACCGGTTAAACCAGAAGCACCTGAGTTGGTGAAGGAACCTGTTAAGAAAGAAACAGAAAAACCAGTTGTTGAATGGAATAAAAATGTTGTGGTTATCAAGAAAGATGAAAAACCACAACCTAAGCCAGAACCAAAACCAGAGCCTAAGCCAGAACCAAAACCAGAGCCTAAGCCAGAGCCAAAACTAGAGCCAAAACCAGAGCCTAAGCCAGAACCATCTAAGAAATCATTGCCAAATACTGGTTCAGTTGAACAATCATTCATGACTTATTCAGCACTTATTGGTTTAGCTACTGCCGGTTATGCTTTGTCAAGAAAGAAAAAAGAAGACTAATTCATTCTGACAGTTTAAAAAGAGAAGACTAGTTTAGTCTTCTTTTTTACTTAACTTTATCCTATAAAATTTAAAATATTAAACCGTTTACACTTGACAAAAATTGGTCTATACCATATAATGAAATAAAGAAATATGGAGGAACAATTATGAAAGTTATTCAAGTGAAAAATCCTGAAGAAGGTGGAAAAGTAGCTTTTGAAATTTTAAAAGAAAAGCTAGCAAATGGAGCTCAGACATTGGGTCTTGCGACAGGTAGTAGCCCACTTGAGTTCTACAGAGAAATCGTAGAGAGTGACCTTGATTTTTCAAACCTTACAAGTGTCAACTTGGACGAATATGTAGGATTAGATGGAGATAATCCTCAATCTTATCGTTATTTCATGCAAGAGCATCTGTTCAATAAAAAGCCATTTAAAGAAAGCTTTTTGCCTCGTGGAGTTAAAGACAATGCAGAAGAAGAAGTAGAACGCTATAATCAAATTCTTGCTGATCATCCGGTTGATTTGCAAATCTTGGGAATTGGTCGAAATGGTCACATTGGATTTAACGAACCAGGAACTCCGTTCGATAGCCAAACTCATCTTGTAGACCTTGATCAGTCTACCATTGAGGCTAATGCTCGTTTCTTTGATAAAATCGAAGATGTACCAACACAAGCTATTTCAATGGGTATTAAAAATATCTTAGATGCCAAATCTATTCTTCTCTTCGCTTATGGCCCATCAAAAGCAGAAGCTATTGCCGGAACTGTTGAAGGTCCAGTGACTGAAAATCTACCAGCAAGTAGCTTACAAAATCATGCTGATGTGACGATTATTGCAGATGCTGAAGCTCTTAGTTTATTGGAGAAATAAGTTAATATAAAAGCCATTCAATTAATAAAGTTTGAATGGCTTTTTTGTTGAAAACATTGAAAAAATTATTATATTGTTTTTTAAAAAGTATAAAAAATAAAAAAAGCAATCTTTATATAGAGTAATTTTATAATTACAATTTTTTAGTAAATAATTCAAATTATTTCAATTATAAAACTAGACATTTAAAATAAATATTGCTACAATAAACGTTAAATAATAAATAATTAGAAACAAAGGAGACAGATAGAAATGAATATGAAAAAAATTGGATTTTTTTCTATCATCATGTGTTTATTAACAGTCATAATTTCTCTTACTTTAACAAAGGCTTCTGCCGAAGTATCAGAGTTGACTGGTTCTAGTAAGTCTGTAGATGCGATTACTTCGCTTAACATCACAAATAATAAAGGTGGAAATCTTGATGGGGACCTGCCACAATGGGTTACATTCAGATTAAACGCAAACTTTGATTTATCAGGTAAAGATGTTAAAGCCGGTGATACAACTACTATTGATGTATCAGATGCACTTTATATAGAATCACAAAACTTTGAAATTCGTGATACAGCAACTAATAATCTCATCGCAACTGGTAAAATTGATGAAACTAAAAAACATATCATCTTAACCTATACTGATTATGCTGAAAAACACTCTGACACCAGTGGCTCTTTCTTTGTTTATACTCGAGTGGACTTTCAAAAGAACCCTGAAAAAGGAGAAATCCCTATCCAAATTACCATTAATGGAAAAGTATATAATGCCGGTAAGGTAAATTTTACTGGAGTTGGAGAAGCAAAACCAGTCTTGTTCTCAAAAACTGGTTGGGTAAGTAACGAAGAACAAAGAATCCTTTCTTATTCCATTTCAATCAACCAGACAAAAGAGAATTTTCAGGATGCAATAGTTGAAGATGCACTGAAGTTCTCTAACGCATCTTATATCAAAGATAGTATTCGTATCTATAAAGGTAAATTTAACTATGTAAATGGAATCTGGGAATTTAACGATAAAACAGATGTGACTAATCAACATACTGTTACAGTTAGTGAAGATGGTCGATCATTTGTTATTCAACTTGGAGATATCACTGAAGCTGATCAATACCGTATTGAATATAATGTTCAAGCAAATTATGCATTTGCAGATGGTGAAAAATTGGATAACGATGCTGTTTTAAAAGCAAAAGAGAAAACTTTGGGAAATGCCACACAAACTACTGTTGCTCAGATAGCAGGTGGTTCAGGTGTTGGATATGTTTTCTCAATCAATATCCATAAAGTAGATGAAACTAACCAACCACTAGCGGGTGCTAAGTTTAAGGTTGTTCGGCAAGCTAACAATCAAGTGATTGGTGAGTTTACAACTGATGCTGAAGGTAAGATTACAGTAACGGATCTTTTGAGAGATAAGTACATCCTAACTGAGGTAGAAGCACCTAAAGGATATGTGATAAAAACACCAGAGACTGTAGTGAATGCAACAGATTTTGGAGAAGATAAGTCAGTTATCAAAACGATTGTAAACTCAAAAGAAGAGACAACAACAACTACCACCACAACCACGACGACTGAAGCTCCAACGACGACAACCACGACAACGGAAGCTCCAACGACGACAACCACAACGACTACAACGACAGAAGCGCCGACAACAACCACAACGACTACAACGACAGAAGCGCCGATAACAACCACAACGACCACAACGACGGAAGCTCCGACGACAACCACAACCACAACGACAGAAGCTCCGCTAACGACTTCAACAACAACGACAGAAGAGTCAACGACAACATCAACAACCACTTCAAAACCAGAAGTATCTGAGACAACTACTACAGAAGATAAGCCAGGTCTTCCATATACTGGTGAGTCTACAGGTATTGCATTAGTAATTGCTGGTGTATCTATCTTGGCAGGTAGTCTCGTTATGAAAAAGAAATTTTCTAAATAATTGAGTTTAGAAAAAGATAGTTAATAAAAAGGACTTTAGGGTCCTTTTTATTTGTCAATGAAAAATAATGAAATGCACTATTTTTCTTGACAATTTTTATCAATACATGTAAAATAGAATAGATCTTGAACTTGAAGGGAGTGAAAATAATGTCTAAAACAGTAGTACGTAAGAATGAATCTCTTGACGATGCACTTCGTCGTTTCAAACGTGCGGTTACTAAAGCTGGTACTCTTCAAGAAACACGCAAACGTGAATTCTATGAAAAACCTTCTGTAAAACGTAAACGTAAATCAGAAGCAGCTCGTAAACGTAAAAAATTCTAATTTGAAATGAAAGACTAGACTTATCTAGTCTTTTTTGTGTGTTTGAAAGAGGAAGGAGTTAAAAAGTATACTAAGTAATTAGAAGAGTTTCTTTTTAATTCAAAAAACATAATGATAACTAATAATATTTTTTATTTGATTTATAAAGCTAACCATGTATTTCAGTTGAATTTAAAAGATAAATATAGTAAAATTGTAGTATAACAGTGTAAGTTTACACGGAGGTAAAAAAGGGATGAAAAACCAGAAAAGGTTTGGAAAATTATTGATTACTTTATTGTCTACGGGAGTGCTTTTGGCGGCTCTTCAAAGTCAAGGGATTATTACAGCTGAAGAAGCAACAACGACAGCTGAACAAGCTTCAACAACAAGTGCAGAAGCGACAACAACTGGAGAATCAGCAACAACTGGAGAATCAGCAACAAGCGCAGGAGCAACAACAGCTACAGAAACTCCAGCGCGTGCTGCTAAAGAAGTGAATGCACAAGTGACTGGTACTATAAAAAATCATGACATTAAATATTATGAATACTATACAGATGTAGACCTTTCTTTTTCAATCACAGAAGATGATGTGAAAGAAGGCGACTATGTTACAGTTACATTAGAAAACGTCGCTATCTTAAATCAATTAAATGGTAAGGATGTCACTTACGAAGGTAAGACAATTGGTAAAATTTCAATTGTTTCGTTTGAAAACGTCAATAAAGCACGTCAAGGTTCTAACGACAAAGCTCAAATGGAACAAGCTCAATTAGAATCAACACGTGCCACACTAAAAGTTACATTTACGAAAGCTATTGAAGCTGAAAAACCAGATGTATTGAAACAAGTCAAGTTCCAAATTAAATCAGATAACGCTTATAATGGAGCTGTAATCGCAAATAAAGATTACACTTTAAACCAAGTGATTAAAGTGGGATCTTCTTCTGTGACAAGTACAGTAGATATTCCGAAAGTAGAACAATTTGCTAATGAGACAAATTCAATCAACTTCACACCTTCTGGAAACACAATTAAATTCAAAGCTGATGGTTCATATGAAACTTATACTGAATTCCAAGTTCGTGGAAGAGAAGGGATGAAGGTTGGTTCAACTGTTGAACTAGAATTCAATGATGCTTCAGGTATCGAGTGGAAAACAAGTGGTGATACTGCACTCAAAGTTGGAGATACTTTTACTTCAAGATTTATCTTGCCTGTATATAGTACATATGAAGTCAATGAATATGGCGCATATGTATTCCCGACAGGTGTTGAGCCAACATTCAAAGTAACTTCTATCTCTGAAAAGAAAATAACAATGGAAATGATTTCAGGAGATGTTCCAAAAGAACTTGGAGTCTTCTTCGGTGTTGGTCAAAATCGTATTAACATCATTGATAAATCTAAGATTGATCTTGAAAAAATGCAATATGATGTTTCGAAAGTAGCTACGGCAACTATTGATGGGAAAGATTCAAAGGGTATCTATATTTACCGTATCATTAATGACTCTGCAGGTGCACAATTAGTTCTTGATACGCTTGTCACAGACTACAAAGATATCGATACAAAAGAAAATCTTAAACCACAGGATAAGGGTTGGAAAGATCCAGCTACCATTGATGGATATGAATTTGTAAAAACAGAAAAAGACCGTGAAGGAAATCGTATCCACTGGTATAAAAAAGTTGAACAGCCAACGACCACCACAACTACAACAACAGAAGCATCGACGACAACTTCGACAACTACAACAACAGAAGCATCGACGACAACTTCGACAACTACAACAACAACAGAAGAATCAACGACAATTTCGACAACTACAGCAACAGAAGAATCAACGACAATTTCAACAAGTACAACAACAGAAGCGTCGACGACAATTTCGACAACTACAACAGACGAGCCAACACCAAAGCCAACGCCTAAAGCGACAACAACAACTACAACAGAAGAGTTAGCGCCTACGACTCCAAAGACCACTACAACATTAGGAAAAACAATTGAAAAAACAGTACCTGAAACTTCGACAACAACATCGGAGTCTAAAAAAGAACTTCCAAATACAGGTTCTACAGAATCATTGTTCGCAACAGGAGTAGCTCTCTTGGTAGCAGGACTTGGAGTTTTGGGATTGAAGAAAAAAGATAACTAAAGCTCACCATCTATTAGTAAATTATACTGTGAATATGTGAATAATAATAGAAGGGATTAGACAATTTTTTATTGTTTACTCCCTTTTTTACTATTTTTTTGGTATAATTAAAAATATTAGTAGAAAAAATCTGAGAGGGCTTTATCATGAGAAAAACAAAAGTCGCAGTCGCTTTAGGAGCATTTTTGTTTCTTAGTGTCGGCGCGAGAGTAGAGGCGGACACAACTTCGCGGTCCGACGTCAATCGGATTCATTTCATTAATACCAAAGGAAGTCCAGGGACTGATGCCATTTTACTTGAAAGTAACGGGCATTATGCGTTGATAGATATGGGTGAAGACTATGACTTTCCAGATGGGAGCGATCCGCTTTATCCATTAAGATCGGGTATTATTACTTCAAATGTCTATGCAATTGAAGATCGACTTTTCCGTCATCTTGACCATGTAGGTGTTAAGAAGTTGGACTTTATGCTTGGAACGCATGTCCATAGTGACCATATTGGTGGAGCTGATGAAGTTCTAAAAAAATATAAGGTTGATAAATTTTATCTAAAACGATATTCGGATGATCGAATTGCCACTCAATGGGGCTTGTGGGATAATCTTTTTAACTATAATAATGCACTGAATGCCGCTAGAAAATATGGCGTTAATCTTATTCAAGATATCTCAGATAATGATAGTCATTTCAAATTGGGTGATATGGATATTCAGTTGTATAACTACAAAAATGAATATGGCCCAGATGGGAAATTAAAGAAAGTATATGATGACAATCCCAATTCTATTGTTGCTGTAGTTACAGTAAATGGGAAGAAAATTTATCTGGGTGGGGATCTTGATAACGTTTATGGAGCTGAAGATCGCTTAGGCCCACAAATTGGGAAAGTCGATTTAATGAAATGGAACCATCACCTTGACGGAAAAGTTTCAAACAGCATTAATTTTCTTAATAATCTTTCCCCATCTATTGTTGTGCAAACAACAGGATTGGATATAAATGTCCAAGCAACGAGAGATAAATTGAAACAGATGAATGTCCAAGTTGTTCATGCTTCAAGTGATAAGAAAGATGCGACTGTTTTTGATATAAAAACAGATGGCATTAATAATATTTCTCAAGAATTCCCAGATATTCCGAATACGAATTCACGTTGGGTCACTGAAGATGGATATAAGAAGTATTATTTCGCTGATGATCAGATGGCAACAGGTTGGCATACAATTGATGGAGCAAAATACTTCTTCAATGGGAAAGGACATCTGCAACAAGATAAATGGCTTCAAGATTTTGATGACGAAGGTACTCTTAAGTCTTTATATATGGATAAAGATGGGAAGTTACAAACTTCTAAATGGCTTCAAATCGACAAGCATTGGTATTATGTAGATTCTAAAGGATATCGAAAAGAGTCCGAGTTAGCAATCATTGACGGTAAGACCTATTACTTTGACGAAAAAGGGATTATGCAAACAGGTACCAGAACAGTGAATGGAGCAACTCTGGTCTTTGATGACACAGGTGCGCTTTCAAATGAACTAAGAGCATCATCCTGGAATAAAATCGGTAATAAATGGTATTACCTAGATGAAAATAAAAAAATGACCATTGGTTTCAAAGAAATTGACGGAAAGTTGTACTATTTCAATGAAGCCGGAGAAATGGGAACTTATTGGCAATATACGCACCAAAAATGGTATTACTTTAGCGCTTCAGGTGAAATGAAACGTGGTTGGCTCAATGATGCAGGTAAATGGTATTATCTAGATCCTAAAACTGGAGAAATGTTCACTGGTTTAAATAAAATTGATGGCAAACTCTATCGTTTTAATGAGGGAGGCGTCATGGCAACTGGTTGGGAACAGTTTGATGGCAAATGGTACTATTATACATCCAGTGGCGATCAGAAAAAAGGCTGGCTTAAATACAACAATGACTGGTACTATCTCGAACTGAAAGATGGAGAGATGGTTACAGGAACCAAAGAAATCGATGGACAACAATATAGCTTTAAAGACAGTGGTGCTATGGTTACTGGTTGGAAACAAACAGATGACAAATGGTACTATTATGCATCAAGTGGTGAATTGAAAAAAGGCTGGATTAAATATGCTGGTGATTGGTACTATCTTGATTCGAAAGATGGAGAGATGGTTACAGGAACCAAAGAAATCGATGGACAACAATATAGCTTTAAGGCTAGTGGTGCTATGGTTACTGGCTGGAAACAAGAAGAAGACAAATGGTACTATTATGCATCAAGCGGTGAGCAGAAAAAAGGTTGGATAAAATCTGCAGGTAAATGGTACTACTTGAATCAAAATGACGGCGTTATGGTGACCGGTAGACAGGAAATTGATGGTGTCAAATATAGCTTTAACCAATCTGGAGCTATGGAAACCGGATGGGTATTTGACGGCAAAGATTGGTACTATCATAAAGAATCTGGAGCCATGGAAACTGGTTGGTTTAAATATTCTGGCAAATGGTTCTTCCTAGATGGTGATTCTGGAAAAATGCTTACTGGTATCCATGAAATCTCTGGAGATAACTATTACTTTAATATTGCAGGTGAAATGCAAGTTGGTTGGATTCAAGAAAAAGGGGACTGGTATTATTTCAAACCAAGTGGTGAAATGCTTCGTGATGGAATTACACCTGATGGCTATAAAGTCGCTAGTGATGGTAGATGGCGTTCAAATGGAGTGACTACCACAACGACGAGTGTAGAAGAAACAACTTCAAAAGATTCATCGCTTAGAGAAGCTTTTGAACCTACAACAGATGCTACCCAAACTAGTGAGGAAAAATCAGTTCCAGTTAGTGATGACAAAGCTTCTAACTAATCACTTTGTCGAATAGATTTTAAAGAAGGGATTAAATAACAGTTTGTTGTTTAATCTCTTTTTCTATAGGTTAAATCTTTTAAAGAGTTCTTCCTAAATAAATAGCGTAAACACGGTAAAAAATACAAACTTCTTCCTACAATCTGATATAATAGTAAGAGAACTCGATTTAAGGAGAAAAATATGTCGGTTTTAGTCAAAGAAGTAATTGATAAACTCAGACTAGACATTGTCTATGGTGAGCCAGAATTACTTGAAAAGGAAATCAATACGGGCGATATTTGTCGACCAGGTCTCGAAATGACGGGCTATTTTGATTACTATACTCCAGAACGTATCCAATTGTTGGGAATGAAGGAGTGGTCCTATCTCATTAGCATGTCTTCTCACAACCGCTACCAGGTTTTGAAGAAATTATTTCAACCAGAAACACCTGCAGTTATTGTTTCGCGTGGTTTAGTAGTTCCAGAAGAAATGCTAAAGGCTGCTAGAGAATGTAAAATCGCTATTTTAACAAGTCGTACTGCAACCAGTCGTCTATCTGGTGAACTATCAAGTTACTTGGACTCTCGTTTGGCCGAACGCGCAAGTGTGCATGGTGTTTTGATGGATATCTATGGTATGGGTGTTCTGATTCAAGGTGATAGTGGTATCGGTAAGAGTGAAACTGGACTTGAACTTGTCAAACGTGGTCACCGTTTAGTTGCAGATGACCGTGTGGATATTTATGCTAAAGATGAGATGACACTTTGGGGTGAGCCTGCAGAAATCTTGAAGCATTTGTTAGAAATTCGCGGCGTTGGTATTATTGATATCATGAGCCTTTATGGGGCTAGTGCCGTTAAGGATTCTTCACAAGTTCAATTGGCTGTCTATCTAGAAAATTACGATACCGATAAGGTCTTTGACCGTTTGGGGAATAATGCGGAAGAATTGGAAATCTCAGGTGTTTCTATTCCACGTATTCGTATCCCAGTAAAAACAGGGCGTAATATCTCTGTCGTTATCGAGGCGGCTGCAATGAATTATCGTTCGAAGGAGATGGGCTTTGATGCGACACGCCTCTTTGAAGAACGATTGACAAAACTAATTGAAAGGAACGAGATGAAGAATGATTGATCCAGTTGCTTTTCAAATTGGTCCTTTGGGTATTAGATGGTATGCACTCTGCATCGTTTCAGGTCTTATTTTAGCAGTCTATCTTGCAAGTAAAGAAGCACCAAAAAAGAACATCTTATCCGATGACATTTTAGACTTTATTTTAATTGCTTTTCCTTTAGCTATCATTGGTGCTCGACTTTATTATGTCATTTTTAGATTTGACTACTATAGTCAGCACATGGGAGAGATTTTTGCCATTTGGAATGGAGGTCTTGCCATATACGGCGGTCTAATTACCGGAGCAATCGTACTCTATTTCTTTGCTGATCGTAGATTAATCAACACATGGGATTTCTTGGATATTGCTGCTCCAAGCGTTATGATTGCTCAGAGCCTTGGACGTTGGGGGAATTTCTTTAACCAGGAAGCCTACGGAGCAGCTGTTGAAAATCTTGATTACCTACCTGGTTTTATTAAGAATCAGATGTATATCGATGGCTCATATCGGCAACCAACCTTCCTTTATGAATCTATCTGGAATCTCATTGGGTTTACGTTGATTATTATTTTTAGACGTCGATTAAAGAGTATTCGTCGTGGTTATATCACTGCCTTCTATCTAATTTGGTATGGATTTGGACGAATGGTTATTGAAGGTATGCGTACAGATAGTCTCATGTTCTTTGGACTTCGAGTATCTCAATGGTTGTCAGTTCTATTAATTGGACTTGGAATTTATATTATCGTTTATCAAAATCGAAAAAAAGCACCATTTTATAATGTGAAAAAGGAGAATTAAAATGTTAGAAGTTGCTTATATCATTGTGGCAATTGCCTTGGTTGTATTCTTAGTTTATCTGATTATTACCCTTCAAAAAGTTGGTCGTGTAATCGATGAAACTGAAACTACTGTTAAAACCTTAACTTCAGATGTAAATGTTACTCTACATCACACAAACGAACTACTTGCAAAGGTCAATGTTCTTGCTGACGATATCAATGTTAAAGTTGCAACGATTGATCCACTCTTTACAGCAGTTGCAGATCTTTCTGTTTCTGTTTCTGATCTAAATGAGCAAGCTCGTGTCTTGAGTAAAAAAGCTTCATCTGCAGGTTCAAAAACTTTAAAGACTAGTGCTGGTTTGTCTGCCATTCGTGTTGCAAGTAAATTATTTAAAAAATAAAAAGGAGATAACTCATGGGTAAATTATCATCAATCCTTTTAGG
>ERZ772928.830-NODE-830-length-13575-cov-7.629586_pt1 | contig 13575 bp, 18 predicted proteins | sample MGYA00511686_ERZ772928 | MGnify/ENA primary metagenome ERZ772928 (study PRJEB29015, sample SAMEA2738063) | human oral metagenome | biome: human oral; feature: human-associated habitat; material: saliva | place: China | collected 2219 ... | reverse complement strand
TTAGTTAATTATTAGTTAAATACCTGAAAATAAAGCGATTATAATTTGCAAGGAATGAAATACTTACTTACCTTTGTAGTGTAAATAAAAGGAAATCAATAAGTTATGGAACTACAAAGAATTTTGAATAGCAATATTACTAAAATTGCAAAAGGTAAGGAACTTTACTCATTAGGATATACACGCCATCAAGTGGCAGATTTGCTATGTAATGGGAATTTTGGACACGCTCATAATATTTGGAGAAAATGGGCACAGGGAGCGAATCAAATGATAGTGGAAGCACCTATGTCAGTAGCAGGTTATAATTTTGTTTTTGATAGAACCTTTGGTGTGGAGATAGAGGCTTATAATGTTAATAAAACATCTTTAAAAAATACACTTAATGAATTGGGCATCAATATTGTAGAAGAATATTATAACCACGATACGAGAGGGCACTGGAAGATAGTGAGGGATGCATCAATATCAGGTCATAATGCTTGTGAAATCGTAAGTCCAATATTAAAGGGGGCGGATGGATTGGAACAATTGAAGAAGGTTTGTATCGCTCTCAACAAGATAGGAGCAAAGATTAATAAAAGTTGTGGTTTGCATATCCATTTAGGAGTGAGTGATTATGATACTGATAATTTTAAAAATTTGTTGAAATCTTACATTAATGTTGAAAAAGAAGTGGATAAAATGATGCCAGCTACACGACGAGGAAATACTAATAAATATTGTAGAAGTATGAAAATGAATAAAACAGCTATATTAATGAAAAGGAAAATAGACGAGGCAACAGGTATCGAGAATTTGGCTGATAGTGTGTTCTCTGGCGGAAGGTATTTTAAGGTGAATATCCAGTGCTACCGCAGACAAAAGACGATAGAATTCCGTCAGCATAGTGGTTCGGTGCAATACTCAAAAATCAAGAATTGGATATTGATTTGTGCAAGAATGGTTGATTATGCGAAGAAGATAGGAGAATTTGATAATTTAAATACTATATTAAATGAAAGTTTGCAAGAATATGTATCAGATAGACAGGTGGATTTGGTTGCATAACCAAATCCAAACTTTTCCGTATATTTGCTCCATGAGAGTAAAATTTAAAGATAATGGCGAGGAAGTAACATTCTTAACCGCCGAAGAATTAGTTAATTATATGAGGAAAACCTCATTTGACCCTGAGGAGAATAATGCCAGCTATATGGTGGGATATGCCCGCAGGTCGGTGATTATTGCGGATGAAGATATCCGTGCTACGAGTGAGAAAGAGTTTGTGGAAGACTTGCTGAAATATAAGCACATAACGATAATAGATGGGTATTCTGCTAACTAAGAAGAACCATTGCAAACATAGAACAAAGAAAGTTCATACGCAAGTGAGGCAACATTTATTTTGATTTTTTTTATACCCTCCCCCGCACCCCCACAGGTGTGGGGCTTTTTTGTCTTTTGATTTTCAGCGTAAAAGGTGTTTTATTGCCTTTATGGAATTGATGAAATTTAGTAAAGATAGCAGTTTTGCGAAGATACAAGCGAGCTATTTGGACGAGGATTCGGTTGTTCTTTCGGATAAGCAACAGAAGATAAAAGCACGCCTGAGCCACGCCTGGGCTTTGCGATTGAATAATAAATATTCTCCTCACCAGGTGATACATTTATTGATGAAGGAACACGGCATTAGCCAAGCTACCGCCTATCGAGATTATAAATGGGCGATGCAAATATATGGTGAGTTGGACTCTACGAACCTCGCAGCGGAGAGGCAGATGCTCAAAGAGGCGTTTTGGAATGCCTACCAGAAGGCAGTGAAAGCGGGGAACCTTGATATGGAAATTAAGGCACTGAAAGAATACCGCTCATTATTTAATTTTGATGAAAGTGAAAATCAAATAGACCCTAACAAGATACAAGCACACGAGTATAGGATTAATCTTGTGCGATGGGCTATACCGAAGATTGACTCTATGTTCTCTGGTGGTGTTGCCGACTTTAATAATCTTGATGTGGAAGATGTAGAATTTAAAACAATAGAAAAAGACGACGATGGGGAGGATTAGAAAAGATGTAAGTAATATGATAAAGCCTATCAAGAAGATAGAGCTCAACTTGATGCAGTATTTGGCTATATTAGCTAATCAGCGTTATGGTATTAAGAATATTAATGTAGAAGCAGGCAGGGCAGCGGGTAAATCCACTATTCTTGGTTGGTTTGTAAAAGAAGCAGTTAGGCAGATGCCACGCTCTACGGGAGTAATCGTTGGGGAAACATTTGTGCAGATAAAGACGAGGACACTGCCATCCACGAAAGAAGGTATGGAGATGTTCGGATTGTTTGAGGGATATGATTATGTTGTTGGGAGATGCGGGCAGAAGGAAGGGTTTGAGATGCCATTCCAGGCACCTGACTCGTGGGCAAATGTTATCCACTTTCGAAATGGAGCTATTGCCGTTATGGTATCGTTGGATAATCCTAACTCGGGTCGTGGTCTCAACTCGTATTGGGTAATGGGTGACGAGGCAGCACTGCTGACCTATGATAGACTCTATAACAATGTCTTGACGACCAACAGGGCAGTGAAGCCTCAGTTTAAGAATAAGTCAATGCTCAATGCTACTATCTTTACTTCATCTGTGGCGATGACGGAGAAGGGTGCGTGGTTCACCGAGAGAGAGGAGAAAGCGAAGAAGAACCCGCAGAAGTTTGCCTTTTTGAAATTTAACTCATTGGTGAATAAACATAACCTTACCGATGGGTGGATTGAGCAGATGAGAGAGGAGGCACTCTCCCAGATACTATTTGATGCGGAGATTATGAATATCCGCCCGAGAGGTATTGCCGAGGGATTCTATGCACAGCTGAATAAGAATAGACACTATTATTCCTACCAAGATGATACAGAGATGATTGGAGAGATGACTGCGAACTTCAAGCCCAGCTGTCGCTATAACACCGATTTGGTTCGTGGTGTTCCCTTGCAGTTTAACCTTGACTTTGGTGGTCGTATCAATTGTGGTACTATTTCCCAATACTTGCATTCTCTTAATGAAGTGCGATTTATTAAGGAGTTTTTTGTGAAGACTCCGAAGAAGTTGTCTGATTTGGTAGAGCAGTTTATTGATTATTACGAGCCACACAAAGCCTCGTGCAATGTAGTGCATCTCTATCACGACCGCTCTGGATACAAGCAGGAAGCCAACTCTAAGACTACTCTTGCCGAAGATGTGGAGAATATGCTCAAGAGAGCAGGTTGGCGAGTAATCAATAAGACGCCGAATACCAATAACCCCTCCCACATTGATAAATGGCGATTGATAAATGAAATGTTATCCGAGCAGAATAAAGACTTGCCGATGATTCGTATCAATGAAAGTCGTTGTCCGAATCTCATTATCTCAATGGAAAATGCACCACTTACCGACAATGATGCCTTTAAGAAGGATAAATCCTCCGAGCGGAGCTATACGATACCGCAGGAACATGCCACCCACTTCTCCGATACCTTTGACTATAATCTCTACTGGCAATTCTCTCACATTATAGACTATCAATACACGAATTCTTTTTTTATCAGCAATCTAACTTAATCCTCATCTATTGGTGAGGATTTTTCATATTTCGGTGAATTTTAAATCTGTAATTATGAGAAACTCTAAGGCGACTGGGCAGGCTCGGGTGGATTTTTTAATAAAATTATTCTCTTATATCTTTATAATAATTTGATTGTCAATGTATTATATTTTTAAAAATGAGAAATAAAATAGTTTTCCGTTGTTTTTATTGATTGTCTTTGTGGTGGTGGTGTGTTTTTTGGTTCTTTGTGGTATGGAAAACACTATTTTTTTAAGCGAAGTTCTGGAAAAAATGAAAAAACTCGACGAGCGAAAAAACCCCGTACCTTTCTCTCTTTCGGTACGCTCTTTTAATATGCAAAACAAAATCGGCGGAAAAATTATCCGCTACGAAAACGCCACACTGATGCAACCTCCGAAAAAAATCAGCCCATCGAGGTTGAAGATAGACCGACCCTTTAAAAATCCTAACCACTGGATAAACCGCACACGGAATATCAAGACGCCCGCAGGTATCAAAAAAATACATATCATCTTCATTCACGAGTTCAATGGCTTGCGGGTAATCTATTAACCACTCCCCCACGCCCCCTCCCTGGCTCTTGGTGTTTGTCATTTCTCAATTCCCTAATTTTCAGTTTTATTGCAGAAATATTTAACTGCAATGAGGAAAATAACAAACGATATATATGCCGTGTCAGGTGGCGGTATAGTCCGTTTTTCTAATCAGCAAAAAACAAAAGAAACGCCTCACTCCTATCCGAAGATATACCCCGAGACCACCGATACCGACGACTGGTGCAATTGGGGCGAGGATAACCTTTACCCAAAACGATTGATGGAGAAGGTGGAAAAAGTAGGTGCAGCCACTGGCGGACTCGAAATTCTCATCTCCGCACACTATGGTACAGGTATCAAGATTTACGAACTATTTGAAACCGAGGGCGACGCAACTTTCAAGGAGAGGATACCATCCTCCGTACCAGAAGTCTATGATTTCTTCGATAGAACGAATTTCGACCTGGTCATTTCCGATATTATCGCCGATTACGAGACCTTTGGAGTGGCATTCCCAGAGTTCATTTTGTCACCAAATGGGAATATCATCATCTCCGTAATGAGGCACAAGGCTAAGGACTGCCGTTTCCAAAAACCAAAAAACGGAGTGATAGAAAAAGTATTAATAAACTCCGCTTGGGGAGAATCTACCTTTAAAAAAGAAGACACCATCGCCGTGCCGTGCTTCTCAATGAACCTTTCACCAGCTGAAATAAAGGCAGAGTGCCAGAGAAGAGGCATCCGAAAATTCATCGTACCGATTGTTAATACCCTTACCATCGAGAAGGTGTACCCCAGCGTGGGCTGGCACTCGGCGTATAAGTCTGGTTGGATAGATGTCGTACTCTCTATCCCTGAGTTTAAGAAGTTTATGTACGAACAACAATTCAATTTTAAGTATCTCATCCATATTGCTGATGATTATTTCCTCCATAGATATGGAAGAGACGAATGGGAGCAGTTCGACTCCGAGAAGAAAGAGGCTCTCCGTGAGGAACTTATCTCTAAAATCGACGAAGAAATGAGAGGTACAAAGGCAGGCGGGAAATCCATCATCTCTCCTTTTTTCAGAGACAAAAACACGGGAGAGCTCATCAAAGGAATACAGATTGACGAAGTCCCACAGACGCTCGCAAGTGGAGAATTCCTCCCTGACGCATCGGCAGGTAACTCCGAAGTACTATTTGCTATGGGGGTAGACCCCGCTCTGTTGGGGGCTGGCGTACCTGGTGGCAAAAATCTCAGTGGCTCAGGCTCCGACAAGAGAGAGGCTTATACTATTCTCTGCTCTCGCCTACCGCGAAAGCACGCACGCACGCTATTTGTGTTTCGTATCATCCAAAAATGGAATGGGTGGAATCCCGACCTCGTGGCGAAATTTCCTAATATCAATTTGACAACTTTGGACAAAAACCCCAACGGACAAACCAAAGTGATTAATTAATTTTTTAAAAAAACATTTGTTAGCTATGGACAATTTATTAACAAGAGAAGAAATCCAAGAATTAGTAAAACTTCCTAATAATTTTGATATACGATTGATAGACCAAGAATACGGCTTCCTATCGAAGATATTCCCCATCATTTCGGAAGAAGTATTTAACGAACTGAAAGAGAGCCACTCTACGATATTCAGGATGATAGCAAAGGCAGGGATATTGTACTGCTTTGTCCTTGATATACCTAAAATCAAAGTGCATATCTCTAATTATGGACTCGTGCAATTCGAACAAAACAAAACAAGAAATGCCAACTGGTGGGATATCAGAGATTTGGGATTGTCTTGGGTGAAGAAGGCGGATTTGTACCTCTCAGCAGGACTATATCAATTGTCGGCAACTCAATATAAGAACAGAATTCCCTTTTTTAAAACAGAAAATCCATTGGTGAGCTTCTGGAATTTTAATAATTATTATTCCCTGAACGATTCCGTTTCCGTGTATGAAAAACTACTCCCTCTATTGCAGAAAAATTATGATAAACTGATAGAATTGTTCTCTCCGTGTGGGATAGACACCTTGCTTGAAGATGCTTTTTTGAAAAATAAACTCGCTGAATTCGTGATGGATAGAACAATAATAGATGCTATGGAATTACCTTATCTATCATTCATCTCCACAGGAATAGCCTTGCAATACGAGGAGCTCCCTTGGCAAAAATCCGTAGTGATTTCTGTGAAAGATATAGACTTCATCCGACAAAGGCATATCTCTAACACTGGCGACACTATGAAGTTGATATTTAATTATTTAAACGCTCATAAGGACAAATTCCCTTGCATCGGCGAAATAAAGAACACCTCTGGACTGAAAGTAGTCTCCAAAAAGAGTGGATTGTACCTATAATTAATTGTCTTACAATTTTTTCTCCCTTAGTTTTATTTTTGAAAAAAATGATTGATACCATTGACATTTTAGATTGTTACGGCGAAAGTCTCGGAGGAGTGGCTCATAGAATTTGGGTCGCTTCTGCGGATTTCGTGCGAACTAATATCTCGGAAAATGTGAGGAGCCTACAACGGAATGAGTTAAGAATCAACGGCGACCACCTTATGTTTGTGGATTGTATGCTCTCTGAGAATTTCCTTGTTGAGAAATCCATCGGCACCACACGCAGGCGAAAGCTCATCACAGAGCTTAACTTCTCCATCAGGGAAGTCTCTGCAAGAAATTTGGGATTTGTCAGCAACGCAAGAAACTATCCGCTGATATTCTTGATAGCAGACAACAACGGCAATATTTGGGTGATGGGTACGCACAAAAACCCAGCCTACCTCACTAATCACGAGGCGAATACGGGCAAAAAACACGAAGAAGATAGTATCATAAGATTAACTTTCTCCGCCAATACAGAGCTGAGAAATTACACCGCCACGATGGACGACATTCCAGAAATAAAAACAACCAATGGTAGCTTCGGAAGAGGATTTAGATAACGAAAAACAAACAGAATGAATGAATTTTTACACGAATATGTATTCCCCCATTTCAGCACTTTCATCAGTGCCGTGCTTACGGGATTTGCAGGATTTATCTTTGGAAAAAGAAAACAAAACGCTGAAACAGAGACTATTGAAGCCAATAACGACAGCATAGAGATTGGCAATGCCGATAAGATTATATCCGTATATCGCAACTCCCTGGACGACCTTACCAAACGATACGAGGACAAATTCAAGGAAGTAACGGAGCTCTACGAAAACAAAATACAACTCCTGAAAGACGAAATAGCAGTATTGAAGAGCCTGAATGATTCCTACAAAATAAAAATCCAAGAATTGGAAAAAAGAAATTAATAATGAACAAAATAATATTCTTTCTGCTATGTATCCTTTGCTCTTGTATCAGTAGAAAAGTAGCTCTGGAAAAACACCAAGAAATACAAACAACCACCGAGCAAAAGAAAGAAGTGCAGAGGATAGATAGCACCGCAAAAATATCCATCCGCAAAGACCAAATGCTCACCAACCAATACGGAAACAGCTCTTTGGTATTCGTGAGGGAGTTCTACGAAAACGGAAATTTAAAATCCGAAAAAATTGAAAACAAAAAAGAATTATCCGTGCTGACAAAGGTCATCCGTGATACTATATACATTAATAAAGAAATAACAAAAGAGATAAAAACAAACACCAAAAAACACGAAGTATCAGAAAACAAGAACAAGAAAAAGTATATCAGCAAGGAGATAAAACTAATAATTATTGAAATAGCAGTAGCCATTGGGATAATGTTTTTGATATTGAAATTATACAACTTATATAAATAACAAAATGAGTAAATTAGAGGAAATTAACAAATTATTGCCTGATAATACTTCGGAGGAAATATCCCCGCAGGATATCAGAGATGCCTTTGCGAAGACTTTCGATGCAATAGAAGAGAAAGTAGCAACGCTCCCAACGACGGCTACCACCGATGAAATAAAACAAAACTTAGAGGCTGGCAATAGAGCCATCCAAGACGCTCTCACCACAAAGGCTGGTGTAGATGCGGAGAATTTGAGAGAGGAGGATGTAGCCAAGTGGAAGCAGAAGTTAGGCGTGGGAAGCCAAGTAGCCATAGAGCCTATGGGGTTAGCCTATGCAGACCAAACGATACCCAAAGGAGTAACAAGGACAATAGACACTACGGGAGCGAAGTTGCAGATTTCGGGACTTAGAGATATTAATGGAGACCGCTCTTTTTCTAAAAGACTGAGAATGAACGACAGAGGAGAACTTGCAGTATCTGATGAAGTAGAATGGGCAGTGAATATCCCTGAAGCAGTGCTTGTCAATCCCGTGCAATATACTTCGGTATTGCCGAATAATACTTTTAACAAACCTATAATCTTTAAAACATTAACAACGGAGGCAAGTAGAGAGTCTTTGCCATTATATGATAAATATATGAGAACGATTACAGAGAATTTATTTACAAGGATAACAGAAGCCAGCAAGTGGTCGGTAGTTGCCAATACGGGCTGTGAGGGACTTGTAGAATGGAACGATAACCGCAAGGCTGTTATTTTCAAGAAAAAAGAAGAGAGAGGATTTCGAGGTAAGGTAACAAATTTTAATATCCGCCTAAACACCCCTTTTCCAATGAATAAAAATTGGGTATTTGCCTATACTACGAATGGTTTTAACACTTCAAAAGAAGGAGGAGACTATTCCAATTTTCTGCAATTTGGATTTGTAAAGCAGTTGCAAGATGTTGTAGTAGTACCAGAGGTAGCATTATTAAGAGGTAATAAAGATTATGTTGGATATGGTGGGTTCAATGTCAATGGGAACAATTTTAGATTTGGAGATTCCGAAAAATTGACTATTACTTATTCTAAAATTGGCAAGACGCTATTCCTCAATGTGTTTTCTACTCACGACAATAGAGGCAGGACTTGGGCATTTGACTTATCGGAAATTAAAGACGAAAATCTTTATTTCTTAGGAAGTGGCGAAGGTACCGACGCTGGAGATATGAGATTTCAGCCATTACTATATAATTTCAAGTATTACATCGATGATAGAAATATTGATATTAATGAGGATAATATAGATAGCGATGCTAATATGCAGAAGTTAAAAACCTTTAAGGAAAAGGTAGCAACGAAAAATCTTGTGGCTCTTACTTCGAGAGATTGGGCGGTAGATAAACCAATAACCGATGGAGGTAATCAATCTTCGGTGAAAGAGAATGTTGTAGAGCTGTATAAGAATGTAACGGGTATGTCGAATAGGAATATTGTTTGCTCTTTGGGTTACACGCCAAATTTTAAACTTCCGAGAAATAAAAACTATTACTTTAAGTTTAGTGGAAGATTGAAACAAGTAAATGGTAGAGCAGCAGGTGTAGGAGTAATAGGATTTGCAGATTCTTTAAAGGCAGTTCCTAACTATGGTACAATATCTACGGGAAATGAAAATGTAAAAGGGATGAATGTAGGGAAGGTATTATTTAATTCAGAAATTAATAGCAATGGAGGTAAGTATTATACCTTTACAAATATTGAGATATGGAAAGTAGATAATATTGCGAATATCCGTGTTAGTCAAGGAACAGATGAGATATACAATATAGTATTTGATATCCGAGAAGTTGGAGACCTAAGACCAGCGTCTGCACACCATACGGGAAGTGAAGGATGGGGAGATGTTGTTATAAGCCATAATTTAGGAGAGTATTATATCGAGGAATAATATAAATATAAATAGATATGCAACCAATTTTAAAACAGAAGATTAGCAACCACCCGTACTTCCCAAGTGTAGAGCGGGAGATAGTGGTAAGGAATGTAGCAATACAAGGAGAGTATGAGCAGATTATCATCGATGCGTGTGTGCATTATTTTGATACTACTCAGGAGCGAAAGGATGTCACGAAAGCCTTTAACTCAAAGATTGACAATTGGATAGTAACGAATATGGAGACTACCACTATCCGAGATGCACAAGGGCAACCCGTAGCGAATCCTAAGTACAAGGAGAAGCCCGCAGAGGGAGAAGATAATCGTACGGAAGAGGAAAAAGAGCAATACTTGAAGTCGCCAAGTTTTGATTATTTCTTTGGGATTATAAAATCACCACAAGCACCGAACTTGGTAACGCTCTTGTCAATGCATATTGCCAGCAATGATGCGATAGGATTTTTTAATAATTTATTGCATATAGACTAATGAGAGGAGTATTGAGTATATTACTATTTGTAATTGCTTATACTTTGTTTTTACCTCTTTCCTTATTGAATTTCAGTGTGTTACTGATAAAGAGAAAGGCAAAGGGGTATTTTCTCAGTTCAGCGGTTAATTTAGATAGATTTGGCAATTATGAGTTTAGGACACTTTTCAACCTTACCTTGAAGAAGCGAAATGGCTATGAGTTTGGCAATTTCGAGGAGACTATAAGTAGTGTTTTAGGGAAAAACCAAAGAGATAAAACATTAAGTAGCACAGGTAAAGTGTTAGCAGGAATCCTCGATTTTATCGATAAAGACCATTGTAAGAAAAGTATTGAGGAGTTAACAGAAAAAGAAACAATATGAGAACAATAAAGTATATAGCAATACATTGCACGGCAACGCCACAATCGGCAACGATAGATAGTATCCGTAATTATTGGAAAAATGTATTGAAATGGAAGCAACCAGGATATCATTACATTGTGAAGCCAGACGGAAGTATTGTTAATCTATTGGATATAGATAAAATCTCCAACGGCGTGAAAGGATATAACCACGAGACTATTAATATCTCCTATATTGGCGGTATTGATGAAGCAAGTGGAAATCCGAAAGATACCAGGACGGACGCCCAAAAAGTGGCAATAAAAAACCTATTAATACAATTGAGAGCGAAATTTCCGCACGCAATAATACAAGGGCATAGAGATTTTCCGAATGTGAAGAAGGCGTGTCCGAGTTTTGATGCTAAAAAGGAATATTCAGGGGTATAAATAAATCCTCCCCCTACTGCAACCAATGTTTTTTGCTCTCACACGAAAAAAACGGCAACCAATGTCAGGGGGAGGAAGTATAACTCCTATTGGTTGCCGTTTTTACAATTAATTTAAAATAAATGATGATTCGTTTATTTTGTGTGAGAGTTGCAAATGTAGTGTATTTTTATCTAATATCAAAATTTTAAGAATGAAAATCAGCATACCAACATCTTGGGAAGAGATGAACGAGTGGCAGCAGGAGGAAGTTATCCACATCCTCCAGAACTACTCAGAGGGGGATTTTGAGGATTCCATCATCCGAATAATCAGCGTGTTATTAATGAAAAGTAATAATATCATCCAATATTTTCGGATGCGAAATATTCTTCGAGATATTCCTTTGTCGGCATTTGAGGAACATTTGAGATTTATTTATGAACCACCGAAACTCTACCAATTTCCAAAAATATCCCGATTGAAGAAGCCCGCAGATAGAATAGGTGATATCAGTATTAGGCAATTTTCCGTTTGCGAAACGCTTTTATACCGATGGCGAGAAGCGAAAGGCGAGAAAAAGTATCTGCTAATGAGGCAGTTGGTAGCGTGTTTGTATCGCCTTGGCGACAACTACAACGAGCAATTATTGCCCGATATTGCTCGGAAGACGGACAAAATACCATTTAAAAAGGCACAAAGGATAGTTTTCATCTTCTCGTGCGTATGCCGATATATTGCGGATATTTATCCAAGTATTTTTGCAAAAAGCGATAGCAAGACACCAGCACCACAAAAGCACACCTCGTTTTCTAAAATCATTACAATGATGGCAGCGGATGAGTTGCGACTCTTGGGTAACCTCAAAGAGTGCCAAAATACATTGGTATATGATTTTTTTAATTCGTTTTTAGAGTCTAAACGAATACACGAACAGCGAGCAAAAGCCTTAAAACAATTTTAAAATGAAACCTACATCGTATATTGAATTGAAAAAATACTTTGAGAACCTTGTGGAAAATTCCAATTTCCTAAATAGTTTCGTGGGGTATTTTAGTAGAGAATTGCACAACAAACAAACTTCCTATGATGGAATAAAAGCTCCATTTCTTTGTTTGTTCGGCTATGGAATAGAGCTGGAACACAACGATTATTCTTCGCAGGCAGTGCGGAATATTAATTTTGGGATACTCTTTAATAATATCCCCGCAGGCAACTACGAGGAGCAATACCAAGCGATAGACGACGCAGAGCGTCTTGCATTTCGTGTTATTGCTCGTGTGCGAATGGATAACAACAACGAGGGACACTTCCTTTACAGGACATTTATTAATAATTCTTTGGAGGTAACACCGATAGAATTAGATGGCGATGGACTCTTCGGCGTGGAAGTGTCATTTAAATTGAGTAATATACAATCCCTGAAGGTATCCCCAGATGATTGGAAAGATATTGAGAAAGTTTGTTAATATAAAAATCCAACTCCTGACATTAGGAGCTGGATTTTTCGTTTTAACTAAAATGTAAGGTTATTTTTTGCGAATACCAAGCCACTCACCCGTTTTGTCGTCATAGAAATGAGAATACCCTTGTGGAGCTGGTAAAAGCTCTTGGACGGAGCAATTTAATATTTTTGCGATACTTTCCAGTGTGGACATTTTTGGAGATACAGATAACCTTTGGTATAAAGCATTATATAGTATACCTAATTCAACAGCGATATCGTTTAGTGTATATCCTTTGTCTTTTGCGAGGTCTTTCACTCTGTTTTTTAAATCTTCTATCATTTTGCAAATATAGAGATTTTTCTTAATATTAAAACATATATATTAAGAAAATATATATATAATTTTTTTTCTATTGAAAATCAGTCGATTACAAAATAATGTTTAAAAAAATTGAAATATTACTTGTTTGATATTTAGATTTTTCTTTATATTTGCACTATAAATAAAACGATAAGTATTAATAAAATCAAATAAAATGAAAGCAATCTTAGTTAATATTGAGTTTCCAAAAACAATAAAACAAAAAATAGTAAGCAATACAGAACAAGCAGAAGCTTTTTTAAGAGAGCAAGGGTTGTTTGTCAATGAGTGTTCTTCAAATTCCATAGCCTTAGCTTTTTCGAAATTTGAAAACAACGAAACAAGATATTATCGTTTTAACGCTGGAAATAATAGTAATAATCCCGTTGTGATACTCAGAGAAGTTACAGGAGCTCGTAGCCAAAGTGATTTAAAAATAATTGGAAACAAAGTAAAAGAAAAAGTAGCGGAAAAATATCCAGATCTTGATTTGAGACTATCCGTATATATGGATTCGAGCATATTAAGAGTTGAAGGTGGTCTCCTTTGGAGTCAATATTTTGTCGATAAAAGATGGATACCATCATATGAGCTTCGTTTTCATTTCATCGATACAACATATGAAGAAGTGATGAATAAGATAGATAAATGGATTGAGGAAACGCTCGAGTCAATAGCGGAATTAAAGAGAAAGTTTGAAGCAAGGATCTGAGACTCAGAATGAACTATCTGATC
>ERZ772928.827-NODE-827-length-13604-cov-3.451399_pt1 | contig 13604 bp, 9 predicted proteins | sample MGYA00511686_ERZ772928 | MGnify/ENA primary metagenome ERZ772928 (study PRJEB29015, sample SAMEA2738063) | human oral metagenome | biome: human oral; feature: human-associated habitat; material: saliva | place: China | collected 2219 ... | reverse complement strand
TCAAAGCCTACGCGGATCTCAGGAGTATGCCAGATTATTTTGAATGGTCTGAGCGCATGGCTGAGAAGCTTCGTATACCGGATAGCGGTGACTACCGAGATAGCGATTTATATAGAGAGCTTTTGGAAGAGGCAAGGCGGATTGTGGATGAGACCCTTCGAGAATCACTTGGGCTGCAGGAATATCTGATTACACTTAATTTACCCAATACGGCAGCTAAGCTTGACTCTGAGATAGGTGTATTTCAAACTCTGGCGGATGCTATTAAGTCTGTTTGTGACAGAGGAGAGCTTGCTAGAGGAGTTGAAGATGTCGTTTCTCAGGTATTTCAAAATTCTATATTCGGTACATTTACCGGTGGAAAAGGTGAAAGAGAGGCTTACAAGGCGGTATCTGCTGATTGCAAGGCTCGCAGAGATACATATAAGAATAACTTCCAGAACTTCTTTAAGGAATACAATTTTGCAGAGCTCAAGACTCTGTTCGAGGAGCAGGCGGAAACGTACAAGTATACGATGTATTATTTGGCGCTACTCAAGGAATTTGAGCACATTTATAGTGCCAAGAAGAGAGACCAAGGTGTTATCGACTACGGTGACATGGAGCATATAACCGCAGATATTCTCAAGAATGAAGAGGCAAGGAAGGTACTCCGTGACCGGTTCGAATTTATATTCGTTGATGAATATCAGGATGTGAATACTCTGCAGGAATTCCTAATTGGCAGTGTAGCGCGAGAAGATAACGTGTTCAAAGTAGGGGACGTCAAGCAGAGCATTTATAAGTTCAGACAAGCTGAGCCTCACATATTTGAGGAGACATCTAGGGCGTATAAAGATGAGCACAATGAGCATGCGATTCAGATAAATCTCAACAAAAACTTCCGCAGCAACGGAGCCACGATTGACTACATAAACTATGTATTTCAAGATTTGATGGATGGCTATGACGATGACGAGAAGCTATATCAAGGGCTTATAGGTCATCCTGACTACAACTTGAAGCCAGAGGTGCACCTGCTTCTAACTGAAATAGATGATTCAAGCGAAGTGGAGAGCTCAGATACAAGTTATAAACCTCGAGGATCTCAGCTGGTCGATATAGAAAGACCTGTAGCTGGCACTTTAGACGAGTCTGCTGAAGAGATTAAAGCTCTGTCCAAAGCAGAGATAGAAGCGATTCATGTTGCGGATATTGTCAGCAGTATCATCGGTACGGAATTCTACGACGGTAAGAGCGGAAAGGTTAGAAAAGCAACTCCTAGAGATATAGCCATATTGCTTCGTTCTACTAAGAATAAATCAGACATGTATTATAAGTCGCTGATGAGCAAGAGCATCTCGTCCCATATCTCTGATGATGGTGGCTATTTTGACACGGTTGAAGTAGCTGTTGCTATGGCGATACTTAAAATTGTTGATAACATGCACCAGGATATACCGCTCATATCCGTGCTCAGATCAGAGGTGTTCGGGTTTACTCCAGAGCAGCTTGCTGAGATAAGAGCCTTTGCAAGAGAGAATCAGATTGCGGAAGCGAAGGAAAGAGAAGGGGATGTGCAGTATCAGAGGCAGTCATACTGCGATGCATTACTTTTATACAGTGCAAATGGCAGTGACGATAGCCTAAAGTCCCGTGTAAATGAGGCACTCGCGACCATCGAGAAATGGCGTGCGCACAGCAAGATGATGCAGCTCGATGATTACATTTGGTACCTACTAGAAAATTCCAATTATTACATGTACGCAGGTGCTATGTATGGCGGCAGACAGAGACAGGCAAACCTAAGGGCGCTAGTCGAGAGGGCTGGAGCTTTTAGGATGTCTAGTATTGCCTCACTCAGCAGCTACATAAGCTATCTTGAGGTATTAAGGACCAAGAACGTAGAGATGGGACAGCCATCAATGGTCAGCGAGGAAGATGATGTTGTCAGGATAATGACCATCCATAAGAGTAAGGGACTCGAGTTTCCGTTCGTAATCGTAGCGGGCATGGGAAATCAGCTCAATTATTCGTCTGGCATCAAAGGCTTCCAATTCGACAACGAGCTTGGAATCGCCCTGGCGTACGTCAACCCAGACGAGCATTACTGGCGCAGAACGCTGATGCAGAAGAAGATAACAGCCAAGATTCGTGAGGATGAATATCAGGAGCAGCTTAGAGTCTTGTACGTTGCGATGACACGTGCTAGGGAAAAGCTATATCTTATCGGCTGTGAGAAGACAGATGAGTTTGTGCTTGATGATATTCGTTCTAGAACTAGTTATTTTAAGATCATGGGAAAGCTTTGTGACTCTGGGCACTATAACGAGTATACATCTACTGATATGCATGAAGTTAAGATGCCGTCGCTTCCACGAGGGGCAAATAATTTCTTGACCACTGATAAGATTCCGATGGATATCGAGCTAAGTGAAGAATATGAAGAGGTTAAGAGGCGTCTCGACTATGAGTATGCATATAAGGATGACCTTAATACCAAGGCGAAGTACTCCGTTAGTGAGCTTAATAAGGAAGCAATAGAGGAGTCAGTTTACAGAGGCAAAATCGAAGATAGAAATACAAGAATTGAGAGGCTAGCTAGCGCCGATGCAGCAAGTATAGGAACTGCTTATCACAGAATTATGGAGTTTGTGGATTTCAAGAAGGCGATTAATGAGGCTCGTGAGTGTGATAAAGCCTATATAAACGAAAGAGCTGAGAATCTTCGTGTCAATGGAGCCATTTCTGAGGCTGTATTCAAAGCTCTTGATCTTCGCAAAATATATGCGTTCTTTGAGACTGAAATAGGAGTGCGGGCTTGTGCAGCAGCTAGAGAGGGCTTGCTATCTAAGGAAAAACCTTTTACATTAAGGGTAGAACGAAGTGGTAAAAGTGTACTGGTTCAGGGTATCATCGATTGCTACTTTAGTGATGGAGATGGACTGGTTCTGGTTGACTACAAGAGTAACAGACTTAGCTACAAGGATAGAGAAGCTGACATTGAGCGCATAAAGGAAGAGTATCGGGAGCAGATAAGTCTCTACAAGCGTGCTCTCGAGGAAGGTACGGGACTAAGTGTTAAGGAAGCATATCTGTATCTGCTAGATAAATCAATTACTATATCGATGTTATAACAAAGGGCGAATTCTGCAGAGAATTCTACATAGAAGAGAGGTAAAAAAATGTTCAGAAACCTTAGAAATGAGAAAAAAGCTATTTCAGAAGAGGCTGCAAAGAAGCTGCTAAAAGAAGCCCCAAGGGGAGTTTTAGCAGTGAATGGCGACGATGATTATCCGTATGCGATCCCCGTCAACTATCTGTACGATGAACACAAAGGTCGTATCTACTTCCATAGCCTGCGTGGAGGATACAAGGTAGAGTGTATGGAGAGATGTGACAGGGTATGCTTTACCGTATATGGAAATGAACAGATCAAGGAAGAGGCGTGGGCCCCGTTTGTACAGAGTGTGGTTGTGTTCGGAAAGTGCCATCCAATTGAAGATAGAGAAGAGATGTTCGAAGTGCTGAAAAACTTCGCTCTAAAATACTATCCAAGCGAGGACCTCGTGCACCGCGAGATAAAAGCAACTGGTCATGCCGTACAGATGTACGAGATTGAGATTGAGCATATGACTGGTAAAGAAGTGCAAGAGAAATAAAGCTTGTATACATAAAAAACCATTTAATGGATAATAAATACCATTAATACTATTGAACCGATAATATTATGATGATAAAATGACACACGTCAGTTAGTTAATGTGAACTAACTAGCGTGTGTTTTTATGTTAAGTAAGCAAAGGGGAGATGGGAATATTTCTCAGCTACAGCTTACGTATAGTAGGAAAGGAAAAAATATATGGAGTATGTCAAGAAGAGAAGTATATTGTTCGTAGCAATTCTTGTGCTCAGCATGGTTCTTGGAAGCATCAGCATAGTTTCAGCAGCAAGCAGAACACAGGATGTGTACAAGTCTTACGATGTGTCTGTAAAGTCTGGAAGCAGTGCATATGGGTATACTGACGGAAATAAGTGGAGTGCAGTATATGAGAAGGTTCTAGGAACTAATGGCACAACGCTTACACCGATATGGTATTCGGCTGATGGTTCTAACTATTACCCAGTAGAGGTATCTAGAGTCTATCAGTCTGGTGGATATGTATACACGTTCAAGGCCAATGGAGCAGTGCTATACACGGGTCAAAATGCAGTTATGAATCCTGCAATTATCGCAAAGCTCTATGATAAGAAACTTACTAAGACTATATACAGCGGAACAGAAACTGTTTCAAATCAGACATTTAACGGACCTGTTGAGGTAGAAGCTGGAGCAAATATCACTTTTGACAACGTAAAGTTCAACAATGGTCTCACTACCTATGGAGTATCTAATGTTTCAAACAGTTCGTTTACTGATAGCACGGCTGTCAATAGAGGTAGTGGTAAAACTTATATAGCAGATACATATTTCGGCCACACCGCTAGCTCATCGAGTTTCTATGGTCAGACTTCATCCGTAGTTGGAGTAAAGCTGAAGAGCAATCGCCTAACAGACGCTGTAAAGGGAAAGGCTTATGCTGAACTTCTTTCGTTCCCTGATTTTTCATACACGTATTATCCAAACTCATACAGTGCAAGAGTAACTGCCAAGATGCACTATGACACAGTTAGTATCGTTAGTGCACTTCCAAGTGGTCTTGCAGCAAGCGCTGCAAACTATGATGCTACAGCTGAGAAGACAGATGTTAATATAACCGGGACACCTACGGCAGAGGGAATAGATCAGCTATTCGATATTAATTTTACAGAAGGCGTTTCAAAATTAAATATCACGATTCCAATGTTAATTAATGTTAATGCATATAGCGTTGAGTACAATGTTATTGGAGACACACCAAGTGGATACACGGCTCCAAGCACTGTAACTGGTGTAGGGTACGGCGAGACAGTTACACTTGCGGCTGCACCAAATAGCATTTCTGGACAGAAGAATGGCGTTAACGGCACATGGGAATTTTCCGGCTGGTCGACAGACAGAAACAATATAAGCACTACAAAGGTCACTACGGTAAATGTAACTCAGGACACTACAGTATATGGGCAGTGGACATTTAAAGCAGATAGCACTTCTTCAGCTACTGTTACACCTGCTTCAGGAAATTCTAACGGAAACAGTGCTCATCCAGCCAATACCGTAAGCAAGCATAAGGTTCATAGACATGGACCAAAGACGGGTGATAGCAATGATATCGGCGGATACTTGCTAGTGCTCGGAGTGGCTTCGGCAATATTGGCAGTCGTTTCAAAGCGCAAGGCTAACTAGTTAAGGTAGCTGTCCGTATTGCGCTATACGATTATAAAAAATTAATAAAGCCTAAAGTAATAAGTTATAAATATGCTAGACGAGAAAATCGAGATTTGCTCAGGAATTGAAAAATCTTGGCTTTCTCGTTTTGTTTTGGAGAGTTGTTATGTATAATTTACTTATCTAGGTTACTATAAGTAGTAATTGCAAGAAAATCGCATACTATAAGGCAAGATGTAGGAGCATATGATGATAGAGATTAAAGACATAGGGAAATTCGAGTCCATACCGCAGATTGCAAGTGACATAGTAAATGGTGATGTAAATGCCTTAGAAGAACAGCTATCTAAGGGGTGGGACATCAATGAAGAGATAGTGCTTAGTAAGTACACGAGGCTTTTGCCACTTAACTTAGCTCTTATGATGAACGAACTCAAGACTGTTAAATGGCTAGTCGAACATGGAGCAGAGCTGAACGATGACGATAATCCAAGCTTTCTTATTGCAGTGAGATACTGCGGCGAAGAGGCTATCAGATATTTGGTCTCTCAAGGCGCTGATGTCAATTCTGTTAACTCGGTAGAGACTGAAGCATTTGAACAAGCTATCTTTGGAGAGAGGCTAGATAACCTAGCTCTAATCGATGAACTAGGTCATACGGTGAAGAAGTACGGTGGAGCAGCGTTCAGAAATTGCCTAGACAAGAGAAATTACGATATTGTTGAGTTTTTTATAAAAAATGGCGTCGATATAAACTATAACGAGGCTGATTCTATTTATCCGTTTAAGCCGACACCACTCTGTGTAGCAGCGAGATACGTTGACCTTGAGATGTGCAAATACCTCGTGGAACACGGTGCGGATGTGACTATTACAGAGAAAGATGGCATGAGACCGTACAGCATCGCGCTTGAGAAGGGTGATGACGAGATGGCGGAGTACTTTAAGGGGCTGGAACCAACTGAGTTTCATAGTCTTCACAACAAGCTGGACGAACTGAAAGCGTACAAGCTTCCTAAGGCGATGATTGATTTGCTGCAAAGTGATAATCTGCACTTTGAACTTCCAAATTGTGATTTCGGTTACATCGACTTTTTTGAGCTTACCGAAACGATTCCTATGAAGGTTGGTCGGCGCAAAGTGCTTAGGATATCTAGGGCAACTGGAGATTATAGCGATATATACGTAGTCTGGAATCCTAAGACTAAGAAGGTTGCCGTTTACGATGTTGAACACGAGGAACTGAAGGATCTATGTGGATTCAAAGATTTTATAGATGATATGGCAGGGCATCTGCAGAGAGTTCTGGAAGGAGAACTATAAGGATGAATATAGTTGATAAGTCTAAGGAAATCGTAAAGTACATATGTGAGAACTTCGAAGAATGGGATTTGGATGATCCGATTGAAGAAGGATATATCGATGACTATGAGGCTGTGATTGGCGCAGCGGAAGAAGAAATTCAGGCATTTGAAGAAACCTTCGAGGTAGAGCTGCCAAAGGCCTTTAAGGAGCTTTATGGATATAAGAATGGTAGTGGATATATGTGTGCATTACCATGTGTGGTAGGTGAGCGCGATATGACGTTTTGTCTAATGAGCCTTGATCGGATAACGAGTAGTAAGGGGTACTTTCAAAACAAGGATGCGCTTCTTGCAGACTATCCTGATTTCTTCTCGGCTCAAGATATTGAGCGCCTTAGTGATAGCAGAATTAAGCCGTATCTGTTCAACAAGAGATGGTTCCCGTTCGCAGAGTATTGTGACAGCTGTTACCTGATGCTTGACATGAATCCAGGAGATGATGGAAAAGTAGGCCAGATAATTTGCTATATTCACGATCCTGACGAGGTTGTATATGTATCGGAAAGTCTAGAGAAACTCGTTTCTGAGGTCTATGATGAGATATGCTCATAGGAGCATAAAACAAATTTGTAATTGCATAAAAGACAAAGAAAAAACAATTTCTTTGTCTTTTTTTTAATGCAATTTGACAGATGAAGTAGTATAATTCTTGTATTAAATTTTATACAATTTTAAGCTATCTTAAAAGCTAGGAGGACTTATGAAAGCTTCAATTCGTTATGGCAGGAGTGCAGCACTCGTATTAGCATTCTTGTTATCATTAATGATGATGATGCCACCTAACATGGCATATGCTGCTACTAAGTACACTGCAACAGGAAGTGAGACTGCAGCTCAGCTAACTGCTATCATCGACGGTACAACCACAGATGCTGCAGGCAACAAGTATGATGTAGTTGAATTTCCGGCAGGAACATACAATTACAATATGACTGCGCCAATTCACATCAGAAGAGCTGTAACAATCAAGGCGGATGCAGGTGCAAACGTAACGCTAACTGGTGGAGATTTTAGAGGATATGCTAACTCCAATACAACGTTTACTGGAGCAGGCTCTTTCCTTCTCAAGAATCCAAATACTTACGGTATCTGGTCTAACGACCCATCTGTAAAGTTCAATTTTGACCACACAAACTTTACTATCGATGGTGCTCCAGGATTCGGATTCTATGCTCTATTAGGTGGAAACACTACCAACATTAAGGGCGGAACATTTGTCGTTAAGAACTGTGCAAATACAGGAAACGAAGGTGGAATCGAAGTTGACGGAGCTACCTTCAACGTGTCGGATGGCGCACAGATGACAATTGAAAACAACGGAAATGGTACCTTTGGAGACCTATACATGAACGGCAAGATGAATGTAAGCGGCGCAAACACAAAGGTTACAATCAACGAGACAAGAGCAACAGCTAGAGGATACGGAATGGTAATTCCAACATCTGGACACCTCAACATAGACGGAGCTACTTTTGAAATCAATACAACAACTGCAGGTAGAGGTCTTAACGCAGGAAATAACGCAGCTGATACAGTTAATATAGAGAACGGCGGAAAACTGCTCATCAAGGCTAATGGCGGACTTGCAAATAGCGGTATTCGAAGAGCGAAGGTTACGTTAAATGACACAAGTGTTCTCAAAGTCGAGGGCTATAAGTATGCGCTAGACGGAAGTGTTCTCGTAACTAAAGGTAAGCCACATGTAACGCTTAACGGAACAACAGAGGATAATGGGTCAACACCTGTATTTACAGGAGGAACAAACGGATCAATTATCATGGGTGGATCGGTGCTCGAAGACTACACTGATCACGTTGTAGATGGTGCTCTTACAGCAACAGCTGGAGGAAGCCAGGTAGCTACACAGCCTGTAAATACAGCTGGCGAGGCGCTCACGCGCTTTGATATCAGGGGGCTATCTAATAAGACTATAAACATTGCAGCAGATCCAGACAACGCAGCACATCCTGCATACACATATAGCGTGGGTGCAAATCATGGTGGAACGGCTTACGTATGGGCTCCTGCAGTAAATGTGAAGTTCTGGGAGACAAAGGAAGCGTTCGATAACAATGATGCTGCTAAGCTCATCAAGACTCTGACAACTATCCGTGGCAACAATCTCAAACTGGTTGGGGCAACTATGCCTGAAGCGCCAACTGCGCCAGCAGGAAAGGTGTTCTCACACTGGGTAAATGCAGATACAGGCGAAGTTTTTGATGTGAACACATCTCTCACCAAGAGCGTGACAAACGTATACCCAGTTTATAAGGTGCCAACAGTTAAGAAGGTAGTTAAGGTTCACAAGAAGAGCCCTAAGACAGGCGATACAGAGAACATTCCATTCTATGCAGGTATACTTGCTGGAACAATCGTTGCTCTGGGTGCTGTAATGAAGCTTAAGCGCAGAGCATAGCTTACAAATCTTGATAAACTGAAGACATGTAAATTTAAGGCAAATGCAGATTCTCTGCATTTGCCTTTTTCGTATGTATCGTTATGCCTAAAAGTTATGTGGCTTGATAATTCGCTGCGGTTAAACCATAAATATAGTTGATTCGTATTGAATTTATAACGTAAATAAAAATATCAATCCATTTCATAAACATTTCATATATCTTCAGTAATATTTGACTTGTTAAGGCAAATGCCCAATGAGGAAATCTAGAAGGAGGATGAATGTAAAGTGATAAAAAATGCAATAGCCTATGTCACCAGACGTAGGTACAGGGCACTAATAATCTTCGTGATTTTGACTGTAGTTTTAGCATGTATATATGTGTGTTTAAATATAATTGTATCTAGCGATAGCATGGAGCGAACATTATATAAGGCCTCTAATTCATCGTTATCAATAGTCCGAAAGGCTGAGCAAAGCACTTTTGAACTCAACAAATTTGATGAGTTGAAGCAAATCAAAGAGATTAGCAATATTGTGCCGGAGTACGAAGGTATAGCTAGCCTTGAAGGGAGCAATGTTGTATCAGGCAAACAGACTGTAAGACGAGATGACGTATCAGGAGATTTAAGCAACGCAGTTGCTGTGAGGACGACCGGAAGTACAAAGCGAGAATTGCTATTCAGTAGTGGTGTATTTACCCTAGAAAAAGGTAGACACATATCATCAAAAGACAAGGGAAAAGTTCTGGTTCACAAAAAGTTTGCAGATCGAAACAAACTTAAATTACATGATAAAGTAAAATTAAAATTTCTAAAAACAGATGGGAGCACTTCATCAAGTGGAGAAACTCAAACTCTCGAAATCGTCGGGATTTTCTCCGGTAAGATGCAGGAGCAGCATACAGGTCTGCCATCAGATCTCAGTGAGAACACGATGTTTGCCGATTATGAATCCAGCCAAAAAGGATTAGGATATGAAGGCGGTAATAGGGTGGTTAACAAGGTAACTATTACAGCAAGCAGTCCTGAAAAGCTGGAAACTGTAGAGAAAAAAATAAAGAAACTTGACGTTGATTGGTCGAGCTTTGAAGTGACTAAAAATAATGGAGCTTTTCAAGAGGCCGCAAAATCTCTTACCGGTATAAGGAAAATTATGAGAGTCATGACAATGGCAATTCTAGGAGGAGGTACAATTGTACTTTCGCTTATATTAGTGCTGTGGTTAAGGGAGAGAATTTATGAGATTGGGATTCTTTTGTCTATTGGTGTAAGTAAGGCGGAGATAGTTGGACAGTTTATTCTGGAACTAATATTTGTATCAATACCGGCTATGATAGCTTCTTATATAATCGGAAAGGTCGCTCTATCGTTCATTGTAGGCGGATTTGTAGGAAGTGATGAAACGGGTGCTTTGGCGCGAGGGTTAAGTGAAGGGGGCATCAGTAGCGAGCTCATGACATTTGCAATAAGTTATGCATTGCTCATAGTAATAATAATCGTTTCGGTTGCTATAACATCTGGAGCAATTCTAATACGTAGTCCAAAGGAAATACTATCTAAAATCAGTTAGGAGAAAGCATGAAGATAATTGAAATTAAAAATGCATCATACAGCTATATTGGCTCGAGAGACAAGGTGCTGTCATCGATTAATTGCAGCTTTGAAGCTGGCAAATTCTACGCGATAACCGGTAAATCAGGTGCGGGAAAGTCAACGTTCTTATCCCTTTTGGCAGGACTTGATAGACCTAGCTCGGGAGAGATTTGTTTCAATGGTAAGAGCATAGCATTGCATGGTTATAGCAACCATCGTAGGGATAACATCTCTCTTGTGTTCCAAAATTATAACTTAATAGACTATCTAACTCCGCTTGAGAATGTTAGGCTCGTAAACAGAAATGCTTCTGATGAGATACTACTGAAGCTAGGTTTAAATAGTAGTGAGATTAAGAGAAACGTAATGAAGTTATCTGGAGGTCAACAGCAAAGAGTTGCGATAGCAAGAGCTCTTGCATCTGAGGCTCCCGTGATTCTTGCGGATGAGCCGACTGGAAACCTTGATGATTCTACCGCAAGTGAAATTATAGGTATTCTCAAGACTTTGGCTCAAGAACGGAATAAGTGTGTAATAGTTGTTACACACAGTAAAGAGGTTGCAAATGCGGCAGATGTAGTGATGGAGCTAAGTGGTAAGAAGCTCAAAGAGACGAGAAAGCAGAGCTAGGAGGATGACGATGATTAAAAATGCATTAGCATATGTCACTAGAAAGAGACTGAAATCTCTAATTATACTGCTTGTTATCACAGCGATGGCAACTCTCAGTATGATTGGTCTATCAATCAAGGATGCCACTAATAGAGCAGCAGCTAAGACTTTTGGAAACATAACTAATAGTTTCACTATGGAAATAAACCGCCAAGTTAATGCGGGTACCCCTAGAGGTGGCGGAAATATCCGTAATGAAGATATAAATAAGATCGTTAAATCCGGACATGTAAAAGACTATGTCAAGCGTATAGGGGCAGTAGCTGATCTTGTAGGCTATGACATAATTAGAACTGAAGCGACAAATCGGAATGAGGATGAGGAGCGAATAGAGAAGTTTAAGAGCACAGTAATGGTGACTGGAGTTAATGATTCATCCAAAGAGACGAAGTTTGTATCGGGTGCTTTTAGACTTGTGGATGGAAAACATCTTGAGAAGAATGATAAGAACAAGGTGTTGATTCATAAAGAATTAGCTGAAAAGAATAATCTCAAGGTCGGTGATAAGATTAAGATTAAATCTAACCAATATGATGCTGACAACGAGAAGCAGGCAGATGAAACTATAGAAGTTGAAATAAAGGGAATTTTTGATGGTCACAACAAGGGTGGTGTAAGTGCAGCTGTTGAACTGTACGAGAATAACATAATCAGCGATATCGACACGGCTGCTAAGCTTTACGGAAATACAGAACAAACTGCGGTATATCAAGATGCAACATTCTTTGTAAAAGGTGACAAAAATCTGGATAAGGTTATTAAGAGTATTAAGGGACTTGATGTGGATTGGAATAAATACTCTTTGGTTAAGAGCACTTCGAACTATCCGGCACTACAGCAGTCGATTTCCGGAATATACTCATCTGCAAACAAGCTATTTGTTGGAGGAATTATATTTGCAGGAATAGTAGTATCGCTACTGTTGTTCCTCTGGATGAACTCAAGGAAGAAAGAGGTAGCCGTTCTTCTTTCAATCGGCAGAACCAAGAAGGAAATCGCAGGACAATTTGCAGCAGAGCTTATATTTGTAGCCATTCCGGCCTATATTATATCTTTCTTTGCAGCGGGGGCACTAGGTAAGGTGATTGGTAATAAAGTTCTACGCGGTGTAACGGGAGGCATTGCTGATGGTATAGCTAAAGAGTCCGCTTCATCAGGGCTCGGAGGTGGAGCAGAAGTTGACGGATTTAACAAGACTCTGACAAGTTTAGATGTTATCATCAATACAAGGGCATTCATTTATGTAGTGCTCTTCATGACGGTGATACTGGCAATTTCGCTAATCATATCCACATATCGCATCCTTCGCAAGAGACCTAAGGAGTTGCTTATAGATGTGAAATAAAGACTGGAGGGTCAATGAAGATTCTTATAGTTGAAGACGATAAGAACATCAGGGAGGGAGTCGCAGACTTCCTCTCTGAGTTTGGTTATAATACGATTGAAGCATCTGATGGACGAGAGGCTCTCGCAAAATTTGATGAACAAGATATCAGCCTTGTAATTCTCGACATTCAGATGCCATATATTAATGGTTTAGAAGTTCTAAAGGAGATTAGAAAACGAAGCAAATTACCTGTTCTTATGCTTACGGCATTTAGCGATGAAGAGTATAAAATTGATGCATATACGAGTTTGGCGGATGGATATTTGGAGAAGCCTTTTTCATTACCGGTATTACGTGCTCGTGTAGATTCGTTGATTGAGCGTCATTATGGTATGCATGACAAATTTTGTTATGGCAATGTTGATGTTGATTTTGACAGTTATACGGCTACGCTAGGTAATGAGCCAGTAGATATAAATGCTAAAGAGGTCGATATATTAAAATATTTGGTTGAAAATGAAGGTATTATCTTATCTAGGGAAAAGTTGATTGATTATGTGTGGCAGAATCAGATGTATGTTGATGAAAATGCTCTTTCTGTAGCAGTAAAAAGACTTCGTGATAAGATTGAAAATGGGGAAGTAAAACTTATACACACTATTTATGGAATAGGATATGTTTTCAGAATGGAGTAGACGATGTTTAGGAAAAATGAATTTATAGCTCTAAATGAAATGCTTGATTTAGCAATGAATGGTGAGTTTGAGGAAAAAATTTTTGATGAAACAGAGTTATCAAAATTTCAAACTAAGTTCATGCGTTATCTTACGAATTCTTCTATGTCTGAAAAGAAAATTACAGAGGAAAAGAATAAACTAAAGCAACTAATTACAGATATATCACATCAAACAAAGACGCCGTTAACTAATATTGTCATGTATTCTGAGTTACTCCAGGAAAT
>ERZ772928.824-NODE-824-length-13637-cov-6.791783_pt1 | contig 13637 bp, 13 predicted proteins | sample MGYA00511686_ERZ772928 | MGnify/ENA primary metagenome ERZ772928 (study PRJEB29015, sample SAMEA2738063) | human oral metagenome | biome: human oral; feature: human-associated habitat; material: saliva | place: China | collected 2219 ... | reverse complement strand
AGTCATGCGACCAAGAATAGCGGGTAATCTACGACACACAAGCTAGGTGGCGTGGTAGGTCGGGGTACAAGGGGATTGCTGTGTTGGTGAGCAGCAGTTGCGGGGTAGCGGGTATATGTTTTCGCCGTTTCATTGATCGTTCCGGCTAACTTTGGGTATATTTCTCAGTAAGTGTTCGGGCTGCTGCGCCGCATGCCCATGATCCAAGGAAGGATGTAGAGCTGCGATGAGTAATCTCGGGGCATATCAGATGGTCACTACGGGAATTAAGGCACTGGGAGGGCCTGGTCCTGCAATTGCCAAGGCAACAGGAGTGATAATGCTCGGCGGTGTGATTATCTTTCGAACTGGACTCAATATCGGTGCAAGACTGCGCGAAGGTAAGACCGCTGAAGTTAAGCTCGCTGATTGGGCACGAGCAAAGTTCGCTCAATCCAGTGCCGATGGGTTTTCTGATGTGTATACAGTCTCTGCCGACGTTGAGTGTGGCGGTGGTCTGGTGCTGCATGCAGGTGATCGATTCCGTGCGGGCAAGATTATCGACGACATGGTCTATATTGAGGTTGAAGGCAGTGATGATAACCCATTTATTGTGTCGGCTGAACAACTGACGCTGCACACAGACTATCCCTTGCTTCTTAAGGAAGAGGACGGCCTGTCGGCTGGCCATTGAGTGCGACTGCTATAAGAGGGTGCGTGATGACGAGTCGCTACATATTGAGGAATATACGTGTGGGCTGGCTCTTGCCCGAGCAATAGGTGCACCAATGAGAGCAGTGCCACCAATAACAACCAATAATTCTCGAAACGTCGGTCTGCAAAAACTGATCAGGCCAAAAGAAAGGTTTAGCTCGAATGGCTGTGTTCTATAGTTTTCACTATGAACGAGATGTTCACCGTGTGCAGTTAGTCCGTAACATGGGAAGTGTCGAAGGGCAGAAACTTCTCAACGCTCAAGAGTGGGAAGTAGTACGTGCAAGAGGTACTAAGGCAATCCAGAATTGGATTGATGAACAGATGAAATGGAAGAGTGCTGTGGTTGTACTTATCGGTGCACAAACTGCTTCTCGCCCATGGGTGCAGTATGAGATTCAACGAGCGTGGGACCTGGGTAAACCCCTCCTTGGGATACGCATTCACGGACTTTCATCTATGGGATTTACAGACGATGAAGGTCCAAATCCTTTCTGTAGTATCGACAGAATCGGGGGATATAGTTCAATGCCTCCTATCTTCGACCCCACGCAGCGTGATTATCTGGGGAGAATTGACTCTAAGGCTACATATGCTGAACTGTCGTCGAACTTGAAATATTGGGTAGGGCAAGGATGTATCAGGAAGTGACTAGCCTACAGTGCTGTCCCTGTCCCTTTTGCGCGATTATTCGCGGAGAAGACACAGTTGTTCGCGAGGTTGCACGTAACGACAAGGTCGTGATTATCTTCCCAACAGAGCCTGCTGTTCTTGGTCACTGTATGGTGATTCCTCGCCGCCATGTTGAAGAGTTCACTGCGTTGACTTCTGACGAGGTTAGCGCGGTGATGACTTCAGCCCAAGCCGTAGCTATGAGCCTGCGTGAAACCCAGCATCCGGATGGAATCAACATCATTCAATCCAACGGTGAGGCAGCTACACAGAGCGTTCCTCATGTCCATGTACATATTGTGCCCCGATGGGATGATGATGCCTTTGGGGAAATTTGGCCATCCAGGACAGACTTCTCTGATGAGGAGAAGAATCGAGCTCTCGCCAAGTTGCGCGCAACAACTCTTCTTCCTGATAGTTCCGTTACGCCTGAGGATCGTCGGCAGCACCTGTCCTTTGCTCAGAACGTCATCAGCCGTATGGCGCAATCGTCTTCCAACACGAAAAGTTGGTTGCTTCCCGTAGTGACGGCAGCTTACGGGTATTCACTCACGAAGTGCTCCGCTGCACTTGCTGTCCTAGGCATCGTTGCTACGGTTGTTTTCGCATTCCTGGATGTTGGATACCTGAGGACTGAGCGCAAATATCGCGAGCTCTACGAGCGTATAGCTGCCGGTGACCCTGATGTTCCTCCATATTCGCTGAATTACCAGTGCTCTGGGGAAACTTGGAGGACCCGATTCTTGGAACAGTATTCGGTCATTAAAGGGTGGGCGATCTGGCCATTCTACGGGACGCTACTTGTTAGTGGGTTTGCGTCCATAGGACTGGCGCTTGTGCATTGACATTGATAAGGGTCTCTTTGCCCTCGGTTAACTACGTGGGACGTTTTTCTGGCCGCGCCGCGGTGGTGCGGCGCATCCCTTCACTAACCCTGCGCGACCTCGGCCCGGATCAACGGGATCGGGTATGCCGCCGCCGAGATGGGGGAGAGGAACGAGTCCGTAATACCGGCCGTGAACGCGTCGATGCCGAGGACCTTGTACAGGGCGTTGCGGCCGAACTTCGTTGAATCCGCGACGAAGTAGGCGGTCGACGCGATCGAGCGGACCTTCTGCTGCAGCTCGATCGAGTAGCCGGTTGACGCGTAAATACCGTCCTCCATCACCGAATTCGCCCCGAAAACGGCCGTGTTCACGCGGATGTGGTCCAGCTGGTCGATGGCGGTTGGCCCCCACATGTGGGTCCGGTTCGGCAGTAGCTCGCCGCCCACGAACACCAGGTTCAGCGACGGCTTCTTCAAAATCTCGAGGCCCACCAGCAGATCGTGCGTCACCACGGTCACGCGGCGCGCATCGAGGGCCCGAGCTACCTCGAGGCATGTCGACCCCGAATCGATGAACACGGACTGGCCGTCGAGGATGCGCTCCGCCATGGCTGGGCCGATCGCACGCTTCTCTGCGCGGTTCGGGGAATCCTGCAGGAACTCCTCGGTGTCCTCGTCCTGGGGGATCGGGATCGCGCCACCGTGGGTGCGGCGCACGAGGCCGGCCTCGGCCAGGTGCTCCAGGTCCCTGCGGATGGTTGACACATTGACGTCGAGAGCCTCTGCCAACGAGGACACGGTCTCGAAGCCTGTTGCCTCAATCATGGAGACAATGGTGTCTTGCCGGGTCACGATGGTTCCTTCTGCTGGCTATGGTCTACGCGGGGTGCGACGAGGGGTACAGATGATGCCTGCAATAGTGCATCGTGATCGCCGCCCGCTTGACACTGTACCGAACTTTCGGCGCGAATGTGCGCGATACCGCGCAACGAGGGCATTTGCCTAAATCACCAGCCCACAGAGGCGTTTTTCGCTCAGCATTTGCGTATAACCGTGCGTTGAGCTGCGCGCCCATGAGCAGTTAGCGGCGAATCAAGCAGTCATAAATGCGCGAAAGCGAGTTGCCTCTGCGCGATACCGCGTGTAATGTAAGTGATTGCGACGCGGGTCACGCCATGATGCGTGCGTCATCGCAGGAGATGGCGAACCCGGAACGTCCGACAACTAGATCACGAGGAAGTGACGACATGAAGATCGGAAGACTGACGGCGGCATCGGTGTCCATTGCATCGATGCTTGCTCTGACTGCCTGCTCGACCGTCGGAGGGACGACAGGCGACAACTCCGCATCAAACACCGGCTCGGCCGCGGGCGATTCCGGCAAGACGATGGTCACCGTCGTCAAGGTCAAGGGCATCGCATGGTTTGATCGCATGGACGTGGGCGTCAAGGAATGGGGCGCCGAGAACGGATACGACACGCGAACGGAGGGTGGAACCGACGTTGCGCCGGAAAAGCAGATCCAGATCATCCAGGATCTGATCGCGCAGAAGCCGGTCGCCATCACCGTCGTCCCCAACTCTCCCGAGGCCCTCTCCGCCGTCCTCGAACAGGCGCGGGCACAGGGCATCAAGGTGGTCTCTCACGAGGCGACCGGCATCAAGAACGTTGACGTGGACATCGAGGCATTCGACAACGCCTCCTACGGCGTCGACATCATGAAGAACATCGGGGAGTGCACGGGCGGCACCGGCAAGTACGTGCAGTTCGTCGGTGGCCTGACCGCCAAGACCCACATGGAATGGGTCGAGGCCGCCTACGACTACCAGATGAAGAACTTCCCCGGCATGGAGCGCGTCGAGACGCCCATTGAGTCGACCGACAACGAGACGGCCGCCTACGAAAAGGCCAAGGAAGTCCTCGGCAAGTACCCGGACATCAAGGCCTTCCAGGGCTCCGCCGGTAACGACGTGCCTGGCATCGCGCGCGCGATCGAAGAGGCTGGCCTGTCCGATCAGGTCTGCGTCATGGGCACCTCCATCCCCTCGGCCTCCGCGAAGTACCTGGCCACCGGATCGATCGACAAGATCTTCTTCTGGGATCCCGCCCTCGCCGGTAAGGCCCAGCTGCAGATCGCGAAGATCCTCGCTGACGGCGGCACCATCACCGAAGGCATGGATCTCGGCATCGAGGGTTACAACAACCTCCACAAGCTCGACGGCTACGACAACGTCTGGGTCGGCAACGCCCAGATCGCCGCGGACGCCGAGCAAGCGAAGAACTACGACTTCTGATCACGCAGCCCCGGCCTCGTGACACATCGGCACGAGGCCGGGGCGGGCGTCCCACGACAGCGCAGTCGACAAGACACTCGAAGGAGAGCACATGCGCAGCAATGTGGATGAAGCACCGCGCCCCCACGGAGAAGGCGTCAGCGTGCAGGAGAACCCCTTTCTAGAGGTTCGAGATATCGTCAAGAACTTCGGCGGTGTTCGCGCCCTCGATGGCGTCAACATGGCCGTCTGGCCGGGTGAAGTGCTGTGCCTGGCCGGCGAGAATGGCTGCGGAAAGTCCACTCTCATCAAAGTCATCTCCGGAGTGCACGCGCCCGATGCGGGACGCATCCTCATCGACGGCCACACCGTCTCCTCGCTGACGCCGCTCAGCGCCATGGACGCCGGTATTCAAGTCATCTACCAGGACTTCAGCTTGTTCTCGAACCTGACGGTCGCCGAGAACATCATGATGACCTCCTCGGTCACGGAAAAGAAGAAGCTCTTCAGCTCCACAAACGCAAAGAAGCAGGCCGCGCAGATCGTCGAGCGCCTCGGCGTCCCGCTCCCGCTCGACGCCGACGTCGAACAGCTCTCCGTCGCAGACAAGCAGCTCACCGCCATCTGCCGTGCCCTGGCTGGCAACGCGAAGCTCCTCATCATGGACGAGCCGACGACCGCCCTCACCCAGCGTGAGGTCGCGCGCCTGTTCATGGTCGTCGAAAAGCTGAGCGCGCAGGGCGTCGCCCTCATCTTCGTGTCGCACAAGCTCGACGAGGTCATGGCGATTTCGCAGCGCGTCACCATCATGCGCTCGGGACGCAACGTCATCGATTCGCCGGTCGAAGACCTCGACCGCGAGAAGATCACCCACTACATGACCGGCAAGGAACTCGACCAGAGCCGACGCGTCCCGCCCCTCGCGGAGGACGCGCAGGAGCGCCTGCGCGTCGAATCCCTCACCTCCCAGGGAGGCTTCGAGGACGTCAGCTTCTCCGTGAAGAAGGGCGAAATCCTCGGCATCACCGGGCTCCTCGGATCCGGCCGTACCGAAATCGCCCAGGCCCTCTTCGGCCTCCTGCCTATCGACTCCGGACGCGTCTACATCGACGGCGAACACGTCGAGGTGGGCTCCATCGGACAGGCCATCAAGGCCCACATCGGATACGTCCCCGAAGACCGACTCACCGAGGGCCTCTTCCTCGACAAGTCGATCGCTGACAACGTCATCGCCGCGTCCATCGACCACCACACCTCGAAACTCAACACGCTGCGCAAAGACAAGATCCGTCAAACCATCGCCCACTACTTCGAGTCGCTGCGCATCAAAGCCCCCGATGTCCTCGCCCCCGTGCGATCCCTATCCGGCGGCAACGCTCAGCGCGTCGTCCTCGCGAAGTGGCTCGCGCGCAACCCCAAGGTCCTCATCCTCAACGGCCCCACGGTCGGTGTTGACGTCGGCTCCAAAGCCGAGATCCTCGACATCCTGCGCGAACAAGCGGAAGCCGGCATGGCCATCGTCATCATCTCCGACGACGCGCCGGAACTCGTCTCCTGCTGCCATCGAGTGCTCATCACCAAGGGCGGCCACATCGCCGCCGAACTGGCCGGCGAGGACGTCGATGCTCGAACGATTAGAAAGATGGTCGTGTCATGAACATGAATACCGTCGCACGGCGCATCCTGCGCTGGATCTGGGGACCCAACCGTGAAGGAATCGTCCTGTCCGTCCTGGTCCTCCTGACCATCATCATGTCCGCGATCAGCCCCGCGTTCTTCACGGTCTCGACGCTCTTCTCCCTCCTGCGTTCCTCCATCGTCCCGATGATCTACGCCCTCGGCGTCCTCCTCGTCATCATCTCCGGCGGCATCGACGTCTCCTTCGCGGCCATCGCCTCGTTCGCCTCCTACGCCACGATCGTGTTCCAGCTGAGCCGAGGAATCAACATCGGCCTCGTCGGATCCTTCGCCATGGCGCTGGCCATCGGAGCGCTCCTCGGCCTGCTCAACGGCTACCTGATCTCCAGGTTCAAGCTCCCGACCCTCATCGTCACGCTCGGCACCCAGGGAATCTTCCAAGGCTTCCTCCTGGCGTACATCGGCTCCAAGTACATCGCCCAGCTGCCCGAGGGCATGGCGTCGGCCTCAACCGCGAACCTGGTCTCCGTCGAAACATCGACGGGCGTCGCACTGCTGCACTCCATGATCATCCCGGCCATCATCCTCGCGATCGTCATCGCGCTGGTACTCAGCCGGACCATGTTCGGACGCGCAATCTACGCGATCGGCGGCGACACCGAATCCGCCCACCGAGCCGGCATCAACGTCAAACGCACCCAAATCTGGGTGTACGTCATCGCCGGAACCCTCGCCGCAACCGCCGGCATGGTCTACATGATCCTCGGCAGGTCCGCCAACCCCCAGGAACTCGTCGGCCACGAACTCGACATCATCGCCGCCGTCGTCCTCGGAGGCGCGTCGATCTTCGGCGGACGCGGATCCGTGCGCGGAACGATCCTCGGTGTGCTGCTCGTCCAGCTCATCAATAACTCGCTGATCCTCATCGGCGTCCCCAGCGCCTGGCAGCGCGCCGCCGTCGGCCTGCTCCTCGTCGCCGGTGTCGGCATCCAAGCGCTCGCCGCAAAGCGCAGCACGCGAACGCTGCGTGCCAAGAGCGCCCAGGCCGACCACAGCAACGCCGTCCCCCAAGCCGTCGAAGGATGAGTCCCATGAACAACACACTCCGCGACACAAACTCCCGGATTGATCGCTTCAGCGCCTCGCTCCTCTCCCGGCTGCGCCGCGACCGGTCGATTGCCCGCATGGTCCTCATCCTCCTCGTGGCCATCGGAATCTTCTCGGTCCTCTCCCCGAGCGTGTTCCTCACGGGCCTCAACCTGCAGAACATGCTGCTCGCCGTCGCAGAAATCGGCATCCTCTCCATCGCCATGATGATCTCGATGGTCACTGGCGGCATCGACCTGTCGCTCGTCGCCATCGCGAACCTCTGCGCGATCACCGTGTCGACCCTGTACACCTCGAGCGCGCTGGGCGGAACCGAACAATGGGGCCCCGTCATCATCCTCATCGGGCTGGGTGTCGGACTCCTGTGCGGCCTCGTCAACGGCATCCTCATCGCCTACGTCGGCGTCACCCCGATCCTCGCCACGCTCGGCACCATGCAGATCTTCAACGGCCTCGCCGTCGTGTGGACGGGCGGCAAAACCCTCTACGGATCCCCCGAAGCGCTGACGGCGTTCGGCAAGACAGCAGTCGCAGGAGTTCCGCTCCTCTTCATCGTCTTCGGACTCGTCGCCCTCCTCGTCGGATTCATCCTCAACCGCTCCCCGCTGGGACTGTCCCTCTCCCTCGAAGGATCCAACGGGACGGCCGCCCGATTCTCCGGAATTCGTTCCTCCCGAATCCTCATGAGCTCCTACCTGCTCACCGGATTCCTCGGCTCCCTCACGGGCATCGTGTTCATCGCACGAAACCCCACGGCCTCGGCGGACTACGGCGCCTCCTACGTGCTGCTCGTCATCGTCATCGCCGTTCTCGGCGGGACCAACCCGAACGGCGGTTTCGCCACCGTCGGCGGCGTATTCCTCGCGGCCCTCACCCTCCAGGTCGTCCAAAGCGGCTTCACCTCCATGCGCCTATCCGCCTTCCAGTACGCAATCGCCCAGGGCGTCATCCTCATCGGCGTCCTCGTTCTCGACTGCGTCGAATGGAAAGACGTTCGAACACGCCTGACATCGACGTTCAGGCGCCCACAACCAGCAGCCGCCCTCAATAGCGGCGCAACAGAAAGGAAATGATCATGAAGAAGATCATTAACAACCCCGACCAGTTCGTCGATGAGATGGTTGAGGGCATTCTCCTGGCGCACCCCGATCAGGTCCGCACCCCCGGAGACGACAGGCGCGTCCTCGTCCGCGCCGACAGCCCCGCACCCGGGCGGGTCGGCATCGTCACCGGCGGCGGCTCCGGTCACCTCCCCCTCTTCAAGGGCTACGTCGGCAAGGGGCTGTGCTCCGGCGTCGCCATCGGCAACGTGTTCTCCTCCCCGTCGGTCCAGCAGTGCGCCGACGCCGCCAAGGCCGTCGACGGCGGAGCGGGCGTGCTCTTCCTCTACGGCAACTACGGCGGCGACGTCTTCAACTTCGACCTGGCCGTCGACCTCCTCGAACTCGACGGCATCGAGACGCGTACCGTCCTCGGCTGCGACGACGTGGCCTCCCAGCCCAAGGAACGCGCCAAGGACCGCCGCGGTGTCGCCGGCATCTTCTTCGCCTACAAGGCCGCAGGCGCTGCCGCCGAGCGCGGCGACAGCCTCGACGAGGTAGCCGCCGTCGCCCAGAAGGTCGTCGACAACACGGCCACCATGGGCGTCGGCCTGTCTCCGACGATCCTCCCGACCACGGGCGCCGCATCCTTCGACCTGCCCGAAGGGGAAATGGAAATCGGCATCGGCATCCACGGTGAACCCGGCATCCACCGCGGCCCCCTCGGAACCGCCGACGAGATCGCGGACCAGATCCTCGACTCAGTCATCCCCGACCTCGGCCTGGCTGAAGGTGACCGTGTGGCCGTCCTCGTCAACGGCCTCGGCGCCACGCCCCTCGAAGAGCTCTACCTGCTCTACCGCCGCACCCACCAGAGGCTCGAGGAACTCGGAGTCGTCATCGAGCGCCGCTACATCGGCGAATACGCGACGTCCCTCGAAATGGCCGGCGCCTCGATCTCGCTGCTCAAGGTCGATGACGAGCTCCTCGAGCTCCTCGATGCCCCCGCCCAGTCTCCGTTCTTCAGGGAGGCGTGACAATGCGTTCACCCGAACTCATCCAGCGCATTCAGGATTCGATGACGCTCCTCATCGAATCCTCGGACGAACTGCGTGACCTCGACCAGGTCCTCGGTGACGGCGACCTCGGCATCACGATTTCCGCGGGTGCCCGTGCGGTCATCGAGGCTCTCAAGGACATGCCGACCGAGCCCGAACCCGCTCCCTCCGACGTCGCGCGCGCCTGTGCGAAGGCGTTCGCCAACGCCAACCCGTCGACGATGGCGGCGCTGGTCGCCGGTGGCCTCCTCGCCGGGTCCAAAGTGTGGGTCGGCTGCGAGGACGTCACTGCCGTCGAGGCCGAGGCTTTCATCCGCGCGGCGGCAAGCTCCATCTCGCACCGAGGCAAGAGCCAGGTGGGGGATAAGACCATCCTCGACGCGATGGTCCCCGCCGTTGATTCGCTGGCCCGCAGCATCGAGGCCAACCCCGCGGTCGCTTCAGACAGCGCGCTCGCGGCGGCGGCCCTCGATAGCGCCATCGCCGACGCCGCCGAGGCCGTGGTCGCCACCCGCGACCTCCAGTCGCAGCGCGGCCGCGCCTCCTGGCTGCAGGACCGGTCGATCGGCCTCCAGGACCCCGGCGCCACCGCGTTCCTACGGGCCCTCGAGGCCTGGCGCGATGCATCCACAGGCGAGCGCGGCCCCCGCGCGGCGGTCGTCGAAAACCTCTAAGGCTGCGGCTTAGCAGTTCGGTGAGGGGGTGGGGTTCCCGGTTGGGAACACCACCCCCTTACTGTTTGGTCGTACGTTGCGTCGATGCTTCATGTCTGCCAATGAGCAACGTTAAGACTCTTCTGCTGCCGATTCTGACTCTTGAGTATCGGCCGAGCCGGCTTCGGTGTTCCCGGCTTCCTTGGACGAGCCAGACGCTAGGCCCCACAGCTTGACAAGATTGATCGTCTCGTTGTCGGGCGTCTCCTCCTCGTCGTCCAGTTTGTCGATCTTGACGATCGCGGGAATCTGAAAACTAGTGCCGGAGATAATGCAGGTCCCGCGGGGCAAAGATGGAATTGATTCAAATGAATTTCTGTCGAGAAACATAACTGCGTTCTTCACGGACTCAAGGTCAACAGTGTTAACAAGTCGATGAATGAGATAATGGTGTAACTGTGACGTAATGGAAGATGGAATGTCCGATGGGCGCTGGGTAACGATAGTTGCAAACACGCCGTATTGCCTACCTTCTGTGACAATCTCCTCGAAAGGATTCTGACGTGTATGTTGCAGTAAATTAGCGTTATTAGTACCGTGTTTTCCAAGAACGTTGTGAGCGTCTTCAAGAATGAAGTTCAAATAATGCGGTCTGGATGAAGACAGATGCTTTTTCTTGTGTGCGTCATACTCTATGCGGGTTATGATGTGGGGAATGAGTGCCCGGTCATCAGCAGTTGCATTCTGCAAATTGATTATGTGGACAACCGGAGTGTCCTGAGAGTTGTTGGCGTTGAAGGTGAACCAGGTTCGAAGTGTATTTATGCGTAGGTGTAGTCGTGTGATTAACGAGACTATTTGTTCTTCCACGCGTGAGTTGAAAACTCTGTTGATGTAATAACGTAGTGTGAACGTAATGGCAATGCGGTCAAGTAGCGTCAAATGGTTCTCGAAGTCGAGTGAAAATAGTTTTTTAAATGTTTTATCTATGAATTGGTAGTAGTCATTGCTTGTGGGATCTATGGGAAGACCGTTGATCTGATAGGTGCGTTTTGTCCTGTCAAACCAAACTGCTGAATTAAACTTCGATAACTCTTTCTTAAAATCACTATAGTTAGGATCTGCAAGTGCATGCATCGTGGAGAGGAAGCCAAGTATGACACCAATATCGTTTGTTTGTGCACTGTGGTCGGTAAAAAATAGATGCACGAATGATTGAGATGACTGAATGATCGTGTCAGGCGTTACGGCATCCTGTAGGCATTGTAATATGAATGTGTGTTCTGCTGTATTTGAAGGTGCGAGTATGTCAACCCAAAATGCCTCTTCAAGTAATATGTTTTCAGGCAGTGTAATTTGTTGGCAGGTGTTCGCCGGATTAATCCCTCCGTTTTGAAAGGGATGATATATCGTTTTGAATGTTGTGTTGCGGAATATGCCGTTCGAAGTGGGCTGAGAGTATTCGCCTGTATAATCAAAAATGATGAACCGTGTGGAGCTTAGTCGCTCCCTATGGTCGGAAACATGGCGTAGTGATTCGAATAGCTGTGTGTAAATCTTACTGAGGGAATAGGACTTTCCTGATCCTGTGTTACCAAAAATTCCGATATGGCTAGAAAAGAATGTGTTGATGTCAAGGTTGATTGGAATTGAGCTGTTAGTTGCAAGATGGCCAATTATTATCTGTGTGTTCGGTTTGGAGGATGATACGTAGATTTTTGAAGCTTGTTCTGGAGATGCTAGGTAAGCGATATTGCCGATCAGTGGACTTGTTTGCGATCCTGAGACAAAGTGCGTTTGGAACGGTGGTACCGAAGTGTCCTTTTGGAATTCGCCGAGCAGAGAGGTCTTTAGGATCCGTGTGTTACGGTCGACATCCCGCTGGTAGCCACTGTTTTCCCAAGCGCTACTCTCGATGAGCTCTTCTTCATCGACCTGTACGACGAGGTGTCCGTAACCCCGCCGGACGACGAGAAACGAGCCGATCGAGACGTTACTGATGATCTTGCCCTGGAAGATTAGGCTGGAGTCGTTTTTGTCGACGTCAACAGTGATGTCAATCCGGCGTCCACGTACCGCCGTCACCGTACCGATTCGCAGCGATGAGATCTCTTTCCCTGTATAGGAGGTCATGCACTTGCCTTTCGCAGGATACCCGCGATCGCACGAATATCAAGATCTTGATTTTGATTTGCTTCGTTTCCAAGAGCTTGCTCAAAACGGGGGCCGACCACTAGCTCGATGTTCGGGTTCTCCTTGGATGTGTACCCTAGATTGTTCGCGATGGGCGTTGCTTCGTTCTTGTCGTAACAGAAGATGATGACCTTCAGGGTTGGATTTGCCTTGGCGGCCCGTGTGATGAGTGAGCGGATGTGCTCGTCTGCGAATGAAAAGCCCATCACAAGAAGGCTTGTATTAGGAAGCTCCAACTGGTTCGAAAGGCGCCGTAGCTGGTCGTAATACGTCGCGTCGAGGACAGTCGAGGCGAACTTTCTTTTATTCGGAAGCACGACGGCCAACTTGTTGCGCGCTTCGTCTAGCTCATCGAGCTTTTCAACTAGATCACCCTCGCCGTGTCCGTCCTTTTTTAGGCGCTCAAATGTGGCTTCCGCTTGACATTTCAGCGTCTCGAAGTCTGCAGCTGCTTCGGTGCCGGTCTCTGTTGCGCGTGATTCGCTCGGCTCTGAGGTGTTCGGCCTGCTCTCAGGCTGGTCTTCACCAAATCGGCCAATCGCGTCAAACAGTGCCTTGATCTCTTTGAGAATTCGGTAGCTATCATCGATGGTCAGCTGGTCACCGTTGTGGCGCCACGATGCACATCCGTGAATCTTCACGAGGTTTGCCGATGGGATTTCGGTCCGGTACCCGAGGCCGATTCCGTTGGAGAAGACGCGATTGCCGAACGTTCGTTGCGTGACAACGTGGGAAAAACGACCCCGGTATGCAGAGTTTGTCGGGATGCCCGCCTTGCCTAGAGCCAGGTCCATACATAGGTCGTAATTTGAGGTGAAGAACGTGACCTGTTTTGGCTTATCAACAGATTCGCGGTTTGCAACCGTCTGAATTGCCTCGGTGCAGAACTTCTCGTAAGCATCTCGAGTTTGTTGAATATCTGCTGCAGTACCATCTTTCCTATCAGTCACATATTCGACATTTCGATAGATGGATCCCATGAAGAAACGGCGATCTATCTCCGCCTTGATCAGGCGATAGATCACTTCACCATCTTCTCCTAGGGTGTTTTTCTTTTTATCGAGTTCGACGCGCAGCTCTTCCAAATTGCCCAGAGTTTTGAACGCCGGCATTGAGCATCCAGCGCCCAGGAGGAAGTTGATGTTTGTGCTTTCCAGGGTTTTGCGCAAGTCACTGAGGAAGTCCTGGTCTACCTCCCTGTATAGAACGTGCGTCGTGTCGTTGGCTGCGTGATGTTCAGGCACGGCTCTTCCCTCGTTGGCTAGTTGGATCGCAGAATCTTGTTGCCGAGACGGTACCTAAGCGAGCGAGTTGGACCGTGTTTGCCCTCGCCGTCCATGTACGTCTTTGTCATGTGGTTCACGATAGCGTGTTTGTTAGTAAGTGTGTGCGTTGAGTGTCAGGGCATCGCACATACAAGTGGAATGCTGGCTCTTCATAATTGGGGGTGTAGTTGGGGTCTGAATCCGCCGGTTTCGAGGAGG
>ERZ772928.821-NODE-821-length-13669-cov-17.035111_pt1 | contig 13669 bp, 10 predicted proteins | sample MGYA00511686_ERZ772928 | MGnify/ENA primary metagenome ERZ772928 (study PRJEB29015, sample SAMEA2738063) | human oral metagenome | biome: human oral; feature: human-associated habitat; material: saliva | place: China | collected 2219 ... | reverse complement strand
TGGGTTCCGAGGCGGTGCGCGCCGTCAACACCTCCGCAGACATGGACCTGGTGGCTGCTCTGGGCCGTAGCGACGACCTGCAGGAGCTGGTTGACGCCGGCGCAGAGATTGTTATTGACCTGACCGTTCCCGAATCCAGCGAAGCGAATGTGCGCTTCGCGGTGGAGCACGGTATGCACGCTGTGGTCGGTACGACCGGCTGGACCCCCGAACGCCTGGACTCCCTGCGCGAGCTACTCGTAGAGCACCCCGAGGTGGGTGTGCTCATCGCCCCGAACTTCGCGATTGGTTCGATCCTCGCCACCGAGTTCGCGGCGAAAGCGGCACGCTACTTCGAATCGGTAGAGATCATTGAGATTCACCACCCCAACAAGGTGGATGCCCCCTCCGGTACCGCTGTGCACACCGCCCGCAAGGTCGCCGCCGCCCGCGCGGAGGCTGGCGTGGGTGCAAGCCCGGATGCCACCACCTCCGATCCTTTGGGTTCGCGCGGTGCCGTGGTCGACGATATTCACGTGCATGCGGTGCGTCTGCGCGGTATGGTGGCTCACCAGGAGATTCTGCTGGGCGATCCCGGCCAGCAGCTGGTGATTCGTCACGATTCCTTTGATCGTGCCTCCTTTATGCCCGGTGTTCTGCTGGGCGTGCGTGAGGTGGCGGCGCATCCGGGTTTGAGCGTGGGCTTGGACGCCTACATGGATTTGTCCTAGGAGAGAGTATTGTCTGAACAGACTTCGCGTGAGGTTTCATCGAGCCCGTCGGAGGCACAAGCCCGCGGTCCCTGGTGGACTTCGCTGCGCCTGTGGAGTATCTGCGCGTGCGTGCTGATGGTGCTGACTGTGCTGATTCTGCCGCTGCCGCTGACGGTGCGCGCCTCTATTTTGGGCGTGCTGATTTTTAGCGCCGTCTTCGTCGCGGTGGACGCCGGCGGCTGGGGTAAGACCTTCGCGGCACTGACATGCGCCCTGCTGACCCTGTACCTGGCGCATATTGCGCAGCAGGGCTTCGTGATGCTCACCTCCGGTTCGGTGGCTGGCATTGTGCTTGGCGCGGGTATGATTCTGCTGCCGATTTTGGGTGCGTGGGCGCTGGTGCGTGAGGTGCTTTTCGGCGCTCGTATTCAGCGTATGGCTCAGGATCTGGCGGCTTTGGGTGAGCTGGCGGAGGATACCCTGCCGCGCACCCCCTCCGGTCGTGTGGACCGTGAGGCTGCGGCGACGGAGTTTGAGAGCTTCGCGGCTGCGGTGGAGCAGGAGCCGAATAACTGGAAGGCGTGGTTCAACTTGGCGTGCATGTACGATGCGGGTGGCGAGCGCAAGCGTGCCCGCGCGGCTATGCGTAACGCGTGGGCGTTGCGTTCGGGCGGTCAGGCGAAGGGTATGCGTTAGGGGCTGCCGCGGTGGCCCATCCTCAATGCCGCATTTATTTTCGGTGTGCGGTTGGTAGATAGCGCCGAGGCTTCGAGCCCGGTTTCATAGCCCCTGCAGGTGAGACTTCGCGAAAGTACCGCGGGTCTGGAAGAGTCCGAATAGTAGAACACGCATGAAAACTTATGCGTTCTGTAGCAAAAATCTGCATTCGAGGCGTAGCCTGGACATATGTCTGAGAACCTTTCGAACCCCGGTACTTTTGTTGAACCCGTCTTCGGTCGCCTCCTGACCGCAATGGTGACCCCCTTCGCGAAGGACGGCTCCGTTGACGAAAAGCAGGTCGTAGACCTGGCGAACTACCTTGTGGAGAACGGCCACGACGGCCTGGTGGTCTGCGGTACCACCGGTGAATACTCCACCATGACCGATGACGAGAACGAGCGCGTCTTCCAGATTGTGAAGGATACCGTCGGTTCTCGCGCGAAGATTATTGCCGGTGTTGGTTCGAACGATACCGCGCATACTATTGAGCTGGCGCACCGCGCCGAAAAGATTGGTGTGGACGGCCTGCTGGTCGTGACCCCGTACTACAACAAGCCGACTCAGCCGGGTGTCTACGCCCATTTTGCGACCGTTGCTCAAGCAACTGAGACCCCCGTCATGCTTTATGATATTCCGGGTCGTGCGGGCATCCCCATCGCACCCGAAACCTACCGTCGCCTTGCAGAAATTGATAGTATTGTAGCGGTGAAAGACGCTAAGGCAGACTTCGGTGCCGCAACCGAGGTCATGGCAACCACCGACCTGCACTACTACAGCGGCGACGACGGACTGACCCTTCCCTGGATGGCAATGGGCGCTGTCGGCCTCGTTTCGGTGACTGCACATGTGGCACCCGGACTCTTCCGTGCCCTGATTGATGCTGTCGTTGCACAGGACCTGGTGGAGGCGCAGCGTCTTCACCTGGAACTGACTCCGATTGTCCGAGCAACCATGGGCCGTGCCCCCGGTTGCGTTGCCGCCAAGGAAATTCTTTCCTGGCAGGGTGTGCTGGATGAGCCCGTCGTTCGCCTGCCGCACGTACTCTCCGAACCGGAGGTTGCCCAGGCTATGCGAGCTGACCTGCTCTCCTCGAGCATCGCTCACACCCTGAAGAACGCCTAAACTTTGACGCCTACCCGCCGCACGCAATAGCGCGGGGAGCGTATATATAGAGGACTTCGGCTTGCTGTACGCCCCGCCTTAGGGGTGCATCATGTAGCCAACGGACGCGGACTCCGCACCTAAGACTAGGTGAGGGGTCCGCTCTGGCGTATTGCCGCGGTTTACCGTCGATGATTCGGCCCCCACTCAGACAGGGACTTACCTTAGGCAGAAGCACCCGCGCGCTACGCCCCGAATACTTTTCAATACTTTCGGTGATTTGGACGCACCGGCAGCACATCCGCAGTCTCGGCACGTGAGAGCCGAATCAGCTGGAGTGCTTGCGGTACGAAGCGTCGCCTACGAATCACAGACATCACAAGAAAACATAGAAGAAAGAGGAGACACACGATGAGCGTCTTTGAAGCGAATCTTCCCCTCCCGCCCCGCCTCAAGAAGGACACCCTGCGCGTGGTGCCCCTGGGCGGCCTGGGTGAAGTCGGTCGTAACATGACCGTGTACGAAATTAACGGCAAGCTGCTGATTGTTGACTGCGGCGTGCTCTTCCCCGAAGAGTCCCAGCCCGGCGTGGACCTGATCCTGCCCGACTTCAGCTACATTGTTGACCGTCTGGACGACGTGGTCGCCATGGTTCTGACCCACGGCCACGAGGACCACATCGGCGCGGTTCCCTACCTGCTGCGCCGCCGCCCCGACATCCCCCTGGTCGGTTCCGAACTGACCCTGGCGCTGGTTGAGGCGAAGCTCGCCGAGCACCGCATCAAGCCCTACACCCTCGCGGTGAAGGAGCACCAGGTGGAGCGTTTCGGTCCGTTCGAGTGTGAGTTCGTTGCGGTGAACCACTCGATTCCGGATGCGCTGGCTGTCTACATCCGCACCCAGGCGGGTAAGGTCCTGCACACCGGTGACTTCAAGATGGACCAGCTGCCGCTGGACGGCCGCATCACCGACCTGCGCCACTTCGCCCGCCTGGGTGAGGAAGGCGTGGACCTGTTCCTGCCGGACTCCACCAACGCTGAGGTTCCCGGCTTCACCCCGACCGAGAAGAACATCGGTCCGGTGCTGTCGAACGTTTTCCGTGACGCAAGCGGCCGCATTATTGTGGCGTCCTTCTCCTCGCACGTTCACCGCGTGCAGCAGGTACTGGACGCAGCCGCTGAGCGTGGCCGTAAGGTCGTGCTCGTGGGCCGTTCCATGGTGCGTAACATGACCATTGCTGAGAAGCTGGGCTACCTGAAGGTTCCCGCGAACGTGCTGGTGGATCTGAAGAAGGTTGACGACTACCGTCCCGACCAGATCGTGATGATGTGCACCGGTTCGCAGGGCGAGCCGATGGCGGCACTGTCGCGCATGGCGAACGGTGACCACAAGATTCAGATTGAGCCCGGCGACACCGTGGTTCTCGCCTCCTCGCTGATTCCCGGTAACGAGACCAGCGTCTTCCGCATCATTAACGCCCTCATGAAGCTGGGCGCTAACGTGGTGCACAAGGGCAACGCGAAGGTTCACGTTTCCGGTCACGCTGCCGCCGGTGAGCTGCTGTACTGCTACAACATTCTCAAGCCGAAGAACGTTATGCCGGTTCACGGCGAGGTTCGCCACCTGATTGCTAGCGGCGACCTGGCGATGGAGACCGGCGTTCCGAAGAAGAACGTGCTGCTCTGCGAGTCCGGCACCGTCGTGGACCTGCGCGATGGCGTGGCGTCCGTGGTGGGCGAGGTTCCCTGCGAGTACCTGTACGTTGACGGCCGCTCCGTCGGTGAGGTCACCGAGAGCGACCTGAAGGACCGCCGCATCCTGGGTGAAGAGGGCTTCGTGTCTATCGTGACCGTCATTGACCGCGCAACTAAGCGCGTGGTGACTGGCCCGGATATTCACGCTCGCGGTATCGCTGAGGACGACTCGGTCTTTGATGAGATTGTTCCGAAGATTACCGCTGCTCTGGAGGATGCTCTGCACCGCGCACCCGAGAAGGTACACACCGTGCAGCAGCTGCAGCAGATTGTGCGCCGCACCATCGGTGCCTGGATTTCTCGCCGTCTGCGCCGCAAGCCCATGATTGTTCCCGTGGTTGTTGAGAACAGCTCGAAGGCCGCGAAGAACTAACACGCTACGCGAGGCTAGCCGCCCGTGAACAGCGAAAAGGCGGGGTCGATACGTTGTGTCGGCCCCGCCTGCTGTGTATCTGAAGAAGGTATGGACGAAAGCTACGCGAAAGTTGTGCGAAAGCTACGCGAAAGCGAACACGGTGGGGGAGAAGCACCTCATGAGCTCCCTAACGATGCCCGCATAGACACCGGCGGGGCGCACTTTTTAGCTCACTGATAACGAAAGAATCGGTACATTAACGGGAAGGTTGATACCCTAAAAGGTATGGCTCCACGGACCACGAAGGGTCGTAACACGACCTCTACTAAAGCAAACACTAAGAAGACCACCCGCAAGCGCACCACCTCCCGAGGCGGTGCCCAGCGCGGTGCCAACGCGGCGAACCCTGTTGCGGGCGCTATCTCCTCCGTCTGGCTGAGCATCGCTCACGCTATCGGTGGGCTCTTCCGCTCCATTGGCGCGGTGCGCACCGACCTTGCACCCGAAGACCGCCGCGACGGCGGCGCGCTCACCATCCTGCTGTTCGGCCTTATCAGCGCCGGAGTGGAGTGGTACAACTGGCGCGCCCACACCTCCCTCGGTTTGTTGCGAGCGCCCCTGGACGCCTGGCACACCATGCTGGGCGGTATTTTCGGTCAGGGCGCCCTGCTGATTCCGGTGTTCTGTCTCATCATGGCGTGGTGCGTTTTCCGTGGACCCGACCTGATTAAACGTAATAACCGCGTGGCGGTGGGCTCCTTCATCATGCTGGTGGCGACCTCCCTGTTTTTTGCTCGCCATGCGGGTCACCCGACCTTCGCGGATGGGTTTGACGCCGTCTGGGCTGGTGGCGGCGTGGCTGGCGTGCTGCTGGGCACCCCCATTGTGCGTGTGAGCGGCGGTATTGCGTTCGTTGAGATTCTGATTCACCTGTTGCTGGGTATTGCCGGTCTGATGGTTCTGACGAACACTCCGATTCGTCAGGTGGTGCCGCGTACCCTGCACCTGGTCGGTTTGGCTCTGGGTGAGAAGCCCAATGGCACGACTCGAACCTCCGTGAAGGATAGCCCTTCGGATGCGACTCAGACCGTGGATCTGAACGCTGAGGAGCACGACCGCAGCTACCTGTACGAGGATGAGAAGCCAGCGCGCACGGCTCAGAAGTCTGGCGGCCTGTTCTCTCGTCTGCGCGGCTGGTTGGGCTTTGCCCCTGCTGAGTCGACCGATTCTTCCCTGGACGAGTACGCCGGTGATGAAGCGTTCGTGAGCGCCGTGGTGGATGAGACTCACCCGGAGACCACGCAGATGCCGGTACAGCCCGCGGATTCGGCACAGGATTCTGCGCAGGGATCGGCTCAGCAGACGCGCCCGGCGGCTAAGCCGAACCGCCTGTCTCGCCTGCCGGGTCGCCTCAACCAGGCACCGGCTGCGCAGGGTGCTTCTGCACAGGGTAGTTCTGCGCAGAACAGTGCTTATTCGAGTAGCCCTGACCTCTTCGACGTTGAGGCGTCGGATGCGCCCGCAGCCCGCCTGGACCAGGTGCAGCGCGCCGCCGTGGCGAACGGCCGCGTGAACCGTATTCCGGGTGAGGAGCCCCTCTTTGACGTTGAGGCATACGACGGCTTCGGCGCTTCTGAGGAAGCTGCACCGCAGACGAAGCCTCACCAGACGGTTAACCCTGCGCAGGGTACCGCCCAGGCTTCCGCATCCCAGGCTCCTGCCGCACCCGCGGCTCAGCCGCCGATTCCGACCCGCATGCACTCGCCGGGTGCGCACCCGAAGAATGCGGCTCCCGCGGCTTCGCGAGCGCCCGAGGCTGGCGCATCCCGCCCGCTGCAGAACAACACTCAGGTGGCAACCACCGAGCAGGCGCGCGGCGAGCAGGTTGTGCAGTCCTCCCGCGGCACCTATGTGCTGCCCTCGGAGGAGATGCTGGTTGCTGGCCCTCCCGCCAAGGAATCTTCCGAGGTGAACCAACACGTGGTTGAGGCCCTCACCAGCGTGCTGGAGCAGTTCAAGGTGGACGCGCAGGTCACCGGCTTCTCGCGCGGCCCGACCGTGACCCGCTACGAGATTGAGCTGGGTCCCGCCACGAAGGTGGAGCGTGTGACCGCGCTGAGCAAGAACATTGCGTACGCTGTGGCGAGCCCGGATGTTCGTATTCTGTCCCCGATTCCGGGTAAGTCCGCGATTGGTATTGAGATTCCGAATACGGACCGTGAGACCGTTGCGCTGGGTGATGTGCTGCGTTCCCCGCAGGCTCACGCGAACCACCACCCGATGGTCATGGGTGTGGGTAAGGATGTTGAGGGCGGCTTCGTGCTGGCGAACCTCGCGAAGATGCCGCATATGCTGGTCGCCGGTGCGACCGGTGCGGGTAAGTCTTCGTTCGTGAACTCGATGATCACCTCGATTCTGATGCGCGCGACACCGGACCAGGTGCGCCTGGTGATGGTCGACCCGAAGCGTGTGGAACTCACCGCCTACGAGGGTATTCCGCACCTGATTACGCCCATCATTACGAACCCGAAGAAGGCTGCCGAGGCTCTTCAGTGGGTGGTTCGTGAGATGGACGCACGCTACGATGACCTCGCCCATTACGGCTATAAGCACGTGGACGACTTCAACAAGGCGGTGCGTGAGGGTAAGGTTCAGCCCGACCCCGGTAGCAAGCGCACGGTGCACGAGTACCCGTACCTGCTGGTGATTGTTGACGAGCTCGCCGACCTGATGATGGTCGCTCCGCGTGACGTTGAAGAGGCGATTGTTCGTATTACGCAGCTGGCGCGTGCGGCGGGTATTCACCTGGTGCTGGCGACCCAGCGTCCGTCGGTGGATGTGGTGACCGGTCTGATTAAGGCGAACGTTCCGTCTCGTATGGCGTTTGCGACTTCCTCGGTCACTGACTCTCGCGTGGTGCTTGATCAGCCCGGCGCCGAGAAGCTGATTGGTCAGGGTGACGCGCTCTTCCTGCCGATGGGTGCCTCGAAGCCGATGCGTGTTCAGGGTGCGTGGGTGTCTGAGTCTGAGATTCACGCCGTGGTTGAGCACGTGAAGAAGCAGGCGCCGACCATCTACCGTGAGGACGTGATGGTCTCTGCCGCGAAGAAGCAGATTGATGAGGAAATCGGCGATGACCTCGACGATTTGCTGCAGGCGGCGGAGATTGTGATTACGACCCAGTTCGGTTCGACCTCGATGCTGCAGCGTAAGCTGCGCATGGGCTTCGCGAAGGCTGGTCGCATCATGGACCTGCTGGAGTCGCAGGGCGTGGTGGGCCCCTCGGAGGGCTCGAAGGCACGTGAGGTGCTGATCCGCCCAGATGACCTGCAGGCGACCCTGGCACGTATTCGCGGTGAGGAGCCTCCGGCTGCCGACCCGTACGCGAACGCGGTGGACCCGGGTGAGGCGGTCACCGACTATTTCGATGAGCCCGATGACGAGGGCTCGGAGGACGCCTGGCAGCTGACCGGCCGCTAGTGCCTCAGCGCCCTGCCCGCTCAGCTGGCCCACTCAGCTGAGTGAGTGCGCGACATGCATCCCGTAACGTCCCTGTGATGTCTGCTACGGCACACGTATAATGGACGGTACGGGGTGTTTGCGTATCCCCGATACGTTTAGGTGTCGGTGCGTACGCGGTCTCTCACCGTCGAAAGCCATCTACCCGTAAGGAGCCGTTATGAGTGAAGCTCGCAATTCCGTACCCGCCGGTGCGGTCAGCACAGCGAAGCCTTCGAACTGGAATGTGCCGAATGTGTTGACGGTTCTGCGTATTATTGCGGTTCCTTTCTTCATTGTTGCCCTGGTTTCGGGCGGTACTTTTGGTGCCGCTGATCCGACGCACCGCTGGCTGGCGTGGATTATTTTCATTCTTGCCATGCTCACGGACTGGGCGGACGGCTACCTGGCGCGCTCGCGTAATCTGATTACGAGCTTCGGTAAGATTGCTGACCCGATTGCCGATAAGTTCCTCACCGGCGCGGCGTTCATTGTGCTGTCGGCGCTGGGTGAGCTGTGGTGGTGGGTCACGATTGTGATTCTGCTGCGCGAGTGGGGCATTACGATCATGCGTCTGTTCGTCATTAAGTACGGTGTGATGGCCGCTAGTAAGGGCGGCAAGATTAAGACCGTGCTGCAGACGGTGGCGCTTGTGCTGATGCTTCTGCCGCTGGGTCAGCTGGGCCTTGGCTGGCTGATTCCGGGTTGGGTTCTGATGGGCGCGGTTACCGCGATTACCGTGTGGACCGGCCTGGTGTACGTGCGTGATGCATATATTTTGCGTCGTAACTGGTTGCAGGCTCAGGCCTCCCAGGGCGGCGGTATGTAGAGGCGAGGGGAGTGGCGTGTGCTGCTCCCCTTCGCTGTACCTGCGGTCCGTTGTGTGCCGCGTGATGTTTTGGGCGGCGGTTCGCCGCTGAAAGGAGAGAATAATGGTTCCCCTCATACGTGAAGATGCTCTGTCCCCTGCGCTTTCCTCCACTGCGCTTTCCTCGGCTGAGGTTTTCTCCGGTACCCCGGAGGCGGCGGCGCTGCTGCTGCGTGATGCGGTGCAGCTGCGTGCCTCCCAGCAGGGCCCGGTGCAGGTGGCGACGGCTGAGTCGCTGACCGGCGGGGATGTGGGCGGCGCGATTTGTACGGTGCCGGGCGCATCCGCGTATTACCGCGGCGGCGTGATTTCCTATGCCTACGAGGTGAAGGCTCAGGTGTTGGGCGTGGACGCTCAGCTGCTGGCGCGTGAGGGTGCGGTGCATCCTGCGGTGGCGGTGCAGATGGCGGTCGGTGCGGCGCGCGTGTGCGGTGCCGATTATGCGGTGTCGACCACGGGCGTTGCCGGTCCTGATCCTGCGGACGGCCAGCCGGTGGGTACGGTCTATATCGGTGTGTGTTCCCCGAGTGGTTCTGAGGTGTTTGAACGCCACTATTCGGGGGACCGGGCGCAGATTCGTGCGGCGGCGAGCGCGGATGCGATTGCTTTGCTTGCGCGTGCGGTGCGTGGCGGTGCCGGTGGGGTTCTGGAGAACGAGCTGGCGTAGCGGGTCGGGCTGGAGACTGGACTGGGCTGTGTGCTGTGCGGCGCCTGAAGCGGCTACGTGGTACCTGAAACGGCTGTGTAGCCGTCTGTGGAGTGCCTACCTGAGAAAAATTTTACGGTTCAAATGTATTCACAGGGTTCTTTCAGCTCCGCAGGAATAAAGGCATAGGTTCGCCTGTTTGAATAGATACAAGCCTTAAGAAGAGAACGAAAATGGCGAGGCTCCTAGCCCGCGCCCCAAAAATCAGTTAGGCTTAACTATGTACAGTCCCGCAGGTCGGGAATACCTACTCAGGAAAGTGATATAGAAGCTCATGGCTAAGCAGCGCGTATCGATTAATGGCATTACTAAGTGGAAGGAAATCGAGGAGACCCCCCGACAGGTCGCCCCGGTCGTTGAGGAAGCTAAGGTTGTTCCCCTGCGACAGGCAATCGGCGAGGTTCTTCGCGATGTCCGCCAGCGTCAGGGTCGCACCCTGCGCGAGGTTTCCCAGCGTGCCCGTGTTTCCCTCGGTTACCTGAGCGAAGTTGAGCGCGGTCAGAAGGAAGCTTCCTCCGAACTGCTGGCATGGATTTGCCAGGCTCTGGACATTCCGATGTCCCAGATGCTGCGTGAGGTTGCCGACCGTATGGCGGTTCTCGAGGGCGTTCAGATTCCGGACACTGTTCCGGCTGAAATGTCTGAGCAGTACAAGAGCGATTACTACATTCTCTCGAAGTAACGCGAGGCGGCACATGCCGCACTAAAACGTGAAGCGATGCCGTGCATCCCCGTAAGGTGGGTGTGCGGCATCGCTTATTCTCGGTTTATCCCGGGTATATTCTCGGGCGATGTGACGAATTATGAAGCAAACTAGCGGTGGATCGGAAGGAGCGCTTGTGAAGCTGAGCGAATTTTGGGCGTGCATGGAGTATGAGTTCGGTGCCGGGTATGCTCCGGTGCTGGCGCGGGACTTGGTGCTGGGCTCGCTGGGTCATGTGACCGCTGCGGAGGCGCTGGACCAGGGCGTTAACCCGAAGGATGTATGGCTTGCCATCTGTGAGGAGCAGGAGATTCCGCAGGAGCGCCGTCTGGGTCCCGATAAGGAACCGTTGCGCTAGTCGGTAAGTCTGGCGTGTTCTAACGCAGGAGGCGGGGCCTAGTATCTGTTCGAGTGCTAGCGCCTGTGCGGGAGGTATTTTCGAATAATTAGCCGAGAATCCGGGGCTTTTCGAAAATATATGCCGAAACCCTATCCGATTTATTCGAAACTGGGTCGTAATTTTGTTCGACTCGTGCTAGACTTTTCCACATCAGGAATTTTTCGGAAAAATCTTCAAAGTTTTCCACAGATTTTAAAAAATGGCCTTATCCTGTCAGGCTGTGACCCTAGAGTAGTCTCAGAAGGAACCGGTAGGCCAAAACCTTCAAGGTCTCGATTACGAGTCCCACCGATTCCGAAGAAACATTACTCCCGTCAACCACTGACAACACAAAGAACGAGGTACTACCGTGGCTAAGAACACCAAGTCTCAGAGCGTAGCTCGCGTTCCCGAAGAGGGTCGCGCCAAGGCACTTGAAGCCGTGATGGCACAGATCGACAAGAACTACGGCAAGGGTGCAGTCATGCGCCTGGGTGATAAGGAAATCACCAAGACCGAGGTTATCTCCACCGGAGCTATCGCTCTGGATGCCGCTCTGGGTATTGGCGGTCTGCCCCGCGGCCGCGTCATCGAGATTTACGGTCCCGAGTCCTCCGGTAAGACCACCGTTGCGCTGCACGCTGTAGCGAACGTTCAGAAGGCAGGCGGCGTGGCAGCGTTCATCGACGCCGAGCACGCACTGGACCCGATCTACGCGGCTAAGCTGGGCGTGGACATCGACCAGCTGCTGGTCTCTCAGCCCGACACCGGCGAGCAGGCGCTGGAAATCATGGACATGCTGGTTGGTTCCGGCGCCGTTGATATCGTGGTCGTCGACTCCGTTGCCGCACTGGTACCCCGCGCCGAAATTGAAGGCGACATGGGTGACTCCCACGTGGGTCTGCAGGCTCGCCTCATGAGCCAGGCGCTGCGTAAGATTACCGGTCGTCTCTCCGCAACCGGCACCACCGCAATCTTCATCAACCAGCTGCGTGAGAAGATTGGTGTCTTCTTCGGCTCTCCCGAAACCACCACCGGTGGTAAGGCGCTGAAGTTCTACGCTTCGGTCCGTATCGACATCCGCCGCATTGAGACCCTCAAGGACGGCGCTAACCCGATCGGTAACCGCACCCGCGCCAAGATCGTGAAGAACAAGATGGCTCCGCCCTTCAAGCAGGCTGAGTTCGACATCCTCTACGGTGAGGGCATCTCCGTTGAGGGCGGCATCCTGGACCTGGCGGTGGAGAACGACATCGTCAAGAAGTCCGGCGCATGGTTCACCTACGACGGTGAGCAGCTGGGCCAGGGCCGCGAGAACGTTCGTAAGCTGCTCAAGGACAACCCCGAGCTCACCGAGGAACTGCAGTACAAGGTTCTGGTGAAGCTGGGCATCATTGAGGAAGAAGCTGACGAGCAGGCAGCTGCTGAGTCCGAGGGTAACGACCCGCTGGACGAGCTGGCTGAGGAGTTCTAAACCGGCCCGCGTAGCTTCTTGCTAACGCCACGACTGATTGCCGTGTGCTGTGCATTCCGCACGGTGCACGGCAATCTGTCGTTAACGGAGAGCGCGTTAAATGGAGCGCCAGCGGGCACCGAGACAACGCCTCGTTACAATGGGGGAGCGCCGTATAGCGCGGCGCACGGGTCATTAGGCAACCCAACTCATCAAGCGATCCAACATATCAAGCGATTCAACACAGGGGAGAGGAGGAACCGAACATGACGGAACAGCGCATGACGGAACAGAACGGTCATGAAGAGCACGAGCACAACAGCGCGCGTGACGGCGACGCCGGTTTTGCGGCGCTGGACGCGACCGAACCGCACTTCGGTTCCTCAGCTCTGGAAGGTTCAGCCTTCCAGGACGCTGCATTCTCTGCGCCTGTTCCCTTTGAACCCGCTGTTTCCTTTCAGCCCGTTATTTCTTTTGAAGCTACTGGTTCGTTTGAATCAACCGCCCCGCCGGTTGAGGTAGGCGGCTTTGAAGCGCTCAACTTTGAGCCGCCCGAGCCCCTGGCGGAGCCCACCCTCACCTGGGAGGCACCTCCTGCTGTTGAAGAGCCTCCGTACCCTGACGAGCCTCCCTACGAGGATGAACCTCCGTATCCGGCAGAGCCCGAGTACGCGGGGGAATATTGGGTACCCTCGGATGAAGCAACAGCCGCAGAAGCGGCACCCGCAGAAGCGATAGCGGAGAAGCCAGCGGCTACAGAAAAGGCACCCAAAAAGTGGGCGCGGAACAGGGTCGCGGATTCGGTAGTCGCTGAGGATTTCCCGGACTGGCACCCCGCTGCGCACGGCTTTGTTGAAGAAAGCATCGCTCGCGATAACGGTGGCGATTACGCGGGGGAGTTCCGCGTACCCGAGCTGCCCCTGCAAGCTGTGCCCTCCGGCGCTGTACTTTCCGATGCTGTGCCCTCAGGCTCTGGGAAAGACGGCGAGTCGCCGCGCTGCAGCCTGCTCGTTGACCCGAACCTGCCCGCCGTCTCCATTGACGAAGCGCCCGTTCGTGCCTTTACCCCCGGCGGTGCCGAGCCGCGCCCCATGGCGGCTGGCCGCATGAGTCGAGCCGGTGCGGCATCCATCGGATCGGGGCTCACCGCCGAAGAAAAGGAAGAGATCGAGAGGCAAGCAGCTCAGCGGGATAAGCAGAAGAAACGCAAGTCTTCGCGTGCCTCCAAGGACACCGACTACAAGCGCGGGTTCCGTCGCATGAGCGCGGTTCAGGAAGAGAAAATGCGGAGCCGTTCGCCCTACGCGCCCGCCTTCGGGGCTCGCAGTGACGATGAGGAAACCCGCAAGAGTCCCACGGGTCGCGGCTCGGGGAGCAACCTATTTAGGGAGGGAAGTAGCTTGAACGAAGAACTCACCCCCGCCGAAGAAGCACTCATCC
>ERZ772928.816-NODE-816-length-13695-cov-3.063416_pt1 | contig 13695 bp, 9 predicted proteins | sample MGYA00511686_ERZ772928 | MGnify/ENA primary metagenome ERZ772928 (study PRJEB29015, sample SAMEA2738063) | human oral metagenome | biome: human oral; feature: human-associated habitat; material: saliva | place: China | collected 2219 ... | reverse complement strand
GTTTTACTCAGACTTGATGCGGTTTTCAGGCTCGCGGCGTACCTGCCGAGAAACCCGCGCAGCTCGCATGGCGCACCTGCCGAGAAACCCGCGCAGCTCGCGGCGCGCCCGACCCGCGCACTCGAAAGCCCAGCGTGCGCGCACGTGCGCACAAAAAGAGCCCGGATGCCGCGCAATAGCATCCGGGCTTTGGTGTGTCTAGACGGAGGAGAGGGCCGTTGCTAGACAAGATGTGTATCGTACCTTGTTCGTGTACTGCGTTTATTCCCGCTTCGCAGCTTGTTTACACGAGCTTTACTTACCAACAAACTCCGAGATGGTCTTGTACAGATCGCTTGCCTGGAAGTCCTTGATAACCTTGGAGTCTTTCCTCTGGTCGCAGACCTCAAGCAATGCCTTCAGGGAAGCCTTATCGGGGTCAGTCTGATAATCTGCCTCGGCCTGAATGAGCTTGTACTTGGCAATAACCATGTCCATGAGCTTGGCGTTGTTGCCTTCGGCGTTTGCGTCGTCGAGGCCATCAAATGCCAGCGTAGAAACAACACCGTAGCCACCGGTCAGGAAGTGGTTGCCCACAAAGTCGTTAGGATTGACCTTGTTGTCAATGACAGGCGAGTTCTTGGTATTGGTGAGCAGCACCAAGCTGGTGTTGTTGTAGACGTCAATGACAGTAAGCGTGCCAGTCCAGCCGGTGTGGCCAACGGTTGCAGCGTTTGCAATTGGCGAGAAGGCCCACTGGTAGCCAATGTGACCTTTACGCCTCCAGCCTAAACCGTAGGTGACGCTGGTGTCCTTTGGCTTGATGAACTGGTCGTGAACGTCCTCGCTGAAGAGCATGGTGTTGCCGTAGCCACCACGGTTCATAACGGTCTGGACAAGAACAGCCAGGTCGGAAGCGTTGGCAAACAGACCAGCGTGACCAGAGATGCCACCCATGGCGTAATAGGCCTTTTCGTCATGGACCGTACCCTGAATGGTGTCGGTACGCATGTTGTCAAAGGTAATCAGGCCGTCGCGGGTGTTGCCGTTAAGCTCGGTAGCAGCGATTCCGTCAGCCTTGAAGCCGTTGTCCAGTGGGTTGAACGTGACGTTCTTGAGTCCCAGTGGCTCATAGAGAGCTTCCTTAACGTACTGGTCAAGGCGCTTGTTGGTGATCTTCTCGATGATAAAACCAAGAAGCATGTAGTCTACGTCGGAATAGGCAGTCTTGGTACCTGGGACGTACTGCAGAGGGGTCTCGATGATCTTCTGCAGAATCTCATCGCGATTCTGAGAGTACAGCTTCTGGTTTGCGTTTGGCTGTGGATCTTCAGGCTTCTCTGGGTTGTAGTTGCGGTTGTGGTACTGAGGATCTGGTGGGAATCCAGCCTGGTGCTCAAGAATCTCACGAACGGTAAGCTCGTTCTTGCCCAGGATCTTATCGCCCTCCTGGTCCTTGAAGTCTGGAATGTACTCCTGAACCTTCTTGGAAACGTCCAGCTGACCGTCGGTAACCAGCTTCTCAATTGCCAGGTTAGTGGCATACATCTTTGTGTTAGAGGCCAGGTCATAGAGGGTGTTGTCGTCAACAGCCTTGCCATCTTTGATGCGAGAGCCGTCCTTGTTGTAAGAATTGACGTTGCCGTAGTTAGTCTTCTTGATAATCTTGCCGTACCTGGTAACAACCAGCTGGGCAGAGGTAAAGCCGTTGGCAATCTCTGCGTTGATGATCTGGTCAATCAGCTTAAAGTTGTCGTTGTCAGCGTAGTCCTTGGTGCCGTCAATAAGGGTTGGGTAGCCAATCTTGATCTCAAAGGTTGCCTGGGTCTCTTTAACAGTGCTGACCTGCAGGCGGTTATCGCCGTTGACGGTTACGTCAGAGATGTCAATCTGGTTCCAGGAAGAGCCGTCAAGCTTGTCGGTTGGAACCTGGTGACCGTTTACAAAGAGCGCAAAGCTCTGAGGCTCGGAGCTCTTTACATAGACGGTGCCCTGACCAGCAAAGCAAACAAAGCTGTTGAGCTGATTGGTAACAAGTGAGTCGTCAAAAGCCTCGTTGTCGTTGAGAACAGGGAAGACCTTCTCGTACTGGAAGGTTCCGTCTACAGAGTCAACCTTCTTTGCGGTTCCCTTAGCAGCAGTTGCGCCACCCTTTGTCTGACAGGCGGTAAGGCCAAGACCTGCTAGAGCGGCTAGACCAAGAGCACTTCTGCTCAGAAATTGCCTTCTGGTCTGTCCAGCAGGGGAGCCTGCGTTAGATGAGTGCTCAGAGTGAGCGTTTTGATTCTGGTGCAAATCTTCGTTGGTGCGCATATCGTCTCCTTCGGTTTTGCCTTAGGTGAAACACCTGCTATCTCAATTGGCTGAGATAATTTGCGCTTATGATGACGTGCGTTTCATCAAAATTGCAGCTAGTTTGTCCAAGATGAAATAATGGGTACGTTAACGTACTGCGAGTGGTATCAAAAAAGCTGTCAATGGTATCTAAATTTGAATTTTTTAGGCAAAAATGAAATATTTTAATCAGGTTTCACGTGGTCAAATGTCTACTAGGTAGTAAAAGTTTTTATGAAGTGATAGCAACGTATCCAAATCAAGGCTCAGTTTTTGCGACAATTGTCCCCGCATTATACTGGGAAAACATAAGCAGTCACGCATGCAACGCACATCGAGCGCGCTTACACTTGCGTATGCAATACTACCGTTTACGGCACTGCCTACTTTACAGATGAAATTTTTATGGCATCGTGAAACAATATAGTCAAACGTTTTAGTCAACTGGACGGCCGGAGGTGATTGCGTGAGAGGTGTTCGTCTACGTCTGGAAGAGTATCGCAAGAATGCTAGTTCAGCTGAACGCGATATTGTCGACTATATTCTATCGGATCCAGAGGCGGCAGTTGGTCAATCAATCCATAAACTAGCTGCTCAAACGTATACATCAGCATCAACGGTTGTCAGGCTTTGCAAGAAGCTTGGCTGCGGTGGCTATAAAGAGTTCCAGCAGGCGCTCATTTACGAGCTGGCAGTAAGCAATAAAAGCAACGATATTGCTGTCGGCGGCGTTATCGCAGGTGACACCACTGATGTGATCATCGAAAAAGTTACCGCAAAGAACATTTCTTCGCTGGAGCTTACCAGGCAATTGCTTGACGCTCAGGTTGTTGACTCAGTTGTTTCACTCATGATGCAAGCTCATTCCATCTGCCTCTTTGGCATGGGAGCCTCTCTTCTGGTCGCAAGAGATCTGCAGCTCAAACTCATGCGCCTTAACATCAACTGCAACTTGAGCGACGATTACCACTCTCAGATGCTCTACGCCAAAAACATGGGGCGAGAAGATCTTGCTATTGTGGTCAGCTACTCAGGTCTTACGCGAGAAGCCATTGAGTGTGCCTGGATTGCAAAGGCAAATGGCGCCAAGGTGGTCTCCATCACTCGCGGCGGCATTGATTCAGAGCTCATTCACCGCTCCGACTACGTTTTAGGCGTTGCGGAAACAGAGCACATCATGAGAAGTGGCGCCATGTCTTCAAGAATTGCCCAGCTCAACGTTGTAGATGCGCTTTTTGCAGCCTATGTAAATAGAAATTACGAGAAGAGCGTTAAGCGTTTCTCGACAAACTATATTGGCAAGTTGGATTCAGCCGAGCATGTCAATACGCTTTCTTCTGATCAAGATTTGCCCGGTATAGCCAACGACGTTATTGCGTAAAAATCACAACACAGAAGGTGAAAACGTGATTGATTTAACAAAACTTGTCACCGAAACAAGAAACCCCAACACCATGGACCTGGATCAGATGACCCCGCTTGAGCTGGTTAGCGTTATGAACCAGGAAGACCTCAACGTGGTTGCTGGCGTCAAAGAGGTTCTTCCGCAGGTAGCACAGGCAATCGAATGGGCAGTTTCTTCGCTAGAGGCCGGCGGCAGAATCGTCTATTTTGGCGCTGGAACCTCAGGCCGTCTGGGTGTTTTGGATGCGGTTGAGTGTCCGCCTACTTTTGGCGTTTCTCCTGACGTAGTTGTTGGTCTTATCGCCGGTGGCGAGAAGGCCTTTGTTCGTGCAGTTGAAGGCGCGGAAGATTCTCTTGAGCTTTGCGAAGAAGAGTTCAAGAAGATTGGCCTGAACAAGAACGACATTGCTATTGGAATTGCAGCTAGTGGTCGCACACCTTACGTTATTGGCGGCCTGCGCTACGCTCGTTCGTTGGGCTGCAAGACCGTTGCTATTGCCTGCAATAAGGGTTCTGAAGTGGGCAAAGAGGCAGAGCTTGCTATTGAGCCTTCCTGTGGTCCTGAGGTTCTTACAGGTTCCACGCGCCTTAAGTCTGGTACCGCTCAGAAGATGATTCTGAACATGATTTCAACCGGTTCTATGGTTGGTGTGGGTAAGGCCTATCAGAATCTTATGGTTGACGTGCAGCAGACCAACAAAAAGCTGGTAGTTCGTGCACAGAACATCACCATGGCAGCAACTGGTTGCACTCGCGAAGAGGCAGCTCAGGCACTTGAGCAGACTGATGGTAACGCAAAACTTGCGATTGTCATGCTACTGACTCAGATGCCTGTTGAAGAGGCAAAAGCTAAGCTTGAGGCAGCCCATGGACATGTCAGAGGTGCACTGTAGTAATCGCAGTTGTAACAAATGACACGCGCGTGAGCATTTTGTTTCAGTAACATCGGTCAGTGGTATCAGCGTGACGCGCAAGTGGTCGGTAAGTTTTGAAAAACGCTCAGTTTACCTGCAGTAACAGGGTGTTCAAATTAGGTCAAAACATGAAACAATGAACCACAGGTATGGATTGTTGTACCGATAAGTTCATTTTTTATGTATTCTTGATAGGTATTTGTTGCAACATCGCAACGAGAGAAAGAAGGAAAGTATGGATTACACCAAGCTTTCAGAACAGATTCTTGCTGCCGTCGGTGGCAAAGAAAATGTTCAGAGCAACATGGTCTGCATGACCAGGCTCCGCATTAAGACCGCAGATCCTTCAAAGGTTGACTCCGAGGCCATCAAGGCTATCGACGGTGTCATGGGTCTGGTCGAGGATGCAGAGTACCTTGAGGTTGTTCTTGGTCCTGGCGTTGTCAACAAGGTTATTGTTGAGTTCTCCAAGCTTACCGGCGTTGCTGCTGGTGACGCATCTGAGGACGACGTTGTTTCCGCAGCTAAGGACAACAAGGCAGCTCAGAAGGCTAAGTACGAGAACAAGCCTGTTCAGCGCTTCCTCAAGAAGATTGCTAACATCTTTGTTCCACTGCTTCCTGGCATCATTTCTGCAGGTCTGATCAACGGTATCATCAACGTTATCAACTTCTCCACTGGTAAGGCTTTTGCTAACGAGTGGTGGTTCGCAGCTATCTGGACCATGGGCTGGGCACTTTTCGCTTACCTGCCAGTTCTTGCTGGCGAGAACGCTGCCAAGGAGTTTGGCGGTTCTCGCGTTCTTGGTGCTATGGCTGGTGCACTCTCCATTGCTAACGCTGGTATGCCTCTTCTTGCTTCCAAGACTGTTGACGGCGTTGCAACTCGTCTGGTTCACCTTCCATTCAGCCTCCCAACTGTTGCTTTCAAGGAGGGCGCATTTATCGTCGCTTCCTCTGACCTGTTCAACGCAGCAGCAGGCGGCATGATTGGTGCAATCATCTGCGCAATCTTCTTCGCATTCCTGGAGAAGAACCTGCACAAGGTTATGCCAAGCGTTCTTGACACCTTCCTGACTCCACTTTGCACCGTCATCATCGGTGTCATTGGCTCTGTCCTGATTCTTCAGCCTGCAGGCGCATGGCTCACTCAGGCAATCTTCTTTGTCCTTCAGTTCTTCTATGACAAGCTTGGCGTCTTTGGTGCTTACCTGCTTGGTTCTACCTTCCTGCCACTGGTTTCCGTTGGTCTTCACCAGGCACTTACCCCAATCCACGTTATGCTTAACAACCCAGAGGGCCCAACTCAGGGTATCAACTACCTGCTTCCTCTGCTGATGATGGCAGGCGGCGGCCAGGTTGGTGCTGGTCTTGCAATCCTCTTCAAGACCAAGAACAAGCGCGTCAAGAAGTACCTGACCGAGTCCATCCCAGTTGGTATGCTCGGCATTGGCGAGCCTCTTATGTACGCAGTTACCCTGCCTCTTGGTAAGCCATTCATCACCGCATGCCTTGGCTCCGGTATTGGCTCCGTAGTTGCTTACCTCTTCCACCTTGGTACCGTTTCCCAGGGCGTCTCCGGCCTCTTTGGTCTGCTGATCGTCCAGCCTGGTAACCAGGTCTTCTACCTGCTTGCTATGCTTCTTGCTTACGCTGCAGGCTTTGCACTTACTTGGTTCTTCGGCGTTGACGAGGATCGTATTAACGACGTCTTCGGCGAGTAAAAACCGCACGTTTTAGAAACGTTTATCCCTCTTCTTAGGTATCCTAGGAAGAGGGATTTTTCTTCTCGCCCGGCGTCTTGATTGGCTGACCAACTGGCGAGAAACCCCGTCTTTTAGAAAGCGTTTTGCAATTGCTTGGAGGATTTATGCGCACCGGAATTTCACTGTATTTTGCCAGTGGATATGAGGCTAATGCCGAGGTTGTAGCAAAAGCGCAGGCAGCCGGATGCCACTATGCATTCACTTCGCTACAGATTCCCGAGGAAGAGGGGATTGATTATCGCACTGAGGCTCGTCGACTTTTAGAGCTGTGCAAAAAGGCTGAGATCAACCTCATTGCCGATGTTTCTCCTGCGACTCTTTCTAAACTTGGCGTTCAGAAGTTTGACGAGCTTGCGGAGCTTGGCATTACGTATGTGCGTCTTGACTTTGGATTTGACGCGGCAGAGACCGTTGAGCTTTCTCGCAAGTTCCACGTGGTCTTTAATGCTTCAACTATCACTAAGGATGACATTTCTGCGTGGCGAGCAGCTGGCGCCGACTTTACTCGCTTTGCTGCCTGCCACAATTACTATCCCAAGAGCTACACGGGCCTTTCGCTTGAGCGTGTCGCGCAGATTAATGCACGTCTTTCTGCGCTTGGATTCCAGATTTTCTCGTTTGTTCCTGGCGAGGTTTTCCGCGGTCCTCTCTACGAGGGACTGCCAACTGTCGAGGAACACCGTGGACTTTCGGGTGATGCGCTTGTTCAGGCAATGCTCGCGCTTTACGACGCAGACTCTGACGTGGTGCTTATTGGCGACCCAGATGTTACCGAGGCTACGTGGAAGCGTATTGGTCAGCTTGAAAGAAACTGCATTGAGCTTAAGACGGAGCTCAAGCCTGATTTTGAGTATCTGTATGATCGCTTGCAGACCGATCGACCTGATTCCAGCTCGTACATTATCCGTTCACAGGAGTCCAGACTCTGGAAAGACGCTCCGGTGTACGACGCGAAGCCTTCTACCTGGGAGACTGTTGCTACTGGCGCCATTTTGGTGAGCAGTAAAGCATATGGTCGCTATGCAGGGGAACTTTCGATTGCTCGAGGTCTTTTGGAGCTTGATGCTCGCGATAACGTTGCAGGAAACATCTGCGAAGAAGACCGAGCATTCTTGCCGTACATCCACTCTGGCCGCGGCTTTAGGTTTATCCGCAGGTAATTAGGTATTTTCTGCTGGTTGAGCTGCTCGTGCGAGCGCGTCACATGCGCCGTGGTTATGCGGCGGCGTGTATGGCGTGCTGGAGCGCGTTGGTCGCAGGGGGTGCACGAGGCGCAAAGGGCGCACGCGGGCGCACAGGGCGCACAGGTACTCGAGGACACCTCAGCGTGCATAAAGACTGCCTAATATGCACAAAAACTAATCAAGAAATTGATATGTCATTCAGAGGGTGCTGTTTTGGGTAAAAAACCCGTTTAGTTGGAAATAAATTTTTGGTTTTGCCATTTTGGCATTTGCGTTTCAGCAGTTCAGAAATAATGTTAATGCATGCATAAAATTTGTCTAACTAAAAGTGCTGGTAAATCGCTTGCATAGAAATTTGCCAATCCTGCATATTCCAACTAAACGCATTTTTTACCACTTCGCACTGAAATGGGCCATTTTTGGATCAGAGAAAGTCATTTCGCACCAAAAAAGGCCAGTTGGAACCAAAATGGCATGCGACCAAGCTATGTTCAACCGTGTTTCGCACGAGCAATAAGCTTCCTAAATAGTAAAGACTTTCCCACTCAGTAAAGACTTGCCTGCTAAACAGACTGCCTCCCATTTCCTCGGTGTCGGGAAATAGGAGGCAGCTTAAAAGTTAATGTAACAGCCTTTACAACCTGACGATAACATCCTCAGCTGGCTGGCGACGTTTCTGGACAGGATCCATATCACGATAGCCCAGGCTAAGCATGCAGGAAACGCCAAAGTCGTTGTACTGGCCGCCGTCGAGAAGACCCTCTTCTTCCAAAATCTTATCAACAGCCTCGCGGTTGAAGCCCTCGATTGGGCAGCTATCAACGCCAATCATAGCGGCCATAGTGAGCATGTTTGAAAGCGCAATGTAGGTCTGCTTGCAAGCCCAGTCAAAGGTTGCGCGCTCGTTTCCTACCAGGTCAAACATGTTCTCCTGGAAGTTTTTGAAAGCAGCTGCATAGGTTGGCTCAAAGTCTGCAGGAAGCTGCTTGATGTCGTGCATCATGTGCTTGACGTAAGCAGACTCTGCGTTGACGTTCTTGCGAGCAAGCAGAATAACCAGGTAATGAGCACCGTTAAGGGACGCGCGAGCACCATAGCATGGCTCGTAAAGTTTCTCTTTAAGGCGAAGTGACTGCTCAGAGGCCTGATCCTCTCGCAGATTAACAACCAGGAAGCGCCAAGGCTCCAAACCGTAGGAACTTGGTGCCAGACGACCAGCCTCAAGGATTACCTCAAGGTCCTCGTCAGAGACGTTTTTGGTTGGGTCGAACTTCTTGGTTGCAAGTCTCCACTGGTAGGACGAGAGAACTTTGTTTGCAACGTGTTGTGCGGAACAGGCCATGTGAGGTCCTTTCTTGTTAGTAGTGTGGCGCTGAGCTAAGAGGCGCGCTGGGTGCACCGAGCTGGGAGTGTCATCCAGGAATGCGCCGTTCAGGAACACGACGTTTGTGAGCTGGGAAGCGTTACGCGCGGAAGGCTATTCAGAAACGATAAAGCGACCAGGCTGTCCAAACTCCCACGTACCCTTAAGGTCGGCGGCAAGCTCAAAGTGCAACTTGGAGATGCCCAAGTCGTAATCTTGGACAAGGTGGCGCTGTTTAGGCATAGAAGCGCTTACCACGCCATCTGTCAGGTCAAATACAACAGGCAGCTTGTTGATGGCGGTTGGACATGCCAAAACCGCATCAATGCCGCGGTTAAACCACTCGGGCATCTGCTCCGGCTCAGTTGGAGTACCGTTTGCCGTCATAATCTGCGCGGGCTTTTTGGTACGCAGACGAATTGCGGTACGAATGCCCTCCTGCTTGAGCGGAATCTTCTCCGGAGCGTATCCGATAGAAATAATAATGCCCAGCTTAAGGCCGTTGTACTCGTCGCGAGCCAGGGTCTTCCAGTCCATGGTCTCGGCAATCCAGCATGAACCAATGCCCAGCTGGGTGGCGAGAAGAACAATCTTCTCGCCATAGTAGCCGATGAGTTCACGGGCAATTGCGTCTTCACAATAGCCTGCTACGTAGTGGAAATGGGGCCGACAATAGACCTGTTCTTCATGTGAACGGAAGTGCCGTCCTCAAGGTGAGGACCCTCGATGGTAAGGATTGCGGGGTGATCAGGCGCTACCTCTGCCATCTGGGCATTTGCGACGTCAATGGCTTCCTGGAGCTGAGAAAGTTTCTCTTGCTCAATAGGCTTTTGGTCGTACGCGCGCAGAGATATGCGCTGGTCCATAGCTTCTTTTACGTCCATCGTGGTCCTTCCTGGAGCAAGGTTAAAGCAGCGAGCCAAATCGCTTGACGTAGAGGCTCTTAATTATGGTGATAAGAACCATATACCCGCTCATGAGTGCAGTTAGCCATCCAAAGAATGATAAAGGTAGCGCAACAAGGCTCAAGGGCTGGGCGAACACCGGCAGATACGGAAGAGCGCTGACCACAATGATTCCCGCGGTGGTTAGAGCAAGCAGCGATGCCGATGGCATGCTCTGAATAAACGGAATCTTATTGGTTCTGAGCGCGTGGAGAACAAAGGTCTGGGTCCACATGGATTCGATGAACCAACCTGTTTGGAAAGACAGAATAAAGAGTGCTTGAGCAGCGGTGTTTCCGGCTGCGACAAGCTCTGCCCAGGTTCCTCCAGCAAGCGCAGGGGAGACCACAAAGAACATAAGCGCAAAGGTCAGTACATCAAAGATTGAACTGACAGGACCAATCCAAAGCATAAAGTTTGTAATCGAATGAGCATCCCAAGAGCGAGGGCTTGAAAGGAACGAATCGTCAACGTTGTCCCAAGGAATTGCGATACAGGTAACGGTGTATGCGAGTCCCAAAAGGAGCAGTTGGAGGGCGCTCATAGGCAAGAACGGTAGGAAGAAGCTGGCCACCAAAACGGACAGCACGTTGCCAAAGTTGGAGCTTGCGGTTGCCTTGATGTACTTAATGGTATTGCCGTAGGTTCTGCGCCCCTCTTCGACGCCGTGCTCAAGTACCAGCAGGTCCTTCTGCAGCAAGATGATGTCTGCGGACTCTTTTGCCACGTCAACGGCGGTGTCGACGGAGATTCCTACGTCGGAAGAGCGCATGGCGGCAGCGTCGTTAATGCCGTCGCCCATGAAGCCGACCACGTGGTTGTTGGACCTGAGTGCAGAGACAACGCGAGCTTTTTGCATAGGGGAAAGCTTTGCAAAGAGCTGGGTCTTCTCGACACGCTCTTTGAGCTGCTCTTCGTTGAGATTCTCTACGTCGCTTCCAAGTAAGAGCTCGTCAACGTGGATGCCCACCTTCTTGCAGACGGCGGCAGCAACGCCCTCGTTGTCACCGGTGAGTACCTTGACCTGCACGCCTCTCTGGTTGAGCTTGGCAATTGCCTCGCGAGCGCTTTCTTTTGGTGGGTCCAAAAAGGCCAGGTAGCCAATGAGCACCATGTCGCGCTCATCGTCTACACCAAACTCGCCGACGCCACGAGGGTCGCTCTTCTGAGCAACGCCAACCACGCGCATGCCTTCCTGATTGAGCTGGTAGACGCGGTCCATAACGTTCTTGCGCTGAGCAGGAGTCAGCGGTTTGATTTCAGAGTCCAGGTCAACAAAGGAGCACGCATTGAGGACTTCCTCGACGGCGCCCTTGGTAATCATCTGCGTTTTGTCAGTTTTAGTGTTTCTCACCACAACGCTCATGCGGCGACGCTCAAAGTCAAACGGGACCTCATCGATTTTCTCGTACTCAATGCTCAGCAGGTTAGTGGGTAGCTCATCGTTTGAAGTCTTGATAATTGCGTTGTCAATAAGGTTGCGAAGGCCGGTCTGGAAGTAGCTGTTCAGATACGCGTGACGGAGCACGCGAGGATCCTCTTCGCCCAGAATGTTGAGGTGGCGCTCAAGCACAACTTCGTCTGCGGTGATGGTGCCGGTCTTGTCGGTGCACAGGATGTCCATAGCGCCCAGGTTCTGGATTGCTGCCGGATTCTTGACAATAACGTCCTGCTTGGCCATCTGTGTTCCACCGCGAGAAAGGCAAGTGGTTACAATAACAGGCAACATCTGAGGGGTAATGCCAACGGCAACGGAAACGCTGAAGAGCAGCGCGTCAAACCAGTCACCCTTAAGGAAACCGTTTGCAAAGAACACAATAGGGCACATGATTAGCATGAACGAGACAAGCACTTTAGAGACGGATTTGAGACCCTCGTCAAAGCTGGTCTCGCCAGAGGGCTGCTGAAGCAGCTCGGACATAGTGCCTACGTAGGTTTTATTGCCTGTTGTAATTACCACTACCGTGGCACTTCCCGACTGAACGGTAGTACCGGCAAACAGCAGGTTTGTGCACTCAGAGAGCGAGAGGGGATAGCGTGTACCATCCGCGCGACGGCGAGCGTGCACTACACCAGCAGTTTTCTCGACGGACTCTGATTCTCCGGTGAGCGCGGTCTCGTTGACAAAGAGGTCCTTGGCGTCCAGAACGCGGCAGTCTGCAGGAATCATGTCTCCCGAGGCAAGGCGGATGATATCGCCAACAACTACCTGTTCAAAGGGGATCTCTTCTCCCAGAGCAGAAGCAATCTTGGGCTCTTCAGGAGCTTCGGTCTCGTCGGCGGTGTCTTCCTCGATGTCCGCGAGGTCATCCGCGTTGGCGTCTGCGTCTTGGACGAGCTCTTGGTCGGAGTTCTGGTTTAAGCCCTGCTCAGTGCCCGTGTCATCAAAGTCGATAGGACGGCGGATAACCCTTGTGGTGGAGGTTACCATTTTGGAGAGCGCAGCTGCCGCCGAGGCTCCCTTGGAGCTTTGGACAAAGTCGATAATGCCGGAGATAAGCACCATTGCGGTAATGATGACGACGGTTGATGGGTCCTTCTCGCCATCTGCGGCAAGAGCCACGTTAGTGACGTAAGAAATGCCAGCGAGCGCAATCAAAATGAAGGTGAAGGGGCTTGCAAAGCTTTTGAGCAAGCGGATGATAAAGGGCTCTTCGGCGGCGCTGGTAATGACGTTTGGCCCGTCGAGGTCGTATTTTGCCTGCGCAATGTCAAGGGCAAGACCGTCCGGAGTGGTGTGGAATTTTCTACAGACGCTCTTCACCGAGTGAGTTGCGGCAAAGGTCAAGGACTGTCCAAGCTCTCCCGAGGTGGTCTGAGTTGTCTTTGGTTGGTCTGTGCGCTTCATGATTGCCATGTGCACCTCCGATGATTAGTGGGAGCGAATGACTAACTGGTTGGTGTATGACGCAAACTGAAAGCGTTCTGTTATGTGCGAGATTTGAAACAGAATGGTTTGAAACCGGGGCATAGATTTATATGTCTACAGAATCGATTCAATTACAAACGAGCAGGCAAATCTGTAAATGTATAAGCCAATAAGAGCTCTTGCAGTTTCAATTCAGTTGAAATCAAATCTAAAACTTTTTATGAGAGGTTTCTTTATATCCCATACGCACATGAACAGAATCATCGTCGGCTGTCATACGTAAGCCGCTACTTCGACCAGGCATATAAAGCACCTCCTTAAAATTAGGTGTTTTGCAAGAGCAACGTCACTTAAAAAATGAACGTCCGTCTACTCAAGCACTCTAAGAGTAGTTGGGTTGACGAGATTGGTCAAGTAATTACTATATACCCTATAAACAGGACATTTATTTAATACATACTGTCGAGAAGAACGTCGGGCTGCAACGTCGAGAAGTGCGTTTTACATCGCGGTGAGTGCTGAACCGAACTGTTGACCGGCAACGTTGAGCGCTGCACTCTTGCAAGGAAGGGACCTCACATGGGCAAAGTGATCGTATTTGGAAGCCTGAACATGGATATATCCATCGAGGCAGATAAAATGCCACAGCAAGGCGAGACTATTGGTGGCAAAAACCTTGTTACCAGCCCAGGTGGAAAGGGCGCTAATCAGGCAGTTGCTGCGGCTCGAATGGGCGCGGACGTTCACATGATTGGCGCGGTTGGCGCTGACTCGTTCGGACAAGACCTCAAGCAGTCGCTTATTGGCTACGGGGTCAATGCAGAGCAGGTAGATGAGCTGTCTGGAGTCTCCACGGGTGTTGCTGTAATCGTGCGCGTGGGCGGCGATAACCGTATCATTTTGGACCACGGAGCTAATCACGCACGCACAGCCGACGAC
>ERZ772928.813-NODE-813-length-13707-cov-4.693452_pt1 | contig 13707 bp, 8 predicted proteins | sample MGYA00511686_ERZ772928 | MGnify/ENA primary metagenome ERZ772928 (study PRJEB29015, sample SAMEA2738063) | human oral metagenome | biome: human oral; feature: human-associated habitat; material: saliva | place: China | collected 2219 ... | reverse complement strand
AAGCCTTTCGTTTTTCGTGATGCAAAGGTAGTGCATTATCCCAAACATGCAAGAGGTTCCGCAAAAAAAATACATTCAGATATTACAACCTTCTCGCTACCCCATCCGTTGGGGCATCTCATCCATATTCATGACAGAGAAAGGGCCGCCGCCTCCAAACGGTTTAGGCTCGTGAATTTTCCATTTCGATGCTCCGAAAAACGTGGCGCGAGAATTTTTTCGTTTTGGTTCCACAAGTTTTTATCTCCCGAGCCAAAACGAAAAATTTTACGCGCGTGTTTTTCAGGATTTACGAACCACAATCTTGGTATTTTCGGTTCGAGAATCAAGTTTCCAACAAACCACAGACTTCGATCGCTCCCCTATGCAATAGCAGATCTGTGACTGCCGGTTCATCCGGAAGCAAGAAACTTTTTTCTTGTTATCGTTCAAGAACGGAAAGTCTGTGCCGAGCGATCGGCACAAGTCCTTCCCGGCCTGTTAGAGATCGAGGACTGTCAGCCAATCGGACTTTCGCATCGGTCATTATGACAGACGAGGAAGTATTGAACACCCGCCAAACGGTCATTGTTATGCTTAAAGGGATAAATCCGAATCGTGCGGCACGATAATTGCAATACGTAGTTAGAGATGGCATACGACTTTACACAAACATTCCGCAACAGCCTGGAGTACAGCTATCAGGAAGCAACCCGTCTCGGCGTCGTAGCCGTGACGCAGGATATGCTCGTACTCGGTATCATTCGCGACGGAGACAATGGCGCGATCGACATCATGCGGCACTATGGGATCAACTTGTACGAACTCAAACGGTTGATCGAGTTGGAAGCCATTGCCGAGAGTTTGCCTGCTTCGCCTGAGGAATCGCCCATCTTCACCCCTTCGGCTCGGGAGGCTATCGATGATGCCACAGACATCTGTGCCGACATGGAGGACGAGGCCGTCAGCCCGGTCCATCTGTTGCTGAGTATCCTCAACTCGACACAGGAGAGCTTAGTACAAAAGATATTTATGAAACAAGGTATAAAATACGACACCATCCTGTCGGATTACTTCGGACAGCGCAACCCCTCCGAAGGGAAGTCTCCCTCCGAAATGGAGATCCTCGACGGGTACCAAGACAACGACTTCGACGACGAAGAGGACGAATCCTCTCCGCCTTCCGGGAATGGCGGGACAGGCGGAGGCTCCGGCGACGCCCCCGAACAGAATACCGGCGGAGGTGATACTACCACCACGACACGGAGTGGAGGCGACACGCCTGCACTGGACACCTTCGGCACCGACATCACCGCCATGGCGGCAGCAGGCAAGCTCGACCCGGTAGTGGGTCGGGAGCAGGAGATCGAAAGGGTGATACAGATACTCAGCCGGCGCAAAAAGAACAATCCGGTGCTCATCGGCGAACCCGGTGTGGGCAAGGGTGCCATCGTGGAAGGACTGGCCGAACGCATCGTGAACAGGAAGGTGAGCCGTATTCTTTTCGACAAGCGGATCATCAGCCTCGATTTGGCTCAGATGGTAGCCGGCACCAAATATCGCGGACAGTTCGAAGAGCGGTTGAAAGCCGTGCTCGATGAGCTGAAGAAGAATCCGCAGATCATCCTCTTCATCGACGAGATACATACCATCGTGGGAGCAGGCTCTGCAGCCGGATCGATGGATACGGCCAATATGCTCAAACCCGCTCTTGCCCGTGGACAGGTACAGTGCATCGGAGCCACTACGCTGGATGAGTATCGTAAGAACATAGAAAAGGACGGAGCACTCGAACGCCGCTTCCAGAAGGTGCCGATAGCCCCCTCGACTGCAGAAGAAACGCTGACCATCCTGCAAAACATCAAAGAGAAATACGAGGACTATCACGGTGTACGCTATACGGACGAAGCGATCAAAGCGGCAGTGGAACTGACCGATCGCTATGTATCCGATCGTTTCTTCCCAGATAAGGCGATAGATGCCATGGACGAGGCCGGCGCGAGCGTCCATATCACCAATGTAGTGGCTCCGAAAGAAATCGAGATACTGGAGGCCGAATTGGCATCGGTGCGAGAGAACAAGCTCTCGGCCGTAAAGGCTCAGAACTACGAGCTGGCTGCCTCCTTCCGCGATCAGGAGCGGCACACTCAGCAGCAGATAGCGGAAGAGAAGAAAAAATGGGAAGAGCAGATGTCCAAGCACCGCGAGACGGTGGACGAGAATGTAGTGGCGCACGTAGTGGCGTTGATGACAGGCGTTCCGGCTGAGCGGCTGAGCACGGGCGAAGGCGAACGTCTGCGCACGATGGCAGATGATCTCAAGACCAAAGTAGTAGGTCAGGACACAGCCATCGAAAAGATGGTGCGTGCCATCCAGCGCAATCGTCTGGGACTTCGCAATGAAAAGAAACCGATCGGCTCTTTCCTTTTCCTCGGCCCCACGGGGGTAGGCAAGACCTATTTGGCCAAGAAGCTCGCCGAATACCTGTTCGAGGATGAGAATGCCATGATCAGGGTGGATATGAGCGAGTATATGGAGAAGTTCTCCGTTTCGCGTCTCGTGGGTGCCCCTCCGGGATATGTGGGCTATGAAGAAGGCGGCCAACTGACGGAGCGCGTAAGACGCAAACCCTATTCCGTGGTTCTCTTGGATGAGATCGAAAAGGCGCATGCCGATGTCTTCAATCTGCTCTTACAGGTGATGGACGAAGGTCAGCTGACCGACAGTCTGGGACGGCGCGTGAATTTCAAGAACACCGTGATCATCATCACCTCCAACGTGGGTACACGCCAGCTCAAAGACTTCGGGCAGGGTATCGGGTTCCGTTCGGAAAAAGACGAGGAAGCGAACAAGGAGCATAGCCGTTCCGTGATCCAAAAAGCTCTGAACAAGACGTTCAGTCCCGAATTTCTCAACCGTTTGGACGACATCATCCTCTTCGACCAACTGGGCAAGACGGAGATTCGCCGGATGGTGGACATAGAGCTTAAAGCCGTCTTGGCGCGCATCCATCGTGCCGGATACGACCTCGTCCTTACCGATGAAGCCAAGGATGTGATAGCGACGAAGGGATACGACCTCCAATACGGAGTACGACCGCTCAAGCGCACACTCCAGAACGAAGTGGAGGATCGCCTCACGGATCTTATCCTCTCCGGACAGATCGAGAAAGGGCAGACGCTTACGCTCTCTGAACGCGATGGCGTCATCGTACAGGACAAGCATAACAACTTTTTCTACCTTTTACTCTCTTTCGAGCGAAGGAGACGACAACGGAAGCAAAGCTTCTTTTGTCCGTCTCCTTCCTTTTTCTTGTAGAAGGGAAGGCTCGGATTCGGCCACCATTTTTATGTACATTTGTAGGGTATGAAACGATTTCTTTTCTCCGCCATCACAATACTCTCTCTCTCGGTGCTGTACACAGCTATGGCACCGGCCCGCACGAACATGGACGCCATGCATGCCCAGCAGTCCAAAGACTATCCCTTTCTCCTCTTCGGGGGAGTCGATAGCAAAGATGTCAAACGCTGGGTTGACGACCGCATGAAGGCTATGAGCACGGAGGAAAAAGTAGGCCAACTGCTCATGCCGATCGTCTATCCCTCTTTACAGGAAGAAAAAGTAAAGCAAGCCGAACAGCTGGTGCGCACCTGCCACATCGGGGGCATACTCTTCCAAAAGGGTACACTCTCGGAGCAATACACGATGACTCGCCGCTTGCAGGAAGCAGCCGGCACCCCTCTCCTCATAGCACTGGACGGTGAGTGGGGTTTGCACATGCGTCTGAAAGATGCCCCACGCTTCCCTCGCAATATGGGCTTGGGACACCAAAAAGACAATCAGCTCCTCTACAACTATGGTCGGGAGGTCGCGCGCCAATGCCGGCTGATGGGGATTCATATCAATTTTGCTCCGGTGCTGGACGTGAACAACAATCCGAAGAACCCCGTTATCGGCACGCGCAGCTTCGGCGACAACCCACGCCGAGTAGCAGAAAGAGGGATTGCCTATGCACAAGGATTGGAGGACGGAGGAGTGATGGCCGTGGCCAAGCATTTCCCCGGACACGGCAATACCACAGAGGACTCGCACAAGACCTTGCCCACGGTCTTTGCCTCCCGAGAGGAATTGGAGAATACTGAATTGTTCCCCTTCAAGGAGTTTTTCCGAGCCGGCCTCAGCGGAGTGATGACCGCTCACCTCAATGTTCCGGCTTTGGAAGCAAAGAAAAATACGCCTTCCTCCCTCAGTCATGCCATCTGCACCGATCTGCTTCGGCAGGAAATGGGTTTCAAGGGGCTGATCTTTACGGACGGACTGGCCATGCAGGGAGTACAGACAGCCGGTTCTCAACCGATCTCCGTCCGTGCCATATTGGCCGGCAATGACATCCTCCTCGGTCCGGTGGACCCGGTCAAGACTTTCTCCGAGGTACTGGCCGCAGTGGAAGACAGAACGATAAGCAAAGAATTGCTGGACGAGAAATGTCGCAAAATTCTGGCCTTCAAGTATGCGCTCATCATTTGTAAGGGAATATCCAAGGAGGTACCGGCAGAGGAAGTGGTACGACAGGTAAACAGCCGTGAAGCGGAACGGATGTCGGAAGATCTTTGGCGGGCGTCCATTACGATTCTCAAAAACAAGAAGCAGTTCCTCCCCCTCTCGGAGGAAAACCGTGTTGCATGCGTCAATCTGGATGGTGCAGCCTCCAATACTTTTACACAAGAGCTGGGGCTTACGAGCAAGGACTGCTATTCCTATGCCAAGGGCAGCAACAGTACACGTACACAAGAGTTGCTCTCCAAACTCATGGGGTACGATGCTGTGATCGTCACAGTTCGACATACACAGCCGGACTGGGCAGGAACGTTTCTCCACCGGCTGACGGAACAAAACCACACTGCCATCGTCTTCTTCACATCGCCCTATGTAGCCGACAGGATTCCGGTGGCTATGGACAAAGCACGGGCTATAGTCGTGGCATATGAAAACGTAAAGGAGGCTGCTCGAATGGCGGCCTACAAGATTCGGGACAGAGTTGTGGTATCCTCGGGCGGTGGGATCCCGGTCGTTCAGGAAGAGGAGGACACCGATCCGACAGCGAACATGATGCCGCCGACCGAATTGTCGTCCGGCCTCATCCCGATGCCGGCGGTAGACCGCATAGCGAAAGAAGCCCTAAGGCAAGGGGCTTTCCCCGGTTGTCGTATCCTCGCTGTCCATCGAGACAAGGTGGTATATGACAAAAGCTTCGGCACTCTCGACGGATCGGCACGTGGAGGCAAGGTGTCTTCTTCCACCATCTACGACTTGGCATCCGTCACCAAGGTCGTAGCCACTACTCCGGCTGTGATGCTATTGGTTCAGGATGGAAAATTGAAGCTCTCCGACCGGCTCGGAACGCTATTGCCTCGTTTTGCCCGAACAGACCTCAAAGACATCACCGTACAGCAGCTTCTACTTCATGAAGCAGGCCTTCGGCCATCGATCAATTTCTACGAATCTCTGATAGACAGTAGCAGTTTGGACGGCAAGTTGCTCTCTCCCCGGCGGAGTTCGGGATGGGTTCGAGTAGATACCAATATGTGGGGCAATCCATTCTTCGGATTTCGCTCCGATTTGGTTTCCGGGCAATTTCGGCCGGACTATCCGTTTCGTTTTTCTTCCAATCTGTATCTATCGAAAGAGGTCAAAGAAATTGTCCTCAATACCATCGCTTCTACCCCTCGCAATGGAGTCGGACGCTACAAGTATTCGGATCTGGGGTTTATCCTGCTACAGCAAATTGTGGAAAAAGTATCGGGCAAGAGCTTGAACGTCTTTGTCGAAGAACGTATATTCCGCCCCATCGGAGCCGGTTCGCTCGGTTATCTTCCACTCGATAAATATTCCGTTTCGCGCATTGCACCGGCACAGAACGACAAATTTCTACGTAAAAGCATCGTCCGCGGTACCGTGGACGACGAAGCTGCTGCATGCCTCGGAGGTATATCGGGCAATGCAGGTGTTTTCGGCACTGCGGAGGACGTTGCCCGTGTACTGGACATGTTCATTCATGAAGGCACTTACAAAGGCCACAGAATCATCGATCAAAAGATCTTCCGACAGTTCATAACGACTCATGGCAAGGGCAACAGGCGTTGTCTCGGATTTGACAAAGGCCGGGCGAGTATGGCAGAATCGGCGTCAGGCTCCACCTACGGGCACACAGGGTTTACCGGCACATGCGTTTGGGTCGATCCCGAGAACGAACTTATCTTTGTATTCCTTTCCAATCGGACTTACCCCAATCGGCTGAACAAGACACTGATGACGGCAAGCATACGCCCCAGACTGCATCAAGCAATATACGAGGCTTTGGGAATAGCGGAGCAATGGAACAAAATAGAAACATACAATAGAGAGAAGGAGACAGAACTATGATTTTTGGACATGGAGATGAAGGCATTACACCCTTATCAAGCGAAATAGTCAATTTCAGTACCACTGTCTGGACAGATGGCGATAAAGATCATCTGGAGAAACATCTGGTAGAAAACCTCAACTGTATTCGGCACTACCCCGAGCCGGATGCCGGTACGCTCAGGCAGATGCTTGCCAAGCGGAACAGCGTGGACAATAACGCCATACTTGTAACCAACGGACCCACGGCGGCCTTCTACCAAATAGCACAGGCTTTCAGAGGGAGCCGAAGCCTCATAGCCATTCCTTCTTTTGCCGAATATGAGGATGCTTGTCGGATGTACGAGCACGAAGTCTGCTTCTATCCTTCTAATGAGGACATAGGCGAGGCTGATTTTTCCAATATGGATTTCTGCTGGCTTTGTAACCCGAACAATCCCGATGGCAGACTGCTGCAGCGGACAGAGATCCTGCGTCTGCTCAACGATCATCCTGACACGACATTCGTCCTCGACCAGTCCTATGTATCGTTTACGACCGAGGAAGTGATTCGTCCGGCCGACATCAAAGGACGAAAAAACCTTGTCATGGTCTATTCTTTCAGTCATGCCTATGGGATACCGGGGCTTCGCATCGGCTATATCGTAGCCAATAAAGATTTTATGAAGCGTGTGGCGGCTTTCAGTACTCCGTGGGCGGTAAACGCACTGGCTATAGAGGCTGCCAAATTCATCCTTATCCATCCTGCACAATTCACTCTGCCGATCCGCAAGTGGCAACGCAATACGGTAGATTTTATCACAGCCCTGAATCGCCTCGATGGTGTAGAAGTACATCCCTCAGGCACCACGTTCTTCCTCCTTCGGCTCAAGAAAGGAACAGCGGCCGAACTGAAAAAATATATGCTGGAGGAATATAATATGCTGATTCGGGATGCTTCCAATTTCCGTGGTCTCGATGAATCCTACGTCCGAATCACCACGCAGCGACCTGCTCAGAACCAGCTTTTCATCAAAGCTCTGGAGACATTCCTCGAGAAATACTAAGAGTAGCAGATGCTGCAGATCAGTCTCTGTCCTTCTCCTGTACTCTATCCATATTACAAGACGGAGCAAGAAGAGTACACGGTTGTCATCGTGGATATCTTCCGTGCCGGTACCACCATCACGACGGCACTGATGAACGGTGCCGTAGGCATCATCCCGATTGCAACCGTTGAGGAGGCGGAAATCTATGCCGGGAACGGGTTCCTCGTAGGAGGCGAGCGAGGAACGAAGCGATTGCCTTTCGCTCATTTCGGCAATGCTCCCGAAGAGTACACTCGCCAGGCGGTAGAGGGGAAACAGCTCGTACTATCGACGACCAACGGTACCCGCGCCGTCGACATAGCTGCCGGAGCCTTGCACGTTATTATCGGGGCTTTTATCAATCTGGAAGCTGTCGCTCGCTATTGTATCGCCAAGCAGAAGCCGGTCATGGTACTGGCTTCGGGCTGGCAAAACAGGATGAGTACGGAGGATTGTCTGTTCGCCGGTGCTTTGGCTGCTACGATTGTCCGGCTTGGAGAGGAGGTCATTTGCGAAGACGGAGCGTCAGTTTTCCAAGAACTCTGGGGTAACTACAATACGCATCAGAAGCTGACGGCCTACCTGAACGGCCGCGATCATTACGAACGCCTGCGCGCCAATAAATTGGAAAGAAGTGTTCCCTATTGCACTTCACTCAATCTCACAGAAATTGTTCCCGAAATGACCTTCAAAATTTCTGCCGCATCAACGAATTGCCGGGCTAACCGACTCTTCTTACCCGTCACTCCACCTTTCTAAACCATCCGAACAAATCTTGTCGGAGTACGGCATCTTTTTTCACCGCAAACCATCCCTTTTCTCTCTACGCTCTCAGACAATACCTTTTGGTACGAGATTGAAGATTATGCCGAGGAATACGAAGAAGTGTTGAAAGGCCGGTACGAAACACTTACGATCGTAGGCGTACGGTGCTCATTACAACATGCTAATTACCAGTGCATTATGGACAATTAAGGTGAAATGAAAATAATCTTGGAAGTTTTCCCTGTTTTGCGTCTTCAAAATTCGTTTTCCCCCCTTGTTTGGGAAGATCAGGACTCAATAGCAGATCGATGACCTCGACTCTCCTTGTCGTATTTGAAAGGTCGTACTCCGTATCCTTGGTCTCTTCCTTCTACAATTAGGATCTCTAACACATTAATTCGTGCTTATTCCGGACGGAGCATCATCAGGCCTATATGTGTGTTAACACTTCAAATGCGATCGCCCTGCCGGATGGACGATATTTGGGACTCGAATGGGTAGATATTCTTATATTTGCGACCATATGAGAAAATCACTCACTATTAAAAATCAAAAACATAGAATGAAGAAAACGCTTTTGCTCGCTGCGGTAGTTGTTTGCAGCGGTTTCGTCGTACAAGCTCAACAGAAGAGTGCAGACGTTGTAGAGAATCAGTTCACTACTATTAAAGAAGTGCCCATTACGCCGGTGAAAGATCAGGCCAACTCAGGTACATGCTGGTCATACTCTGCATTAGGATTCCTCGAAAGCGAAATCCTCCGTATGGGAAAGCCCGAAGTGGACTTGGCCGAAATGCACTCCGTAGCTCAATCATACAAGGACAAAGGCGAGAAGTATGTACGTATGCATGGGAAGCTGAACTTCGGACAGGGCGGTTCCTTCTACGATGTTCTCTATGTGGTGAAGCACTACGGCGTCGTTCCGCAGTCTGTCATGCAAGGCTTGAACTATGGCACGAAGAAGAATGCTCACAGTGAATTGGCCGACGGTGCTCTGGCCTACCTCAAGGCTATCGTGACGAATCCTAATGGCAAGCTCACTCCTGCATGGAAAAAAGCCTATGATGGGATCATCGACAGCTACCTCGGCACATGTCCTGAAACTTTCACTTATGAAGGTAAGACCTATACGCCGAAGAGCTTTGCTCAGTATCTCGGCCTTAATGTCGATGACTATGTGTCGCTGACTTCTTATACGCATCATCCTTTTTACACACAGTTTGCCCTCGAAATCGAAGACAACTGGCGCGGCTCTCTCTCCTATAATATGCCCATCAACGAGCTGATGGAGACTATGGAATATGCCATCAACAACGGCTATTCCATCGCATGGGGTTCGGACGTAAGCGAAGTGGGCTTTACGCGTGATGGTATCGGCGTATTGGCCGATGTAGAAGGTATCGAAGCCAAAGGGTCGGATCAGGATCGTTGGGTAGGATTGAGCCGTGCCGAGAAGCAGGCAGAGATCATTCGTACGGTTAATAGTGCCGATTGTCCTGAAATCAACCCCACTCAAGAGTTCCGTCAGAAAGGTTACGATGAGTATAGCCTCACCGATGACCACGGTATGGTTATCTACGGTATCGCCAAGAATCAGAATGGACGCAAGTTCTTCATGGTGAAAAACTCATGGGGCGAAACCGGTAAGTACAAGGGTATCTGGTATGCTTCTTACAACTTCGTAGCCGGTAGGACAATGAATATCATCGTACACAAGAAGGCTATCCCTGCAGCCATCGCCAAGAAGCTCGGCATTCGCCAGTAAATCATATCCCCTGTATTTCAGACACAGGTTTCCAAAACAGGATAAAAACAGTAAGCCCGAAAGCGTGTCGCTTTCGGGCTTACGTTTTACGTGGTATTGAGACCGCATAAATGAGGCTAAACCAAGCCGGTACGCTTCAGCAGGGGAGCAATGTCCGGCTCATGTCCACGGAAAGCCACATACAGCTCCATGGCATCGGCCGTATCGCCTCTCTCCAATATCTCACGGCGGAAACGACCGGCTACCTCGCGATCGAAAATACCCACTTCCTTGAAAGCTGCGAAAGCATCGGCATCCAGCACTTCCGCCCATTTGTAACCATAGTATCCGGCTGCATAGCCTCCCGAGAATATATGACCGAAGGCCGTGCTCATCACGGCATTCGGGGGCGAAGGAGGTAGAATAAGAGCTTTTGACCAAGCAGCCTCTTCAAAAGCCTTGATGTCTAATTTGTCATCCACCGGAGCAGACAATCCATGCCATGCCATGTCGAGATAGCCAAAGCTGAGCTGACGGCATGCACCGCTTGCTGCGAGGTAATTTCGTGCCGAGAGGAGTTTTTCCACCAATTCGGTAGGCATAGGTTCGTCCGTTATATAATGGCGGGCAAAGGTGTCGAGGAACTCCTTCTCCGTCAGCCAGTTTTCCATTATTTGGCTGGGAAGTTCCACGAAGTCACGGGCTACGGAGGTGCCGGACAAGGAGCTGAAGCGGCATTTGGACAGCATGCCGTGCAGGGCATGACCGAATTCGTGCAGGAAAGTCTCCACTTCTCCCAAGGTCAATAAGGCCGGTTTTTCTGCCGTCGGCTTAGTCAGATTCATTACGATCGCCACAAATGGTCGCCCTTCACGCTCTGATTCTTCCTTATAGTTGGTCATCCACGCTCCGCTTTGCTTCCCTTTTCTCGGATGGAAGTCGCAATACAGCACAGCTAAGAAGTCGCCGTTCTCATCTATCACTTCGAAGGCCTCTACGTCCGGATGATAAACCGGAATGTCCAGGTTTTGCTTGAAAGTGATGCCATAAAGCCGCTCAGCCAACCCGAAGATACCTTTCTTTACTTGCGAAAGTTCAAAATAAGGGCGGAGCATTTCTGCGTCCAAATCAAATTCTTTTTTCTTTAGTTTCTGACTATAATAAGCAAAATCCCAAGGTTTTAACTCCTCATCTGATAACGAATTTTCACTAGCGGGATGCTTCGACGGAAAAGTCATCTGATTTTGTTCGTCAAAAATGGCCACAGTGACATTTTCTTCTTTTAAAATCGTTCCTATTCTTTGAATATCCGCATAGCTCATCTCAGAAGCAATAATTCCTTTCGCATAAGACTGCAATTGTTGCGATCTTTGCGTGTAGATATTATTGCTCATTACATTATAGAAAAGAATTCCACAAGCAACAATGGTTACCAATACAACGGAAAGGAACCCAAATAGTTGCTGATAAAAGTACTTCATTGATTACAACTCACTATCATCAAATTTATACCCTACGCCCCAAACTGTATGAATCACGTGTGGTCCTACAGCTTCAATCTTTTGGCGAAGTTTCTTAATATGAGCATCTACTGTACGTTCATCGCCGTAGAATGGATCTTCCCAGATTTTTGTTAATAGATGTTCACGGGTGAATACTTGGCGTTGATGTTTCGCCATCACCATTAATAAGTCAAACTCTTTTGGCGTTAAGTTTTCGATTTGTTTACCATCGATAAACGCTTCATGCGTCTTCGTATTGATTTTGACATGGTCTGTTTCTACATCGAACGTTGACAATGCCCCGCTACCTGAAGCTGATGATCTTTGTGTACGACGTAAAAGAGCTTTAATACGCGCCATAATCGTTACCGCGCTAAATGGTTTCGCCACATAGTCGTCCGCTCCGATTTCAAGACCAATGACTTGGTCACTTTCAGAGTCACGAGCCGTTAGCATCACGATTGGAACAGCCTGATTTACCTGACGGATTTGACGGCAAATTTGCATGCCATCCATGCTAGGTAAGTTTACATCTAAAATCACAATACCCCATTTGGATTGATTTTCCATAAAAGCATCGAAGCCTTCTTTTCCATCATGATAAAAACTTGCTTTCCAGCCTTCGTTTTCAAAAAACATTTCCATCATTTCGCAAACTGCTTCTGTATCTTCAATCATTAAAACATGCATCATTTACACTCCTTTTTCACGTAAATCTTATTGATTATAAAGTTTCTTCACAGATTATACACTGTTAATATGAAATCATAGACGACTAATTGTGAAAATTGTATGAATAAAGTTCTGAAATCCGAACTATTCCTTTCTTTTCTTAGATCCTAAACTGAATCGCAAGTGATTTAACAAGGACAGTTGAGCATCACTCCACGGATTTCTTCTGCCATTTCCTTTTTGATGAAAATGACGCGTGAGCTCCGTCTGTTTATCACGACTACTCTCTAATTCCTTATAAAAATCTCTCGCAGACTTTCGAAGCGCTCCCTTTTGAAAGATGAGCCACTGCTCGGCCAAGTCGCTGGTTGCTACGGATACTTGAACAAGACGCATATTCATTTCTGATACGGTTCGCTCAATATAACTATCCGCCGTCTCCCCTTCAGCCGTAAAAATCACTTTCACTTCGGCTTCGTCAAATGACTGGGTAATTCCTGGCACAAACTGCGCATCAAAGACAATCCAGACTTCGATATTTTCAAACTTCTGAAAATTCGAGCAGCGTTGAATGAGTAAATCCCTCGCACTCTCTAAGTCGTCTTGCTTCTTCAAAGCCACTAGTTCCGGCCAAGCACCAATCATATTGTAGCCATCAATAATGTAGAGTTGCTTTTTCAACCTGCTCCCTCCGTTTCTATAGCGAACGATTACGGAAGACTTCATACATCATTAAAGCACTTGCCACACTCGCATTGAGACTTTGAACATGCCCGACCATTGGGATCGTCACCATTTCATCGACGCTTTCTTTTACAATTCGAGATACGCCTTTTCCTTCGTTCCCCATCACAATTGCAAGAGGCCCTTTCGTATTCCATTTGCGGTAGTCGGTTCCATTCATATCGGTCCCAAATACCCACACGCCACGAGCCTTCAATTGTTCAATGGTCTGTGTCAAATTCGTCACGCGGACAACCGGCACATGCTCGATGGCACCCGTTGAAGCTTTGGCAACGGTCGCTGTTAAAGAAGCCGATCTGCGTTTTGGAATAATAATCCCGTGAACACCTGTTGCGTCTGCCGTACGTAAAATACTTCCTAAGTTATGAGGATCTTCCACTCCGTCTAAGATAACGATAAATGGATCTTCGCCTTTTTCTTCGGCCTTCTTAAAGACATCTTCTAAGTCAGCATATTCATACGCTGCAATCGAAGCTACGAGTCCTTGGTGAACGGCGTTGCCGACAAGGTCTTCAATCTTTGTTTTTGGAACCGTTTGGACTTGAATGCCTTTTTCACGCGCGAGTTCAATGACTTTTGCAGCATCTCGACCTGAAGTTCCTTCTTGGATAAAGACACGGTTCACACGGTCCGGTGTCTGCAAGGCTTCTACCACTGCATGACGTCCAAACACAAAGTCCACCACTTCTTGCACTTCAGTACGTTCTACGTGTTCACGAGGAGGGCGTTGTCTCAACTCAGTTCGCTCAGAACGCCCACGGTCTGAACGATTTCCGCTTCTTGATTTTTTCTTTGGTGCATATTCATTTCGTGCCATGTTACTGTTCACCTT
>ERZ772928.811-NODE-811-length-13715-cov-12.751391_pt1 | contig 13715 bp, 12 predicted proteins | sample MGYA00511686_ERZ772928 | MGnify/ENA primary metagenome ERZ772928 (study PRJEB29015, sample SAMEA2738063) | human oral metagenome | biome: human oral; feature: human-associated habitat; material: saliva | place: China | collected 2219 ... | reverse complement strand
GTGGACATGGTCCGCAACGGTGACATTGACCTGATTCTGAACACCCCTGCCGGTGGTGCTGCTCGTAGCGATGGTTACGAGATTCGTGCCGCTGCGGTTTCGGTGGGCTGCCCGGTCATGACTACCATTTCTGAGTTCGCTGCGGCTGTTCAGGCGATTAATGCTCTGCGTGAGCACAGCTGGGACATCATGAGCCTGCAGGAGCACGGCGTTCAGCTGGCTGCCGCTGTGGATGCTCGTTCCGAGGGTGGCGAGGCGTAATGTCCGCTGCTTTTGGTGATCGTCTGGCGAAGGCGATGGCGGAGCGCGGCCCGCTGTGTGTGGGTATTGACCCGCATCCGAACCTGCTGGAGCAGTGGGGTCTTGAGGATTCCGCTGCCGGTCTGGCTGCTTTTACTGAGGCGGTCTATGAGGGTTGCGCCCCGTTTGCGGCGGCGTTGAAGCCTCAGGTGGCGCTGTTTGAGCGTCACGGTTCGGCTGGTCTTGCTGTGCTGGAGGCGCTGTTTGCCCGCGCTGCCGCTGATGGTGTGCTGATTGTTGCTGACGCTAAGCGCGGCGATATCGGTTCGACCATGAAGGCGTACGCGGATGCGTGGCTCGGCTCGTCTTCGCCGCTGGGTACTGATTCGGTGACTTTGAGCCCGTACCTGGGTTTTGAGTCGCTGCGTCCGGCGCTGGATTTGGCGGATGAGAATGACCGTGGCACGTTCGTGCTGGCGCTGACCTCGAACCCCGAGGGTAAGAGCGTTCAGCACGTGGGCGCATCGGAGTCTGAGGGTCATTCCGGCGAGTCCGAGGGCGCTGTGGCTAAGCGTATTATCGCTGCGGCTACCGCTGAGAATGCTTCCCGCAAGTGGGAGCAGATGGGCCCGTGCGGCCTGGTGGTTGGCGCGACTGTTGGTCAGGCGCTGGTTGATTTGGGTATTGACCTGAGCGTGTTCAACGGCCCGATTCTGTCGCCGGGTTATGGTGCGCAGGGCGCTTCGGCGGCTGATCTGTACCGCGTGTTTGCTGGCGTTGAGTCGCAGGTGCTGGTGAATTCCAGCCGTGGCGTGCTGGCTGCTGGTCCGTCGGTTGAGGCTCTGGCGCAGGCAGCTCAGGCTGCCCGCGACGACCTGTTGGCGGCTCGCGGCGCATAGTTCGCGTGTTGCGTGAGGGGCGTGTGCTCCGGGTGGATTCTGTTGAGAGTCTGCTCGGGGTGCGCGCCCCTTTTGCGTGTATTGCGGGGGCTGAGGTGCTCAGCGTGATGCGAGTTTGCTCACCTCTGTAGTCGGGGAGTGCGCCCGCTCTGCAAGGTGCGTGCGTGGCTCCACTTTTGATAGGGCGAATACTCCGCTATGCTATAGGGGTACTCCCTGATATTTACGTGCTGACGTGCGTAGACGCATTGTTGGTGCGTGGGTGAGTGCCGCGGGTGGAACGGGGGTTCTCGCGCTATCCGTGTTACATTAGTTGATAAGTAAAATTCTATAACTCGCAGAAATGGGGGACCCAACCATGCCGCTGACTCCGCTAACTGAGGATGCGCGCGCCTCCGCCCGCGAGAAGGCAGTACTTGCCCGAGCACACCGCCAGGAAATTAAGCGTGCACTGAGTGACCGTGAACTTTCCGTGCGTCAGGTGCTCGACATGGTCGATTCCGACCCTGCACTGGCTAAAATGCCGGTGGGGCAGATGTTGCGCGCACTTCCGGGCATTGGTGCCGTTCGAGCTGAACGCATCATTGAAGAACTTCATATTGCACCGACTCGCCGCCTTGGCGGCCTTGGTGTACACCAGCGTCGCAAGATGGTGGAGTACTTCAACCGTAATTCGCGGTATTTGAACCGTGCACGTCGCAGGACTAATACTCTGCCTCCTGAATCTTCTCAGCCCTAATACCTCGTGCCTTCAGCCGATGAAGGCGCAGTAAGGAAGCTATGTCTCAGCCGACTCTCACCGTACTGGCTGGCCCCACTGCTGTTGGCAAGGGTACGGTGTGCCAGTACATTCGTGAGAACTACCCGAACGTGTGGTTCTCTGTTTCCGCTACCACTCGTGATCCTCGCCCCGGTGAGGTTGACGGTACTCACTACTATTTCGTTTCGATGGAAGAGTTTGACCAGATGATTGCTGACGGTCAGATGCTTGAGTACGCTGTGGTGCACGGTAAGAACAAGTACGGTACTCCGCGCGCTAAGGTCCAGGAGGCCCTGGACGCTGGCCGCCCGGTGATCCTTGAGATTGACCTGCAGGGTGCTCGCCAGATTCGCGAGACCATGCCTGATGCTCGCCTGATTTTCTTGGCTCCTCCGAGCTGGGATGAGCTGGTGTCGCGTCTGGTGGGTCGAGGTACCGAGAGTGAGCAGGAGCAGGCTCGTCGCCTTGAAACCGCGAAGATTGAGCTGGCTGCTGAGAAGGAATTTGACGTCACGGTCGTCAACGACTCTGTTGAGCGTGCAGCGAAGGAGATTGCTGAGCTGATTGGCGCCGCCTAATCTGCATGCTTTGCGTTTGCGGTGGGGCTAGAGTTTCTTCCGACCTGTAGTTCTGCCGTGAGGCGTTGTGAAGGGTGGGGGTTTCGAAGAGTTTTCTTCGGAGCCCCCACCTTTTTGACTGGCCTGATACCTTTTTGGCTGGGCTGGTACGTGCGTTTTAGCCGTTGAGAGGGTAGAATAGTTCTTTAGTTTTGACCGTGCCCTCAGTGTGCCCGGTTTGCGCCATAGCGCGAACGGTGTGCGGGGGCGTTCGGTACGTACATTCCATCAAGCTATTTGGAGTTTTTAGTGGCAAACGAAAACAAGGAACACGAGGACTACAACTTCGTTGACGGTGTCGCTCCCGAGGGCATCGTGAGCCCCAGCGCTGACGCGCTGATTGAGAAGGCGGAGTCCAAGTACGGCCTGGTGATTTTCGGTGCCCGCCGTGCACGCCAGATTAACGCGTACTACGCTAACCTGCAGGACAATACTGCTGCGCACGTTGGCCCGCTGGTTGACGCTGAGTCGAACGAGAAGTCCCTGTCGGTGGCAATGCGTGAAATCATTGCTGACCGTGTTGTGGCAGAGCACCGCCCGGGCGCAAAGTTCGACGAGGACGGCTACCCGGTTCCCGAGGATCTGTCCGCTGTGATTGATTTCAGCGCGGCTGAGTTCCCCGGCGCTATCGAGGAGGAGTACATCCCCGCAGGTAGCGAAGAGGTTATCGCTATCGAAGAGGTTATCCTCGACGAGTCCGCTGAGTAATCTACTTTTTACAAGGATTCTTTGACGTACCATGCGCATTATCGTTGGTATTGGAGGGGGCATTGCTGCGTACAAGGCGGCGATGCTCCTTCGTCTTTTTGCGAAGAATGGCGACGAGGTAATCGCCATGCCCACCCCGAACGCGACGAAGTTCGTGGGTGTTCCCACCCTGGAGGCGCTGAGCGGCAACCCCGTCTCAACGGACGTGTTTGACCGCGTGCCGGAGGTGAACCACGTGCGTCAGGCTGAACAGGCTGACGCTGTGGTGATTGCCCCGGCGACCGCTGATTTGCTGGCTCGTTTGGCGGCTGGTCGTGCGGATGATCTGCTGTCCTCCACGGTGCTGACCACGCACGCCCCGGTGATTTTGGCGCCCGCAATGCATACCCAGATGTGGGAGCATCCGGCGACTCAGGCGAATGTGCAGACGCTGCGTTCGTGGGGTTACCACGTGATTGAGCCCGCGATTGGGCGTTTGACGGGCCCGGATTCTGGTCCCGGTCGCATGCCTGAGCCGGAGGATATTTTCGCGGCGGCGCTGGATGTGATTACGCGCTTCCCGAAGGGTCAGGTGCACCCGGTGTACACGCCCGGTTACGCGCCGACTGAGCCCCTGTACACGGGCACGGAGCAGGAGCGTCTGGCGGCGGCACGTGCGGCAACGCTGACCTCGGCGCTGCTGGGTCAGAATGAGCCTGGTCAGGTTGAACCCAGCCAGGCTGATTCGGGTCGGGCAACTGGCGCATCCGAATCGCTGCGCGGCCCTCTTGCCGATCGCCTCGTGGTCATTACCGCCGGCGGCACCCGTGAGGCGCTGGACCCGGTACGCTTCCTCGGCAACCGTTCGACCGGCAAGCAGGGCGTGGCGCTCGCGGAGGCGGCACGCGACCTGGGCGCGACCGTACACCTGATTGGTGCGAACCTTGAGGTTCCCGCGCCGGAGGGCGTGCAGGTGACCCGCGTGGTCAGCGCCCTGGAGCTGCGTGAGGCGACCCTTGAGGCGAGCGCGGCGGCGGATGTGCTAATCATGTCTGCGGCGGTGGCTGATTTTAGGCCCGCCGAGTTTGCCGAGTTCAAGATTAAAAAGAGCGCCGATTCTGAGGAAGCGCCGGTGATTCAGCTGGTGCGCAACCCGGATATTCTACGTGAGGTCGTTGTGCGCCGCCAGCAGGCTCATGAGGCGGGGGAGAGCACCCTCGGCCCGAAGCTCATTGTTGGTTTTGCGGCGGAGACCGGTTCGGCGGAGAAGACTCCGTTGGAGCTGGGTCGTGAGAAGCTGCAGCGTAAAGGTACGGACTTCTTGGCGGTCAATACCGTGGGTGTGAATCGTGGTTTCGGCACGGACGATAACACGATTACGCTGCTGTCGACTCTGAACGATGAGGCGCCGGTGTTCTCCGGTTCGAAGAAGGAGCTGTCGGTGCGTCTGTTGGAGCATGTGGCGGCTTTCCTGCCCGAGCTTTCTGCCTAAGAATCCTCATGCGTCCGCGTAGCTACTCAGCTGGTGCGCGCTTGCTTACATATCTTCAAAGCCCGTGCGGTACTTCCTGTGGGAGGTATCGTGCGGGCTTTGCTGTACCCTCCAAATCTGCTATACCCCCGGCTCTGCTGCACCCGCAGGCTCTGCCGCCCCCTGCTTCTCCGTAGCTCTGCCGCCTGCCCGCCTTCTTCTGTAGACCCCTTGGAGAGCATTATGCGCAAGCACTTGTGATGCGGGTTTCTTTCTTCTGGGGTTCGCTCGGGGGAGTGCCTCATATTTCTGTCATACTGGTGAAATTTCTGACCGTACCCCTGAACCGTCAGATAAAGGTCTTGTATCATGGCATAGAGAGTATTTCGCGTTGAAGGGGAAGAAGCACCATGCCCGAGAATCAGAGCAAGCCCGCCACGGTAGAGTCCGCCCAGAGTGAGGAGCGCCCTCAGATTCTGGTGATCACCGGTATTTCCGGTGCAGGCCGCAGTACTGTCGCAAATGTACTGGAGGATGAGGGCTGGTACGTTATCGATAACATCCCGCCGCAGATGCTCGGTTCCCTGGCTGAACTGGTGACCCGCGACGGTGCGCGAGTTCCGAAGGTGGCGCTCGGTATTGACGTTCGCGCCCGCGCCCTGTTCTCCGATCTTCCCGCTGCGATTGAGACTCTGCGCAAGTCCGATATTGACTTCTCCATGCTCTTCCTTGACGCCAAGGATGAGACCATTATTGCCCGCTACGAGGCTCAGCGCCGCCCGCACCCGCTGCAGGGTGAGGGTCGCGTCCTCGACGGTATCCGCGCTGAACGCACTCTCTTCGAAGGTCTGCGCCTCGCTTCTGACCGCACCATTGACACCACCGGCATGAACGTTCACGAGCTGGCTCGTACCGTGCGTGAAATGTTCGCTGAGGGTGCGGATAAGAAGCTGAACCTGACCGTGATGAGCTTCGGCTTCAAGTACGGTGCGCCTTCGGACGCTAACTACATGGCTGATATGCGTTTCATCCCGAACCCGCACTGGGTTCCGGAGCTGCGCCCCCTGACCGGTCAGGACGCCCCGGTGCGCGACTACGTGCTGGAGCACGCGGGTACCGAGGAGTTCATCAGCAACTACCTTGCGGCTCTTCGCCCTGTGCTTGAGGGCTACCGCCGTGAGGGCAAGTACTACGCCACCATCGCTATTGGCTGCACCGGTGGTAAGCACCGTTCCGTGGCTGTGACGGAGGAACTGGCTCGTCGTCTTTCTGCTTTCGGTGAGCTGAACGTGAATGTTCAGCACCGTGACAAGGGCCGCGAGTAAGTTTTTCCCGGCGCGTCCCAACCACCGCGTCGTGCTTCATTAGCCGCCGTCCGGCCCCGCACCCGTGGGGCCGGCATACCGTTCCTTCCGGGTATGTGAGGTATTACTATGTCCACCCATTCGACCAGTTATGACACTCAGGGTATTCCGCGCCTGCCGGCTCTGCCGACTCAGGCGTTGCGCCTGTTGAAGACCACGCACCGTTCGCCGAAGGTCACGGCGATGGGCGGCGGCCACGGGCTGTACGGTTCCCTGTCTGCGCTTCGCCACGTCACGCCTGATTTGACGGCTGTTGTGACGGTTGCTGACGATGGCGGCTCGTCGGGTCGTTTGCGTGAGGAGATGGGTATTCTCCCTCCGGGGGATTTGCGTATGGCGCTTTCTGCGCTCTGTGATGACACCGATTGGGGTCGCACGTGGCGTGATGTGATGCAGCATCGTTTTAGCGCGCCCGAGGGTTATGAGGGTGAGTTCCCGCTGGATTACCATGCTCTCGGTAACCTGCTGATTGCTACTCTCTGGCAGTTGTTGGATGACCCGGTTGCCGGCCTGGACTGGGCGGGTGCCCTGCTGAATGCGCGCGGCCGCGTGCTGCCGATGGCGCTGGATCCGATGGTCATTTACGGTACCGTGCTGCGTGAGCATAACGGCGGCGGTATTGAGCGTGTGAAGGTGGTCGGCCAGGTGAACCTCTCGAAGGAGGAACGCGTTCACGATATTGGTCTGTCTCCCGCAAATGCTCGCCCCTGCCCGGAGGCGCTCTCCGCTATTGAAGAATCCGATTGGATTGTTTTGGGCCCGGGTTCGTGGCGTACGTCGGTTCTGCCGCATCTGCTGCTGGACGCTCAGCGTGAGGCGATTATCCGCACGGAGGCGCGCCGCTGCGTGGTCATGAACCTCTCCGACGATAAGGAGACGGTCGGCTTCACCCCGGCAACGCACCTGGATTTGTTGCGCCAGTACGCCCCGAAGCTTCACCTTGACGCGGTGATTGCTGACGCTGACATGCAGGCTGATCACCGTTCCGAGCTGGAGCGTGAGGCTTCTGCGATGGGCGCGAAGGTTGTGTGGGCGCATCTGCGTTCGAGCTCCCAGCCGAATGTGCACGACCCGCTGAAGCTTGCGGCTGCGTATAACGAAGCGTTTGAGCTGAGCGCTTAGCGCTTCGGCTGGCGCATCCCAACGCTCAATCCTCACCGGCTTGCTTCACCGCGCGTGTGCGGTGTGAGTCCGGTTGTTGCGCGCGCCTCTCCCGCATTTCCCCGAATTTATAGACTCTTAGACACTACGCCCAGAAGGACCTTTCATGGCATTAACCACGCTAGTCAAGGACGAACTCGCCAACTACGAGGCAACGAAAGTCTCTGCTCGTAAGGCAGAAATCTCTACGATTCTGCGTTTTACCGGAGGCCTGCACATTGTCTCGGGGCGAATCGTGGTGGAGTCTGAGGTCGACCACGAGGCAACCGCCCACCGCATGCGCCGCACCATCGCGGAGATTTACGGCCACGACTCTGAGCTGACCAGTGTCAGCGGTGGTGGTCTGCGTCGAGGCGGCCGCTACATTGTACGTGTGGATCACGGCGGTGAGGCACTGGCTCGCCAGACCGGCCTGCTGGATTTGCGTGGCCGCCCGGTGCGTGGCCTGCCGCCGGCTGTGGTGAACGGCTCCCTGCAGGATGCCGAAGCGGTCATGCGCGGTGCGTTCTTGGCGCACGGTTCGCTGACCGAGCCGGGTCGTTCCTCCTCCCTGGAGATTACCTGCCCCGGCCCGGAGGCGGCGCTCGCGCTGGTGGGTGCGGCTCGTCGCCTGGAGATTATTGCGAAGGCACGCGAGGTGCGCGGCACCGACCGTGTGGTGGTGCGTGACGGTGAGACCATTTCGCAGCTGCTGGAGCGTATGGGTGCGACTAGCACCCTGACCACGTGGCGTGAGGCCCGCACCCGCAAGGAGGTTCGTGCGACCGCGAACCGTCTGGCGAATTTTGATGATGCGAACCTGCGCCGTAGCGCTCAGGCGGCTGTTGCGGCGAGCGCCCGCGTGGAGCGTGCCCTGCAGATTCTGGGGCATGAGGCGCCGGACCATCTGCGCTACGCCGGTGAGTTGCGTGTGCTGCATAAGCATGCGTCGTTGGATGAGCTGGGTCGTCTGGCTGATCCGCCGATGACGAAGGACGCGATTGCGGGCCGTATTCGTCGCCTGCTGGTGATGGCCGATAAGCGTGCTTCGGAGCTGGGTGTTCCGGGTACTGAGCTGCCGCGCGAGGACTAGGCGAAGGCTAGATTCTGCTCTTAAACGGCGCGGGAGGCTCGTGTGCCTGAGGTGTTTGTGACGGTTTTGTGACAAGCCGCAACCCGCTGTTTTTGAACAAAAACCGCATATTTTTCAAAAATGAGCCTGTGGATGGCCCCTTTCGCGTTGTGCGGGGGGAGTTATCCACAGGTTCTTTGTGTGCCCTCGTGCGTTCGCGCGCGTGAGCCTAGGGTAGGGGTATGACGAGCATGACCCCCAACTCCGACCAGAATGCTGTACAGGGCACTGTGCAGGACAGTGCACCCCAGCAGGGCGGCGCGCAGCGTAGCGCCCGCTCCCTGATGAACAGCCTCTACCGTAGCCCGCGCGCCCGCAAGAACGGCGCGCCGGACGCCGAGGACACAGTGCCGCTGGCTATCTCAACTGAGGTAACGCCGGCGGAGGTGCCTGCCGCCCAGTCTGTACCTACCAGCCAGCATGTATCTACCACTCAGCCAGCGGCATCCCACCCGGGGTCGAACGGTTGGGCTGACTGGGATCAGCAACCCGACTGGAACGAGGTGGACGACTGGGCGGAGTGGGAGCAAGCTGATCAGCCCGGCACCACCCGCAGTACCCGCTGGGGTCTGTCGCCGCGCGTGCTGCTTCTGGTGGCGGTGTTGGCGTTGGTTGCCGTGGTGTGGGGTGTGACCCAGTTTTCGGCGGCGCCGCGTGCCGAGCAGATTGCCTCCCCGAGTGCTACCGCCGAGTCGGTGCAGGCGGTGGGTGCCCAGCAGAGCCCCGGCAGCCAGTCCACCGCCCAGCAGAGCGCTAACCCGAATGAATCCGCGCAGGGTGGCGCCTCCGGTGAGGCTACCGTGCGGGTGCACGTGGCGGGTGCCGTGAACAACCCCGGCGTGTACACGCTGCCCGCGCAGGGCCGTACCGTGGATGCGATTGCCGCCGCCTCCGGTGCCGCCGCGGATGCTGACCTGGACCGCGTGAACCTCGCCGGTACGCTAAGTGACGGGGTGCAGATTTATGTGCCGCATCGTGGTGAGACGGCCGCCCCGGCACAGATTCAGCCCAATGGCGGCACGGCGAATGCCGGTCAGGGTAACGCGGCGAATGGTGCAGCACAGAACGGTGCTTCTCAGGGCGGCGCTCAGCCCCAGCCTGCACGCACGCTGACCGCTTCGGGTAGCGCCCAGAAGGGCTCAACCCCGGTGAACATTAACACCGCCACCGCTGAGGAGCTGCAGTCCCTACCGCGTATTGGCCCGGCGATGGCTCAGCGCATTATTGCCTGGCGTGAGGCGCACGGCGGTTTCCGTAGCGTGGATGAGCTGGATGCGGTGCCCGGCATTGGTCCGTCGATGCTGGAGAATCTGCGTCCGCTGGTGACGGTCTAATGCCCCGCCAGCAGAACCACCGGCAAAACCGCCAGCAGAACCACCGGCAGAACAGCCAACAGGCGTGGGCTTGGGCACTCTTTCCCGGGTCCTTGCGCCTTACCGGGTCCGCGGCTGCGGCGTATCGCCGCGCCCGCTACCGCTGGAGCATCGGTGCTGAACGGTGGCGTACCCGCCGCGATGAGCAGGAGCTGCGCGCCCAGGGAAGCCTCATTCACCTGGACTTTCGCCTGAGTTTTACGGTGCTGGCGCTGTGGGCTTTTACCGCGGTGGCGCTGACCGTGGGCACGTGGCGGGTGGTGCATCCGCTGGCGTGCGTGCTCATTGCCCTGCTGGGGTGCCTGGCGATTCTGCTCTTCTTTCCGCCGCGTGCGGTGATGCCCTACAGCCTGATTTTTCGCACGACGGGTCAGCTGGTTTTTCTGGCGTGTATTGTGACGGTTCAGGCGGTGCTTTTGTGCGCTACGGGGGTGGATGCATCCCGCGCCACCCTGCAGCAGGCGCAGGGTGCCTCGCTTCGTCTGAATGGCACGGTGGAGCAGGTTCGCCGCGTGGATTCGCGCACTACTCTGGTGGTTATTAAGCTGGAGGAAATTCAGGGGCGGAGCGTGCGTGCGCTGGTGAATGAGCGGGTGCGCGTGTACCGGCGTGACGGTTTGGCAAAGAGCGCCGCGCGCAGTTTGGAGGCAAGTTCGGAGGCGAGCGCCGAGATGAGATCGGCGGCTAAGCAGCGGGGGAGCGGCACCGCGCGCCCGCAGGTAATCTATCCGGGCATGAAGGTGACCGCCCTCGGCACGGTGGAGTTTAACGGCTCCACGGCGAAGCTGAGCGGCGCGACTATTTTTCCCGCGCCCGCCTCCGGTGCCGGGTCGAACACTACCACCCGCACTGCGGAGGAGCCGTACCTGTCCACACTCAAGGAGCAGCTGCGCACCCGCGCCCTGGACACCCTCGACACGGAGTCGGCGGCGCTGGTTTTGGGCACCGCCTACGGGGACGATTCGCTGATGAGTTCCACCGCGCGGGAGGAGTATAAGCTCAGCGGGCTCAGCCATATTACGGCGGTGTCCGGGGCGAATATTGCCATTGTGTTTTTGGGTGCGTACCGGCTGGTGTTGGCGATTCGCCCGTACCGTTTCGCTAGCGCATATCTGCTGATTCGTTCCTGGATGCGGCGGTTGTGGGGGAGAAGGGTGGGTCATTCCCGACCACAGCAACCCGCCCCGCCAAACGCCCACGTCCTGCCGCCGCTCGTGCATCGGCTGAGCACCCTCGCCATTCCGCACCGCGTCATGGTGCTGTGCGGGGTTGCGGCGGTGCTCGCCTACGCCATGCTGCTGGAGACTGAGGGGTCCGTGATTCGTTCCCTCGCCATGGGTCTGCTCGGTGCTTACGCGATGCTGTGCGGTTCGGGTCGTCAGTCCTTGGCGGCGCTTCAAACAACGGTGCTGATGTGTTTGCTTGCCGCCCCGCACCTTGCCATGGATATGGGGTTCGCCCTGTCGGTGACTGCAACCTCCGCGCTGATTCTGCTGGGCCCGCCGCTGATTCGCCTGCTCATGCGCGTCATGCCGGTGTTCTGCGCAGAAATGCTCGCCGCGCCGATTGTGGCGTCCCTGTGGTGCACTCCGCTGATTTTGGCGATGAGCGGTAAGGTGCCGCTCTACTCTGTTCCGGCGAACCTGATTGCCGCTCCTTTGGCGCCGCTGAGTATGCTCGCCGGGCTGGTGGCGCTCGGATTTATGCTCCTGGGTCTGCCCACTCTGGCGGATCTGTGCCTTCGTGCCGGTGGTCTTGCCGCGCAGGGTATCGAGTGGGCGGCACACACTGCCGCGCACGCGCCGGGTAACCCGTGGGAGCCCGGTTCGAGCGTGCCGGCGGTGGTGTGTAGCGCCCTTAGCGTGCTGGTGTTGAGCGTTGCCCTCTGGTGGGTGGATGCGCGCCGCTACCGTACGGTCACGCACCGGCAGTATTTGCGGGTGGTACCGCACACCGCGCCCTCCTAGCAGCCCCCCATCAGCCCGCCCGTTCCTAACCGACTAACCCTGACTCACCCTGCCCAACGCTAGGAGGCACCCGAGAAGAAAACGCTATGATGGATACTCGAGACTCTACCCGCGCCGCACCCCCGTGCACAGCGGGGCCGAGTTCAGCCCGTACCCTGCAGATAAAGGCGAGTGATAAGCGTGTCCGAGCGTAAGCGTTCAACCCAGCGTGGTGGTTCCCGAGGCTACGCCCGCCGAGGCGGCCCCGCCCTCGACACCGCGTGGCGTACCGTCACCCCGGCACCCGCCGTCATGCTCTACGGCCCGGAGGAATACTTCGCCTCCCGCGCTGCGGCACGCCTGCGTGAGCTGTTCCGCAGCATCCACCCGGAGGTGGACCGCGTTCAGATTAACGCCGCCACTTACACGGCGGGAGAGCTGATTCTGCATGCTTCGCCCTCCCTGTTCGGTTCGGCGAAGATCATTGAGGTTGAGAACGTAGCCTCCATGAGCGACGAGTTTTTGACCGATACGCTCGCCTACCTGAACGCCCCCGAGCCGGACATCATGCTCATTCTGAACCACTCGGGCGGTAACCGCGGCAAGAAGCTCATCGACCTGGTGCGCTCCCAGTTCGTGCTCATCAACTGCAAGGCGCTCAAGACTGACCGCGAGAAGAGCGAGTTCTTAGCGGGGGAGTTTGCCGCCGCCCAGCGTCCGATTACCGGCGGCGCCCTGGCGTTGCTGACGGCTGCCGCCTCCGACACTGCGGAGCTTGCCGCCGCATGCCAGCAGCTGCTCTCAGACGTACCCGGCGAAATCACCGAGGAGGCGGTGAACCGCTACTACGGCGGCCGCACCGAAGTCACCGCGTTCCGCGTCAGTGACGCCGCGATTTCCGGTAACGCCCCGGAGGCTCTGCGTCTGCTCCGCCACTCCCTTGCCACCGGCACGGAGCCGATTCCCATGCTGGGTGCGCTCGCTATGCGTATCCGCAATATTGCGCGCGTGCACCACGTGCGTATGAGCGCTAACGAGCTGGCGCGTGAGGTGGGTATGTCACCGTGGCAGGTTGAGCAGGCTCAGCGTGACGGCCGCCGTTTTACCGGCGCCCAGTTGGCGCATATTGTGCAGCTTCTGGCTGATGCGGACGCCCAGCTGAAGGGTGAGTCGCAGGACGCGGTGTATGCGGTGGAGCAGGCTGTTTTGGCGATTGCTCTACCTCCGCGCCTGTAGTGCATAATAGAGCCCATGCTCGAAATTCTGAAGAAAATTTTCTTTGCCCTGCTGCCCTTCCTGCAGAAGGCGGCAGAGGATGCCCTCAACGACGCTACTGCGTCTAAGGGCGGCTCCGAGTCCTCCCAGAAGAGTGAATCCCGCAAGGATGAATCTCGTCAGGGTGAGGCTCGTACCTCCGGCTCTTCGGTGCCCAAGCCGAGTGCCCCGAAGCCTTCCGCACCGGCTTCGACCGGCGCATCCGACGGTTCGGACTACCCGGGCGATTACCGCGACATGATCAACTTTGAGTACTCGCCCTCCCTGGATGGCGACGCTGACCCGGGTGAAATCGTGTGGACGTGGGTTCCCTTCGAGGAGGACCACTCGCAGGGTAAGGACCGCCCGGTGCTTCTGGTGGGTCGTGACGGTGAGTACCTGCTGGCGCTGATGATGACCAGCAAGGACCACAATAACCGTGAGCACGCTGATTCGAACTACCTTGATATTGGTTCGGGCCCGTGGGATCCGCAGGGCCGCGCTTCTGAGGTGAAGCTGAACCGTGTGATTCGTGTTCGCCCGGATGCGATGCGCCGTGAGGGTGCGATTATGCCGGAGGATACGTTCCGCCTGATTGAGCGTGCGTGGACTCGCCATAACGGCTAACGCCCTGCGCCGGTAGTTTCACCGGCGACCGGTGCCGATTATCTGCGCCGGATGTGGAAGCTGCGTGTAGCGGTTTTCACAGTATTTTTCTCTCCGCGAGGGTCTGTCGTGGAGGCTGTTCATCTGGTATTATGTGTGGTTGAGTGTCCGATGGTCATCGGGCACTGCTGGCCGGTTGCCATAGGCATCCCCACGCCGCTCAGTC
>ERZ772928.803-NODE-803-length-13766-cov-4.683976_pt1 | contig 13766 bp, 9 predicted proteins | sample MGYA00511686_ERZ772928 | MGnify/ENA primary metagenome ERZ772928 (study PRJEB29015, sample SAMEA2738063) | human oral metagenome | biome: human oral; feature: human-associated habitat; material: saliva | place: China | collected 2219 ... | reverse complement strand
AACTCCTACAAAAATCGAGTCAAAATATCAATAGCTGGTATCAAAAGAAAACTAGTCAAGACCTTTTCATTAAAGATGAGGCTGAGAATCTCTACGACATCATTCGTTTCCAACAATACGAAGAAGCACAAGAGCTTATTGACTACTTGCTTACACCCAATCCATTAGATAAGAAGATTGACCATTTTTACAGAGATAAACTAGAAAACATTAAATTAGCTGATTTGCAAACTCTTTTTGAAGCTAAATTTTTAAAGGCAAAAGAATTGGATGTCTGGGTAAGTATGGAGGTGCCAGAACCAATTACCGTCTATCCTGTCTATCCTTTAGACTGGGTATATGTCTTATCAACTATCTTGGATCATGTCATCGATCAAGCAAAAGATAGCCAAAATAAATACCTCAGTTATGCCTACTTTAAAGACGAAGATAGCCAACACTTTGTCGTTGAAAGTTCAAGCACAAAAGAAGATTCAGCTATCAGCTCTGATTTTTCTGATCCTGAATTGAAACGGGTAACCAGTATTCTTTCAAGATACCCAAATGTCAATATTGTTTCAAATACACGTGCTGGAATCTATCGCCTTCAAATTGAAATTGACATGACTAAAGGAGGTTACCATGATTACTAATATTATCAATCCTCTCTTACAAGCCATTGGTTTCATTACTATCTGGCACCTTTATCAGACCATGTCTAAAGTTAAGCCACTACCAGGGCACCTTTTGCTGCTATTCCTCTCCTATGTGGCTGCGGCGTCTTATTTTAACCTAGTTAAAATCGTTGTAGACCCCCTTTTCTTCTTAGTTGCTGATTTAGCCCTCGTCAAAGAGCGTTCTTTCTATCATCGATTGCTTTACGCTTTTTATCCAACTATACTATTTGACGTAGCAACTAGACTTCTTTCTATTGTGATTATCCCTCACGTCCTACATATTAAGGGTGATGTTAGTCTTGATACCAATTTACATATTTTGACATACATTCTAGCCCCACTTATTATTTTCCTTACACTCAAAATCTTCGCGATTGATTTAGATCAAATGAGTAAGATTGATGAGTTTTGGGCTAGACGTAACTGGTTGCGTAGCACTACTTTCCTTGCTGTCTATTATGTCTTTTTCACAGTTATTCATGGTATCAACAGTGTCCTTCCAATAGAAAATGATCCTAAAAACTTGTTTGAAATGGTCTTCAGGGTAAGTTCTAATAGTTCGGTTGTCTTGGTACTTTACCTAGCCCTTCTTCTATGGGATTTTTACAATTGGAACAGTGCCGTCCACCAACAATCTGTTCAAAGACTAGACAGAGAACGTCATAAATTGCTGGGCACCATGACCAATTACAATAAATCCTTTATTCAAATCATTACACAGAAACAAAAATCTTTTGATCTTTTCAAGAAAAACCTCAAAGGTGTCTCGCTTGCTTTAGAAGATAAAGATACTGCTAAAGCAACTGGACTACTTGAAATTTATAAAACTGGTGACTCTATCATTGGTAATCCGGAAACTCAGGAAATGTTGGATCAGCTCAATAATCCAATTTTAGCTAGTTTCCTCTCTAACCGCATTTTAGAAATGCGAGCTGCTCATATTGATATTGCTATAAACATCAGTCCTCAGTTTGGTGAGATTCCCTTGTCGGATTTAGATTTGTATCAACTTCTCCAAGCTTCCGATAAAGCAATCAGTAAACTTCTTCGCCCTGATATCAAAGTTAGTAGCAGTTATCTACAGCTAGATCATTCACAGCTCCTTGTCGTTGAATTACCAGTTTTAACTGACAAAGTGAATAAAGATAAGGAACTAAATGAATTAGTTAAGACTCTGCCAAATGTCGACTACCGAATTGGCTTACATTCAGGTTACCTGACACAAATTATTGAAATCTTTGAGCCAGGTTATTAAGATTATACAAAAAAGAGCCAATGGCTCTTTTTTTGTAACCTCATATCTCTTCTTACTAAAATATCTTAAAATGAGAGGAGGTAAATCAGATAATCCTCAGGCTAAACAAGGACACCCAAGTTGGTAAACTGGGTGTCGTTTTTAGCTAATATTCTAAGATGGATAGGTGGGGGCTTAGAAGGCACCACCGCCTCCGCCTCCTCCGCCACCAGAGAAGCCACCGCCACCTAAACCTCCACTACCACTGTTTGAATTGATAGAAAAACTGCTTACGGTATCAGAGTTGCTGATATAGCCTTGAAGCATTTGGCTTGCAACATAAGTGTTAAAGGACGTATCTGAATCAAGAGCCGATTCCAAAGAAGGGTTTGATAAGTGAATATGATATTTTTTCAAGGTCTCGGTAACTTTCTTAGCGTATCCATATAGGGTCGCATAAACCAAAATACGGTTCCATAAGACGATAGCGTCAATTTCGGTTTGTTTGAAGCTTGGAATACTCTTTATCATATTTCTAAAACTATACCACTGATAGTAAGTATCTATGGTCGCCTTATCAAGACACCTCTTTCGACGTTTTTTAACAATGCGTGTTACTATTAGCCATAACAGGAAGATTGGTATGATAGCAAAAAAGTAAAATACACTAAGAGAGGCCCCAAAAGCAATAGCAAAGAATAAACCACTAACAAATGAAACTACGAATGCAAATGCAAAACTTAAATGACTATACAGAGATAGGCGTTTTTCAAGAGGTGTGAATTCTCTATAGATCTTTACAAGCCCCAGATTTCGAACCTCACGGTCAACTTCTTTTGAAAGCTTATAAACGTCAGATGAAAACTGAGCTTTGACTTTTAGCCCGATATCCTTAATCTTTTCTCTTTCAACAGTGCTTTTAGCTTTTTTGAATTTTGTGCTTAGTTCTTTTTTATCAAGATAATACCGCGAAAATATATCGCCTTTTGTGATTTCACTGCGACCATCAAACATCATATCGATAAAAGTCTCTTCGAATGTTGAAAGACCCTCTTTTTGGATGACGGCCAACGTCGATGACTTGGAGACGATATGGCCTCTATCTAGCAAGTCTAAAATCGTAGCTTGAATCATATGTCCGAAAGAAAGAGGACCTTTTTCTTCTTTCAAGCTTGTCTTATCAAAGGACTGGTTATAGATGGATTTAGCAACAACTAAAGGTGCTAGATTGTTTGGTGCCTCATAAAGTCTTGCATTTTTTGGAAAGTCTGGAAGCCTTGTACTGATGAGAAGCCAGATAAAAAAGAGAATTCCCATAAGCGTTACTATGATGATTAAGCTTGGAATTAACTGGAAGCTTAGGAAACGAAAGAAGACACCCATTCTGACGATATGAGCTTCTTTTTTAAGAAAAGTAGTCTTATGCGCCTCATTTTTGATATAGGAGGCATTAGCCTCTTTTAAGGTCTTAGTCATTGGCCAATAAGCATGGAGTTCTAACTTTCCTTTTGGGGCTAAATCATCGATATGTACCTTAAATCCATCTGGAGTACGAGTAACTGTTGGCTTTTTATTGAAAAAGCCTGTATGGGCATACAAATCACCCTTAGCAGCGTCTAAACCAGTAACCGTAAAATCAACATGTTCAATGGAGTTATCCCAATCTGAGATAGGGAACCAGTTTAAGGCAGCCACATCAGAATAGAGGTCTAACATGTGTTTGATTTGCCAAGTCACCTTAAGAACCACTTTATCATAAGCCCCAGGATTATAGACCTTTAGTTTGATACCGTCTTTGAGTTTTTCTGATTCCACACGTATCTGTCTTTTCGTAAAGACAGTTTCCACACCATTTTCTGTGGTTATTTTTTCAGCTTTATCAGAGACTGTGACAGTTGGATTTTCTTCAATATTAAAACCTTTTGGAAGTGGTTTTACACTGCCTAATGTCACGTACTGACCATTATAAGAACTTGAAAAATCATAAGTCACTTCTTGGGTAAAGGTCGCTCCGCCATCCTCGTGAATAGCCAAGTGTCCCTTATAACTTGGAATGCTATACGACACCTCATTATCGCTATCACTGGCTTTAGCGATGTCACAAACTCCAATCGTTAGTATCATAGCTAAGACTAGTCCTAACCAAAGCAGTCCTTTTTTCATCAGTCACTCCTTACATATCAGTCAATCTTTAAATATCGAGATTGAAACATAAGCGTTTTACCTCTCTTCTCTTATGACTAGGCTTGATAGACAATCTCACCATCACAGATAGTGTATTTAACACTTCCAGTAAGCTCTTCGCCTACAAATGGTGAATTGGCTGCTTTAGACTTAAAGTCTGCTGTAACCTGACGTTTTTCCTTATCTGCAAAGATAACAAGGTCTGCTGGTCCATTTTCAGCCAAATAACCGGCATCGAAACCATAAAGATCAGATGGGTTGCTTGTCATTACTTTCAATAGTTCTGTCAAACTTAAATGTCCTGCTTCAACTAAATAAGTCAAACCAAGAGATAGAGAGGTTTCCAGACCAGTCATTCCTGATGGTGCTTTAGTCACATCAGCCACATTCTTTTCATCTGCGTGGTGTGGCGCATGGTCCGTAGCAATGACTGAGATTACTCCAGATTTCAACCCTTCGATGACGGCCTGACGGTCAGATTCCAAACGAAGTGGTGGGTTCATCTTGGCATTAGCGCCTTTTGAGAGTAAGAGGTCTTCAGTTTTTGAGAAGTGTTGCGGTGCTACTTCAGCAGTGACTTGTGCTCCAAGTTTTTGAGCAAAGTCAACGACTTTTACAGATTCAGCTTTTGACAAGTGTTGAATATGAACATGAGCTTGTGTATCATAAGCAATCATGACATCACGCGCAATCATACTGTACTCAGCTACACCTGTTGCCCCACAAATATGGAATTCTTTTTTAGCAATATTTTCATTGAAACCGAGAATACCATTAAGATCAGGATCCTCCTCGTGAAGACTGATAAAGGTATTATTCTCTTTAGCTAACTCCATGGCCTTTTTGACAATTCCAGCATTGGTCAATGGAATACCGTCATCTGAGAATCCGACAGCACCGGCTTCAAGCAACCCCTTGAAATCAGTGATATTTTCACCATCAAAGTTCTTTGTAATAGTCGCAACAGACTTAACATGGATGTTTTCCTTAGCTGCTGAAGCCAAGACCTCTTTCAAAGTTTCCTTGTCTGAAATCGTTGGATTCGTATTAGCCATCATCACAACTGTTGTAAAACCACCTGCAGCCGCTGCCAAGGCACCCGTATGAATGTCTTCCTTATGGGTTTGACCTGGCTCACGGAAGTGAACATGGATATCCACCAAACCAGGAGCAACCACAAGACCAGTCGCATCGATAACTTGGGCATCTCCAGCGTCGATATTTTCAGCAATTTTAACGACTTTTTTACCGTCCACAAGAACATCAGCTTGCGTATCCAAACCAGATTTAGGGTCTACAACGCGACCATTTTTAATCAGTAACATAATCTTCCAACTTTCTATTTTACTTCAACCAATCAATTGGGGATTGGCCTTGAGATACAAGGTAGGCATTGGCTTTTGAAAAAGGCTTGCTGCCAAAAAAACCGCGATAGGCCGACAAAGGACTCGGATGGGCACTCTCAATAATGGCATGCTTAGGATTGGTCACTAGCGCTTTCTTCTTACGAGCATAGCCGCCCCAAAGTATAAAGACAACAGGAGTATCCTTTTGATTAAGAACCTTAATAACAGCATCTGTAAAAGGTTCCCAAATCTGACCAGCATGTCCATTTGCCTGACCAGCTGGAACAGTCAGACAGGCATTAAGTAATAGCACCCCTTGCTCGGCCCAGCTTGTTAAATCATGATGACTTCTAGGACCAAGATCCTCCCCCAATTCTTTGAGAATATTAAGCAAAGAAGGGGGAGCTGGAATCGTCTCAGGTACTGAAAATGACAAACCTTGAGCCTGATGAGGCCCATGGTAAGGGTCCTGACCAAGGATTACCACACGAACTTCTTCAAAAGGAGTCTCCAACAAGGCATTAAAAACCTTGTCACGGGGCGGATAAACCGTCCCCTGGCTATAAACCTGGTCCATAAACTGATTTATCTTTGAAAAATAATGGTCAGGCAGCTCCTCTTTTAGAAGCTTGTGCCATGTCGAATGTTCCATAAAAACCTCTTTTTAGACTGTTTTACACCCTAAATTATACCATAATTTGTAGGGAATATTCGGAAAATACTGAAAAAACACCATGATTACGAAGAATTTTCTATCAAGTTTTAAAAATACATTACTCCACAAGTTTAAAGGGATTACAACCTTTAACTCGTTATAGTTTTATGCTATAATTTAAACTTGTATTTTAACAGAAAAGGTAACCCTATGACTACGTATGAAAATTTAAGAGCAGCCAGACGAGGTCCCATTGTCAGCATCGCTGCCTACCTTCTTCTTACCATTGCAAAACTTCTAGCTGGACACTTTTTAAATTCTAGCTCTTTGATTGCCGATGGTTTCAATAACTTGTCAGATATTTTAGGGAACGTGGCCCTACTCATTGGATTGCACCTAGCTAGTCAACCTGCTGATGCAGATCATAGGTTTGGTCATTGGAAGATTGAAGACTTATCAAGCCTAGTCACTTCCTTTATCATGTTCGTGGTAGGCTTCCAAGTCCTAATTCAAACAGTCCGAAAGATTTTTCTAAGAGAGGAAACTGTAGTCGATTCCCTTGGTGCAACCGTCGGACTTCTTTCTGCTATCGTCATGTGTGGCGTTTACTTATACAATAAAGGACTTGCCAAAAAGCTGAAATCTAGCGCTTTGATTGCGGCCGCTAAGGATAATCTCTCCGATGCCGTAACTTCTATTGGAACGTCAATCGCCATTGTTGCAGCATCCTTCAACCTCACGATTATTGACTATATTACAGCCATTATCATTACCTCCTTCATTCTAAAGACAGCCTATGATATCTTCATGGAAGCAACCTTTAGTTTGTCAGACGGTTTCGATGAGAGAAACCTCAAAGCCTATGAGAAAGCGATTCTTGAGATTCCAAAAGTCACTAAGGTTAAGAAGCAGCGTGGCCGTTCCTATGGTAGCAACGTCTATCTTGATATTGTGGTTGAAATGAATCCTGACCTCTCTGTTTACGAGAGTCATGCCATTACTGAAAAAATTGAAGAGGTTCTCAGCAAGCGTTTCTCTGTCTATGACACTGATGTCCATGTAGAACCAGCTGCTATTCCCGAAGATGAAATTTATGGCAATGTCCTTCACAAACTCTCTCGCAATGAAAAGATTATTCTGTCAAAAATTCCTGACTATGAAAATCTCTTAGCACCAGACTTCTACTTAATCGATGAAAATGGTCACCACCACAATCGTGAAGAAGTTATTGCCAATCACCAACCACTTCTCAATAATTTTGACAGCTTCAAGATGACATCTGTTAGTCAAAAAACGAAATTAATTAGTTATGAGTTGGGAGGAAATTTCCACACTAGTATCTGGCGTCGAAATGAAACCTGGTTCATGATTTACCACCAAGTCACAAGGATAAAAGATGAAAAGTAACGAGCAAGCAAGCTCGTTACTTTCTGCTTTCAAATAGTTTTGTGTAACATTCAATCGATTCTAAAAATTACATTAAAATACTAAATGTTAGGAAAACTCTAACTTTTATATGTTATAATGAAGGTGTTTGTCACTACCGAATTTAGGGTTTTGACAGGCAAATGATATTAATAGATAAAAATAGGTTCTGCCAGCTACAGAACCCCATAGATATTAAAGGAGACACATTGTGAAAAAGAAAATTGTTGCCGTCCTTTTAGCAGCTTGTCTAGCTCTAGCACCGAGTCTGTCCAGTGCAGACGAATTGATGGATATCACACGCGCTGCTGGTTATACTGAAGCCACTGAGGCCTATCGTCCCAAATCAACCCTCTTAATCGATGGAAATACCGGAGATGTCCTCTGGGAAGAAAATGCTGATGAGGTGCGTGACCCAGCTTCTATGTCTAAGGCCATGACACTTTATTTGGTCTTTGAAGCTATGTCTAAAGGAGAGATTTCTGAAGATACTGTTATCACAGCTACTCCAACCGACCAAGCTATTGCCGATATTTACGAAATTTCAAACAACAAGATTGTTGCGGGTGTTGATTATACCGTTTCAGAACTCATCACTATGACAGCGGTGCCTTCCTCTAACGTTACAACCGTGATGCTAGCCAACTACTTGACCAATAATGATCCTGATAAATGGCTAGACATGATGAATGAGAAATCTAAAGAGCTAGGGATGACCAATACCAAATGGTTCAACGCTTCTGGTGCCGTTGCTGTTGCCTTCAAAGGTTACTACAGTCCTCAACGTTATGATAACAACCAAACCAACCAAACAACTGCGCGTGATTTGGCTATCATGACCTATAACTTCATCAAGAAATACCCTGACATTCTCAAATACACTAGCAAACCTGTTGTCACAGTTAAAAAAGGAACACCTTACGAGGAAACCTTTGAAACCTACAACTACTCTATTCCAGGTGCCAAATACGGAATTGATGGGGTTGATGGGTTGAAGACAGGATCTAGCCCAGAAGGTGCTTTCAACTATATTGATACCATCAAGCGTGGTAATCAACGTATGATTGCTGTCATCATGGGTTCTGGTGATTGGTCTGACCAAACAGGTGAAGAGATTCGTCATACCTTTGGTAATGCTCTCGTTGAGAAGATGTACAAAGACTTCTCTTACAAGAAAGTTCTTAGCAAGGGTGAACAAGAAATCGACGGTAAAAAATACAATGTCGAAAAAGACGTCTATGCCACCGTTAAAAAAGGTAAAGACCCTAAAATCTCTGTTAAAGATGATCACATTGTCATTGATAATGGTCTGAAGACAGTGTCACCTAATATCAAAGCTACTTCTATTAAGGCAACTAAAGTTAAGGGATGGTTCGATTTTGGAAGTAACCAGAAAGATAAAAAGGCTACTAAAACAACAGATAAGAGTCAACTCCCAGTTTATTTCTGGTTGCTATGTCTTGTCCCAGTTGGACTCCTCTACTTCATTTACCTTAATGAAAAAGGACGTCGTCAAAAAGTTAAAGAACGCCGTCAATCTCGACAAATGAATAACTAAAAGAACGTGCTCAACTGAGCACGTTTTTAGTTGTCTCCAAGAAATGTTTTGAGATGAGACATATCATTACGCATTTGATCCAATCCTTCTTGATAAATGGCTTCAAACTTTTCAGGATCCTTCTCCAAACGACTAACTTCAAGTGCGTGTTCTGGACGGATAGCATAAAGATTTCCAGTTTTTTCCAAAGCCTCTATCTTTTCAATACTCTTATTGTAGTGGATGTGGCGATTTGAAGCCACTTGGACAAATTCAGGATACTTGCGGTAAAAGAGCTTGTAGATTCGCTTACTCGTTTTAGATGGGTGTTTACGGTAGCCCTTAGGACGTGTCAAAACTACAATGAGTTTGTCAAAACCCAAATTTTCCATAAAATCAATAGGAAGACTATCAGACAGACCACCATCCATGTAGCGTTTACCCTTGTACTCGACAATTTCAGAAACCAGAGGTAGGGCGGAACTTGCCCGAAGGGCTTCCATTTGCTCAAAGACATGGTCAATCTTGATATAGTCTGGTTTTCCGGTCTCAATATCTGTAGTAACCACATAGAAGGGAACACCTGAATCAGCAAAGGCCTCCTGATCAAAAACGTCCAACTCCATGGGAACCTTATAATAGGAGAATTCCTTATTAACGAAGTTACCTGTTGTCAGCCATGACCAGAAACTCATATAGCGACGGTCTCCCATAAAACGCTTGTTGTAGCGAAGGGCTCTTTGGGGCTGGTTAGAAAGGTAATTAACACCAAAAAGTGCTCCAGCCGATACCGAAACAACGCCATCCACCTTAATTCCAGCTTCTAAAAAGGCATCTAATACACCAGCCGTATATAAGCCACGCATCCCCCCGCCTTCGAGGACTAAGCCAACTTTCACTCTAAAATCTCCTTTATGATTGGTTCCGCAAGGACTTGATAACCTTGTGGACTCAAGTGCAAACCATCAGTCGTGTAGTTAGAATCTAACTGTCCTTGAGAATCTGTAAGGTAATCAAAAAGATCGACATAAGTCACACCAGGTAGGACTGCTAGTTGTTGATTAAGTTCACCTAAAATGGCATTGTTTCGAATTTTAACCTTCGAAGCATGTTCCAATCTTTCACTGACGGGAAAGACACTTAGCAAGTAAATTTCTGTATATAGAGATTCTTGTCGAACTGTCATGATAATATCGGAAATACGATTGACAATATCTTGAATGGAGTAACCTCGTCCAATGTCATTAATTCCAATCAAGATAGCCAATTTACTGGGTTCCAAATCTAAAACTTGCTCTTTAAGGTGTTCTAAAAGCCAAACCGAGTCTGTTCCTGCAATCCCACGGTTAACCAAGGGAAAGTCTCTACCTAGGAACTTTTTCAATGCAAAAAACTCCGTGATGGAGTCTCCTGCAAAAACAATTTGGCCCTTGTCTAACTTTTGATTCTCACTTACAAATTTAGCTAAACGCTCTTTTTGATAGGCCACAAGCTCAGGCCTAGTTGTTTCAATCATACCTTATCCTTTTTTCTTAAATATCATACGACCTACAGTAACTAAAGCTAGGAAAGCTCCAAGTCCAAGAAATAGCCAAGCAAGATTTTGAAAATCTGATTTATTGGACAAAAGAGCACCAGACAGAAGAAATGCCAATGTCAGCAAGGCTAAAACCAGATTATTTAAAACTTTCTCAAAGACTTTAACCCTACCCGAAAAGTTAATAAAATCATGGTTCACCACAATTCGTCCGTTTAAAATCTGCTCCAAGAGCTGATGAAGACGACGTGGAATATTCTTCCCATTGCGAATCAGATAAAAGAGTTCAATCAAGATACTCTCTTTATTCAGGGCCTGCTTAAGCATGTCAGGTCCCATATTTTCTAGGAAGTAATCCTTGGCCAGGGTCATAAGATCCATATTTGGGGCTAACTCTCGGAAAATACCCTCAATTTGAAGCGAAGCCTTCTCCAAAATGGTAATTTGAGAGGAGGCTTTAAGATGATTTTTCTGGAAAATAGCCATCAAATCCTGCAGCAAATCTGTTATAGAGAGACTTCCCAAGTCAATACCAGAATAACGACCTAACATTTGCTCTACATCTTGACTTAGAACTGCACGATTAAGACCATTATCAAATTGTGTAACGGACAAGATGGCCTTGGTCATACCATCAACATCTTGTGCGGTAAAACTGTACAGGATGTCATTTAAGGACGCACGCATCCCCACTTCCAACTCACCCATAATTCCAAAATCAATGAAATAAATCTTGCCATCACGTACCAACAGATTTCCAGGATGGGGGTCACCATGAAAATAGCCATCTTTGAAAACTTGCTTGATAAATGACAGCATAAGTTTCTTACCCACATCTTCTAAATCATAGCCAGCCTCAATCAGTTGGCTGTAGTGATTAAGCGGAATCCCATTGATATACTCTTCAACTATGAGGTGAGGTGTCGTGAAGGTATCATAGACCTCGGGGACACCTAGACAAGCAACAGCACTGTTATTGGCCTTGAAGCACTTCATGGCCTCTGCTTCATTCCTGAAATCTAGCTCCTTAATTAAGGTTTCACGCAGATTTTCCAAAACCTCCTGAACATCGACCATGGGGATAAAATGCTTTGGTATATGGCGTGCAAGCTTAATGAGAAGCTGAATATCTTCCTTAACAACCTCATCAATACCAGGTCTCTGGATTTTTACAATCACTTCCTGACCAAACAATAATCTAGCTCTATGGGTCTGAGCGACAGAACCAGAAGCTAAGGGCTCTTCCGAAAAATCAAGGAAACTGTCAGAAAGCTCATTAGGTAATTCTCGCCTAATGGCAGTCATGACTTCCTCTTTATTCAAAGGAGGAACTGAGCTCTGGAGCTTTGATAATTCTTTGATATAGTTTTCTGGCAAAAGGTCAGAGCGCGTGGATAGGATTTGACCAATTTTAACAAAACTAGGTCCTAATTGCTCAAAGGCTTGGCGTAGCTTGACAGGTGTTGTCTGTTGGTCTTGAGGAAGATGCTTTTCACGATAAGAAAGGAGACCAACTGACGAGAAAACCTTCAACACATGTCTCAATCGTTTACTAGCCATTTTAGACTCCTTACATTTTATTTATTTTGACTAAGCAAAGCGTCAAGTTTTTCTTCAAGACGTTTCACATCATCCTTAGTCGCATACTCAACTGAAGATTTCTTAGCATCAAGTTTCGCTAAAAATTCTTGAGCTTCTTCCTTACTTTGACGTTTGAGCTCTTGTTCCAGTTCCTTACCTTCTTCAACAGTCAAACGCCCCTTTTCAACCAACTCTTTGACAAAGCTATCGGCCTTATCAACTGTCATAGCAGTCAACCCGATTCCAGCTAAGAGAACTTTTTTCAAATCATTCATTATCGTTACCTCCATCTAAGTAGGAAAAGCAAAGAGATAGACTCGCTACTTCTTCGGAAAATATAAGAACGCTTTCACACTTTTATTCTACCACTTTTTCAGAAAATATGTGGAATAACATAAACAAAGTTATTGTGTATTGAAATACTTTATTTTTAATCGTAGAAACAGAAATCCAGATATAACAGTGTTGTACTTTAATACTAAAAAAGAATCTCGAATATTTTTGAGATTCTTAACCATATTCTATTTGTAAAGAGCTGCACCATTACTTTCGATAACAGACTTATACCAAACAAATGATTTTTTCTTATATCGAGCCAAGCTACCACTACCATCATCATTGCGATCAACGTAGATGAAGCCATAACGTTTACTGAGTTCAGCCGTTGAAGCTGATACCAAATCAATTGGCCCCCATGTCGTATAGCCCCAAAGTTCTACACCATCTTGAAGGGCTTCGCCAACTTGAATCAAGTGTTTTTGAAGGTAATCAATACGATAATCATCTTCAACTGTTGGACCATCTGGGCCATCAACAAGAACATCCTTTGCACCTAAACCATTTTCGACGATAAACAATGGCAACTGATATCGATCATAAAAGTCATTCAAAACTAGTCGAAGACCGATTGGATCAATAGCCCAACCCCATTCAGATTTTTCAAGGTAGGGATTTTCGACACCACCTAAAATGTTGCCTTTTCCAACCTTATAGTCTTGCGGATTGTGTGCTGTTGCCACAGACATATAATATGAGAATGAAATAAAATCAATGGTATTCTTCAAGATTTCTTCATCACCTGGAGCAAATTGTATTTCAATACCATTCTCTTTGAAATAGCGTTTAATATAGTTTGGATATTTCCCACGCGCATGGATATCTGAGAAGAGATAGTTTTGATTTTCAAACTCGTGAACAGCCAACTGATCCAAAGGATTAGCTGTCATACCATAGGCAGGCATGGCAAGAACCATACAACCAATCTTAAAATCAGGGTTGATGTCATGACCAATCTTGGTTGCTGAAGCCGAAGCGACTAACTCATGGTGAACTGCTTGGTAAAGATCCTGTTTAGAGAGCTCTTCCATCGGAGTTGCAATCCCACCTGACATGAACGGTGCGTGTAAAACAGAGTTGACTTCATTAAAGGTCAACCAATATTTGACCTTATCTTTATAACGTGTGAAGACTGTACGAACATAATTCTCATAAAAACCAATTAATTTACGATTAGTCCATCCATTGTACTCACGCGCCAAGTTGAGTGGTGTTTCATAATGGGACAAGGTTACAAGCGGTTCGATGCCATATTTGGCCAATTCATCAAAAACC
>ERZ772928.799-NODE-799-length-13785-cov-3.986089_pt1 | contig 13785 bp, 14 predicted proteins | sample MGYA00511686_ERZ772928 | MGnify/ENA primary metagenome ERZ772928 (study PRJEB29015, sample SAMEA2738063) | human oral metagenome | biome: human oral; feature: human-associated habitat; material: saliva | place: China | collected 2219 ... | reverse complement strand
AACGTGAGAAAGTGATTGAACTTTTTGAAGAAGAAGAGCCACAAGAAGTTCTTGATGAGTCTCTTCAAGTGGAGCTCGATATCCAAGATCAAATCGATGAAGAGGAAGAAGAGGCAAAAGAGCGACTTCGTGCTTTTGAGTTGATTGCCGAGATGCGTGCGCAAGAAGCGGCTGAAATCTTAGCGAAAGAGCGAGAAGGACATCCTATGAAAGATTCTGGCGCTGTGGTGAATAAGCAAATTGCTAAATCAACTAAAGCGGTTGAAGAATTCCGAAAAGAAATCGAAAAAGATCTTCCGAATGTTGATCTCGATAAAGTAGTTCTTCAAAAAAACGGGAAAGTGCCTGATAAGTTTGCGATGCTTGAGAAACCTCGCAAGAAAACCTTGCAGGAACGATTGCGTGAAATCGAACAAGATCAAGAGAAACAAGCGGCTGAGCTCGATGAACTTCAGCGAGACGGTGATGAATTTTCTCTATAAAGAAAAAGCCTCGATTGAGGCTTTTTTAGTGCTTTAGTAATAGCTCTGCCTTGTAGCGTTGTTGGCATCGTTTGAGATCGAGTTGTTCTTCGTAGACAACTTTGTTCGAACTACTAATTAGTTGTTTTAGAGCTTCGAATTGTGACGTTGTGGTACTTGCACGTTGTTGTTTAGGACTGTCAACGATAGTTGTTGCGAGAAATTCTTTTGTTGTGAAAAACGGAAATTGAATTCGTGGGAATTCTGCTTTTAAGCGAGATGCAATGTCAACTCCGGCGATATCTAAGTCACCGTGGTAGAGAATTGTTACGTCGTTATCGAGTAATCTTTGCACGAGTTGTTTGACTGCTCGGTTGGGTTGTCCACTTGAGATGATAAATGGAAAGTCATAATTATCTCGAAGAATACGGGTAGCCGTGTTCTGATTTTCAAACATCCAAACGACCTTGATGTCTAACAATGTTTGTTGATCGAGTGTCAATAAAGAGACGCCTGTGAAGTCATTCGAGAAAATGCCTTTCGACCACACGGAAATAGAGGCAATATTGTCAATAATTCCATGTGGTTCTAAAGCTGTTGATTGGTAAGTTTGATTGAGAAACTCATCTAGTTTTCTACGGAGACTTTTTCCGACATCTAGTGCGTGAGTATCGTTAAAGTGCATTAAGGCATATTCGGACAATGTTTGGTTTTGTCCTTTTGGAAAGTTGGTCATGCAATTTCCTCGTAAATTGGTCCGCCGAATGATTGAACTACAGGTCTTCCATTGATGTTAATGCGTTGTAATTGTAATGTTGTAGATCCTGTAGAATTGCTTACGATAGGGAGTGTTTTACCTGGCGTTGTTGCAATGAAGAGGTCGCATAACTCATAAATCTTTTCAAGCAATAAGGCTGTTTGTTCGTTATCGACTGGGGCGAAGGCTTCGTCCATGAGAAGAATGCGCGGAGCATCTGGATTCATTTGACTTTGAACGATTTCAAGAAGGGCAAACATAGGAATGTAGTAGCAACGAACACGTTCTCCTGTAGAGAAGGAGTTGATGGCTTGCGTTGTTAATGGTTTGATTTCTTGGTTGTTATCACGTTCGTAGAAGAGTGATAACTCGTACCAACGACGAGGTTCGATCTCAGCGAGCATGTATTCAATAATATCGTCAGGCGTAATGTCTGGATTTTGTAATTGCTGATGAATACGCTCTTGTAGTTGATCGAAGAAGTTATTGTAGTGTTCTTGATCTTCGAGTGTGTTTAAGATGGCTTGACCTTGATCTGAAATAGATGATTTTGCAGAAAATTGTAAGTGCGATGGATTACTACGGTTCATGTTTGCTACGAAAGCGTCGACGTTTTCTGAAACATGTTCGTTGACTGATTTCAATTGATCGCGCAAGATTAAGCGGAGACTCTTTTCGTTGTTTTCTAGAAGCGTTGTTGCATTTTGATTGGTTGAATCAATAGCTTCTTGTAAAGCATCCATTCTTGCTTTGAGTGAATGAGTGAATCCGTTTTCGTCAATGATTTCTGTAACAGTCAAACTGTTTAGTTGTTGTTTTAAATCTTTAGTATGTGTTGATTTAGGAACGTTTGGGAATGTTAGACGTTCTGATTTACTATTGATTTGGATCTCAGTCGTATCAATCTTTTGAAGTTCTTCCGAAATAGAATATTCGTCGATGTTGATGCTATTAACAATATTCTTTGATTGCGTCAGAGCGTCTTGGAATTCAGATTGATAACGATGAAGATTGTTGTATTCATCGTTTTTAGATTTCAATTGTGTTTCGATTGACCCGTATTGACGAGTAAGGTCAAGGTGGCGGGCGTTTTCTTCGTTATATACTGCGGTGAGTGCTTCCTCCTCGTCTTTTAGATCTTGAAATTGTTCGTCTGATTTTAACTCTTCGATTGTGTTTTGTTTATCAGCAATTTCTTGATTTGTTGTATCTAGTTTAATTACGAGTTCTTGGTTTTTATCTACGAGAAAGGCTTGTTCTTGATTCAATTCTTCGAGTCGAAGCGATAGACGATTATGTTCTTCTTGCAAGCGTTGATTTGCTTCGTACTGTTGTACTAGTTTTAAGCAATCGGCGTGAGAGTAGCCTTGAACTTGGGCTAAAAGAGGATTGTTTGAAGCGGTTAGATTTGCTTGTTTTTCTTTAGTTGTGTTCAAACTTTCTTGTTTTTGATTGAATGCTTTTTGTAATGATTCTAATGAGTTTTGTGTTGATTGTAGTTTTTCTTTTAGCTCATTAAGTGATCTGATTTTGTTTTTGATTTCGCCGATGTTGCTTTTAAAATCCGAGTCTTTTTGTTTGTTTTCTTTAATCAGATTGCTAAGTTCTTGCATTTTTATTTGTCGTGCTTTTTGGCGATTATATTCGCCAATATAAGTCACTGGATTATTCTTATTTGTAATAATTCGAATGTCTTGATATTTTAGACCGTTTTCCGACAAGTAAACGTTTTCGAGGAAACGTTCAACTTGTGGATTGCTTGTCTTTAAGTAATTGGTTAGTTTTTGCATAGAATTGATCCTTCTGTGATAGAGTTAGCTGTTACGAGTAATTCGATCAAGCCTGCTTGGTGCATGAGGTTTTCAATGCGACGTTGTTCGTCTTCAGAGATGTTGTCTTTGAAGTCAATTTCTTTATAGAGTGGTCGAGCATTAGTTGCGACGAATGATGTAGACGGTTCGGTTGTATTTTGTAATTCTTTGAATTGGGCTACATATTCGTTTGTTGTTTGTTCTAATAAGTTTACTTCAGATAGCAAACGAGACTGTTCTTGAATGAAAGCATTTGATAACTCGTTTACTTCGTTAGGTTCGATAGACCATTGAGATTGTGCTGTCATGTACAATTCTTGGAGGTCTTTTTCTGTGTTTTCGATTAGTTCTAGCTGATGCTCGAGATCTTGTTCTTTTTCTTGGATTTGAACGGCTAGACGTTGGCTTTCTTTGAGATAGTTTTCGTTTTCAGTAAAAGCTTGTTCAATCTGAGACCATTGTTCAATGTCGAACGGAAGTTCCGGTTGAGGTGTCTCAGCTAGTAATTGCGTATTTTTGTTGAGCTGATTAGTGATTTTTTCAATCTCATTATCAATTTTAGACAAACGGTTTGTTGTTTCTGATTGATCTTTTTCAGTTGTGTTTTTTTCGTTTGACAAATAACGAAGCTCTGTCTCTAATGCTTGAATTTGAGCATCGATATTGAGGTTTTGAATCTGACTTTGGACGAATTGTTTTTCTTGTTCAATTTTTGCTAATTTGTCTTCGATTTCAGACCGTTCATTTTCGTTTTGTTCAATTTGGATTTCAAGCGATTGAATTTCTTCATCGAGACCATCTAATTTTTGTTGGTTCTTATCAGATTGCCGTTCCATATCAGCAATGATGGCGTTTAGTTCAGTGATTGCTTTTTGGTTTGCTTGAGAGACAATATGGCGTTCTTTGGCGATAGCTGCTTTTTCTTGACGAAGTTTATGAATTTTATTTTGTTCGTCATTGGCTTTGATTAATTGTTCGCCGTAGGTCGTTAATTGTTGATTGAACGCGTCGTCGTTTGTCAGGCTTGGAAGAACCTCCTTTACTTGGTCTAGCAAGTCTTCCATGTTATAGGTGCTTTTATCGTTGTTAGCGTTGATGATAGATGGACTTGTGATTTTATTAGAGATTTGAATGAGTGTTTTGAAATTATCAAGATTTGTTTTGTAGATAACGTGTGCGACATATTCTTGATAAGACTTGATCGAAGAGAATGATTCGGTGATAGTATTTACGCGTTCGAATTCATGAAGCGATAGCGGTTCGTCTTGATCATCTAAAAATTGGACATTGTGTCCATTTATGATGTATGCTCGTTTTGTGGTCGCCGATGTTGCTTGAACGTAGGCGGTTACGATTGTTTTAGGTTCGTTATTGATGTACATGCAACCGTAAATGTAAGTCGGTTGATTGTTTAGAATATCGCTTAGTTTGCGGTTATTTTTTTGACCCATGTTGAGAGATCGTTGAAGATCTAGTGTAAACAAGGCTGGATATAGGGCTGTCATTAACAAAGTTTTACCGGTACCGTTTGTCGCTTTGATGACAACGGCGTTACCGTGTACGTCGATTTCTTGTTGAGGATAATCGACAAAGTTAATAACGCCCAATTTTGTAATTTTTTGCATATGTTTTTCCTTTTATGTTGTAATGTTGATTGATGGTAAATCGTAAGTTTCGATGACGTTTAGAACGTCTTCTTCTGTGAGGGATTGTGTTTTATAGATTGATTTTTTAATGAAAGAATCGAGTGTTTCGTTATTTTGATAGTTACGCATAAAGTCAATAGCTACGAGATGCGAAGCTTTGTTCCGTGGGAATGCGTAGATATCATTTTTGCTGATTAATCGAACAATATCGCCATTGACGTAGACTTCGTAACCGGCTTCGTCGTTAGAATATGGTTCTAGTTGTCTGCGAACATCTGTGATCGATACGTTTTTCCAGAGATTTTTGTGTTCTAACTTATTCATTGATTGATGAGTGAGCAGATATTGAATAATCTTTGTGACGTTGGATAATGGTTTTTGAGATGTTTCGCCGAAGTAGATAGATGGATTGTTCTTTTTAATAACGACTTGATATTTATTTCCGTTTGAGTCGTATTCGTTTTCGATAGAGATGATTCGATCGAGTTCTACTTTTTTGATAACTTTCTTGAAAATCAGGTCACGGTTTTGATCGATATCAGGTGAAGCGGCGAGTACTTGAGTCGCGAGCGTTTCCATAGGAATTATTGCGTTTTTTGCCTCAGAAATAAGGGCAACTAGAATGAGGAAGTACATTCCGTATTCGAAATTTGAACTGAATGTTGTCTTATGATGATCCTCATCAGCTAGTTGTAGTTTAAAAGCGTTTGATGTTTGAACAAGTTCAAGACCTGTGTCTTTATAGAGTTGTTCTTTAAAGTGACTAAAGCATTTTTTAAGCAGAGAATAATCTTTATCCGAGTCCTTGACGCTGTTCGTAGTCAGCAATTTTTGCAGTAAGGCTGGCGATTCTTCTTTCAGTTTTTGTAATGTATGATTGGATAGCATTGTCTTGGATGACCTCTAGTGAATAGTTTGGGATAGTAAATCGCGCCGTTTTACGATTTGGTAGAGTTGTTTCAATAACGGTATTTTCGCTAGACGGAACGGTTTTGATACATAAGCTTTCGGGATCATTGAGTGCTTCTTTTGATCCACTATTTAGAATGGCTTGTCTAATTGCGAAATAGGAGTCATTGTCGTAATGATTTGACGTAACGGGCGATTGCATAATCTTATAATGCAATTTTAATGTTTTTAGCTGTTTCGATAAAATACGAACTTCTAATTTGTTCGTTTCGTACTCTTGTTCTTTTTTATTGATTTTTGGCTTGACTTTTGGTTTTGGTTTTGTATCCGGCATCGTCATAACAAGATCACGACCGTTAACGGATGCGATGCCATTAGTCGTAACATGGTGAATGGTCTTGTTACTCATCAATTTATTGAATTTTTCTTCACATTTTTCAACGGATGGTTCGTTGAAGAATTGTTTAGCGAGATCGATCAATAAGCCTTTGGTTTCCATATTTTTATGGATATCTTTTAAATAGTCATTGATTTGTGTCAAGATCTTTTGGACATCTAGTAGTTTTTGAGTATAATTTTTGTAGACGCCGTTTTTCGTGATTTGATCGACAAATCGGTTGACATTGTTTTTGATGCGTTCCGCTGTACTATCGTTAGTTGTTGCGCCTTCAATGTGATGCGCAATATTTTCATAGAAGTGCGATGATTCGAGATTTTTCAATTGATCGAGACGTTCTTTGATAGTTTGGCCTTCCTTGAGCAAAACGTTTAAGATATCGTTTGAGACTGAGCTAAATTCGTTGATGTGCTTTTCAAGTTTATCAATGGCGTTGAGCAGTGAATCATCATTGCGAACTTTGATAAGCTCTGTGTGAAGACGACGTGCGCTATCACGCAAATGATTTAATTTAGCGTCAGATCGTTGATAGAAGTTTCCAGATGTATCATCGAGTAAGAATTCGTAAGCGTCTTTGATTAGTTCCGGATCATCTGAATACAAGAAGTTATTCAAGTGATTGACGAATTTTTTGAAGTCACCAATGCTAAGTTGGACAATAACTGTATCGTTGCTCAATGTCGCAAGACTGATAATGACACGATACCAATTAGTCCCTTTAGTACTGAGTTGGTAGTTAGATTGTTTGATTACTGTTTCCTTGGTCAATCCAAACGCTCGGGATTGATCATATTCGATAAGTCCAAATGAATCAAGTTGTTGAATAACGTGACTGTTTGCTAGGTGCTTGATTTGGTCGTACGAAGCGGATCCGTGATCGTAAAGCATTTTAAGCAATTGTTGGACGTTTTTATTGGAGGAAACATATTTAATCGGTTCCCATTGTTCCATATTTTTTCAAATAAAAACAACCTCGAGCTTGGATAGTCGCGGTTGCATCCTTTCTAAAATGTAATTTTATCGAGTTTTTGATCTGTTTCTTGAGCTTTGTGGAATTCAACGCTTTCGATATAGTCGATATCGAAACGACGTTCCCACAAATCTAGATATGATTCAATATTGTCTTTAACTTTAGTGTATTGCTGTGAGAGAATTTCATCTTGGAGACTCGCACACACAATATCGTTATAGAAGCGTGTTTTGCTTTCAACTTGGCCGCGAATGTTGGCGACCACATAGAGGAGAGGACGTGATTGTCCTGTAGTGTTTGTCATAAAAGTTTATTCCTTTGCGAAGTTTATTGTGTAATTTGCACTTTTAAAAAGGCGTTTTTACGCCTTCGATTTGTGATGGTTTCGGACACGTACGTAGTCGATAACGAAGTTCTCGCATGTTGCGAGGTTCGTAGTAGTCGATCCATAGACGTACGAAATCCAAATATTCTTGTTTAGTCATTGTTATTTCACCTTCGTGATGACGATGCGCGATTCTTCTTTTCGTTTCGGCGCGTAATAGAGTACGGCGGAGACGTCTTTATCAGGCGTTACGTTTACGAAGAATTCGCCTTGGTCATCGTAATAGTGACATTTCTTAAGAAGCGGATCGAGTGGATTCAAGCCATTGAGTTGCGACCGCATATCGTCACTGACCTCTCTTAATAGAATGTCAACCGCCGCGAAAAGACCCTCTTGCAGGTCTTTTACTTCGCGTTCTGATTGATCTGGCAGAGTTAATGTATAAGTCATTTCGTAGCCCCTTTGTTTAAGTCTGCAATCATGCGAGCTCTGTCAACGAGTTCGTGTTCATGAGTTGTTGTTAAGTTTTCTGTATCGAGATAGAAAGCGTTCGTCAGCGAAGCAGGTAGATACTGTTGCGGCGTATAGTGCGCGTTATAGTCATGCGGATACAAGTATCCGACAACGCCCATCTTATCAGCGCCTTTATAGTGTGCGTCACGAAGATGCGGTGGAATCGTTGTATCGATTTCGGGATCGTTAATATCTGCGATTGCACGGTCGAGAGCCATGTATGCGTTATTCGATTTAGGGCTTAGTGCTAGTTCCACGACAGCCATCGCTAAAGGGATGCGTGCTTCTGGAAAGCCTGTATCTCTTGCGACGTCAATAGCATTTTTTGTTAGCGTGACAGCTGTCGGATTTGCGAGCCCGATATCTTCAAAGGCAATGATAGAGAGTCTGCGACAGATTCCTATCAAGTCTCCTGACAGAATTAGACGCGCGAGATAGTGGAGCGATGCGTTCACGTCACTGCCTCGAATAGATTTTTGAAAGGCCGATAACAAGTTATAATGTTCGCTACCATCTTTATCGCCAGCTAGGACTTTCTTTTGAAGGATTTCTTCCATGATTGGCGTAGTGATTGTCACGGTGTCTTGATCGGCAGGAGTCGAGAGAATTGCTAATTCGAAACTATTGAGTGCTTTTCGAACGTCACCATTCGAGTTATTTGCAATGAATAAGAGTGTATCTCGTGACACTTCAACTTTATAGTCTTTTAGAACAGAGTCTTGTGTTAGCGATTTTTCAAGAAGATTTGCAATAGCTTCAGCTGTCACGGATTTAATCTCTAGTAATGTTGCACGAGAACGAATGGCGGGATTAATCGAAATGTATGGATTTTCAGTTGTCGCGCCGACGAGGATGATTTGACCGTTTTCTGTATAAGGCAATAAAAAGTCTTGTTTTGGTTTGTCTAAACGGTGAATTTCGTCAAGAAGCAAAATAACGGGTTGTTTTTCGGCTTTTTTGGCGATATCTTGTAATTTTTTCTTATCGTCGGTCGATGCATTGAAATACTCAAATGGAATATTGAGACTTCCTGATAAGGCTGACGCCATGGACGTTTTTCCTGTTCCGGGTGGTCCATATAGAATAATCGAAGACATTTGTTTAGCTGCGACCATTCTCCCTAGAATTTTATCGGGAGCGGTTAAGTGTTCTTGACCGATAACGTCTTCTATTTTCTGTGGACGCATGCGTGTTGCTAAGTTCGACATAATGTGTCCTTTCTAGTTAGCTTCGTGAGCGTGACAACCGTCGTAATAGCCATCTTTTTTACCGGCGTCGTAACCTTCTTCGTAGCCATTGCTTTCGCCTTCACTATAGCCGTCTTCATAGCCTTCGTCTTTCCCGTCGGCATAGCCACGGCTATAACCTTGATCGTAATTGTTTTGTAGTTCGCAATCAATGGATTCGTTTGAGATAAAGTTGTCGTTGATATGTTTAATGATTCGATCGAGACCTTCTTTTGTGATTTCTAGGTTTTGTTCAGTTGTGAGATCTTGGAGTAAATAAATTAGCCCCTCGAATTCTGAATCGGGGTGCTGGATTTCAAATGATTTTAAGTATGTCATTTATGAGTTTTCCCTTCTAATAAGTGTTTTCGAAAAAGAAAATGGTCAACGTCGTGGACGTTGACCTTTTGCTGTTTATTTTACGTATTCGGTCATATATGTTTTAATTGAATCGTTTGTGGCACGGGCATTCCGACCTTTACTTGTTTGGTTTAAGTTCCCGTTTGAATCGATATAAATAGGTGTTGGCATATTTGTTGTTACGTTATAGTTTTTAAGTGTAGCTTCGTCAGTGAATTCTACTGTGAAGTTATGGTGTTCTTGTTGGTTGAACCATTCTAAAAATTCTTCTTTGGTTTTTTCTCCGTTGACACCTGGTGCAACAAGAATAGCTACATCGAAGTTTTTATCAGGATCGTTTGCGAGTTCTTCGATGTCTTTCATACCGTTGACGCTTGCTTCGTTTGTTGAGTTGAAATACTCAACGTATTTTTTACGTTTTTCTGTTTTAGCGTTGTCGACTAAGTTTCCGTTTGCTTGTTGATCCGGATTTGTTGTATCTGTGACGTTGATCGCCGGTGCTTCTTTTAGTTCTGTGTTTTCAACGGCTTTTTTAGCGGAAACAGGCTTAGCTTCTTTTACATCTGATTTTGATTGTCCTCCGCAAGCAGCGAGTCCGATAAGGCTTGCACCTAAAATAGCTAGTGTTGTGATTTTCTTCATTTGTTTTGCTCTGAAAAAAGTTGTCAAATATTGACAAATCATTTCTAAAATTTAAATGATTCTTTTTTCTCATGTTCGTCATTAATTGCATTCCCATATCTGCAAAAAACAGGTAATGACAGAGGCAATCTTCTAACATATCAAGAGGATAAAATCCTCAGAGGCCGAGCCAGCCTCTTTCCTTTCGTTTTATTTTAAACTAATGCAAGTAAGTTTAATACTGCATTTTTGTCACGGTCATTTTCATAACCACAATGGTAACAAACATATTCATGATGTTTGGTTCCATATTTTTGATTTCCACTGAGTGTGATTTTCTCATCATCTGTTTTGATATGTCCGCAATTGGAACATCGCTGAGTAGATGGATAGAAACGGTCTGCAATGATGAGCGTTTTACTAAACTTTTCGGCCTTGTATTCCATAAATTGACGGAATCGACCAAAAAGAGAACGGTGAAGATTTTTAGCTTTCTTTTGCATTTGCATGGCTTGCACATCTAAGTCTTCAATAACAACCGTATCATATGTTTGGTAGATCATTGTTGTAAATTTATGAAGTAAATCGTTTTGAATGACTGTTACATGTTGGTAACATTTTTGAAGTTTGGTTTTCACTTTAAAATATTGTTTCGAATGTGTAGCATTTTTGCCATTTTCGTGACGTTTTCGGGCTAATAGACGCTGGTAATATTTAATTTGAGCATATAAGCGATCTAATTTTTTTGGACAAACAGTAAACGATCCATCAGTGTAATCAAAATGATTAACATTTGCATCAATAGCTGTCTTCTTACCTGTTTTAGATAAAGGTTGTTCAGACTGATCAATAGCGATAGATGCATAATAAGAATTACCGATTTTGGTGATAGAGCAATGTTTAATTTTTCCATCAGGTAAGTCATAGCCCTTAAAGGGAATGCCGTACCATGCGTCTTTATATGCATGAGGTTTATCTAAAATAAGTTTTCCGTCTTTAATTGATGCTCGATCTGTTTTAAAACCTTGCTTTGGATTCTTTTTAGAACGAAAAGAGGGTTTTCCAACTTTTCGCTTTTTCTTTTTAGAGTCTCCATTATTAAGCTTTTTACTGTTAAAAAAAGCAGACCATGCGTGAGCTAAATCTTTAACTGCTAGTTGCAAAGTACGCGAAGACAATTTATATTGCCAATCAGCTTTATCAGCAACTAAGATATTTTGAACAACGCGGTGTGAGGGTGACGGGAATAAGTTTAGTAATTCTTGTTCTTCTTTAGAAAAAACAATAGACTTATCTTTAATAGCTAATTGTGATTTTTTTCGAAGATCAGCCGGGATCATTTCAACACGTTGATCATAGAGATCGTTCCATACATCTAATCCTTGATTCCAACAATAACGTCTGTAATTACATAAGCTATCAAGCACCTTTGTCATTGTCTGATTTGGGTGTAATTTTACTTTTTTGTTAATTTCATAAGAACCTACTCCTTTCTATTCTTCGGGGAACTGTCCATCTTTAATTAGATTGTGAGCTTCAACGACAAGGTCTGTATCTTCAACGAGGATATGAGCAAGCATGTGAACGCGTAATTCATATGGAATCATGTCGCGTTGTTCGAATAAGACATGCGCTAGAAGACCCATGTTGCCTGAAAGAACGACGTTGCCGCTGTTGGGTAGTTCGGCTTCGTAGAGGTCGCCGTCGACACCGATATAAGCAAAGTGTTTGTTCTCAGGATCTTTTCCGAATTGAATGAGTTGTTGCACAGTTTGAGCGACAAGTTGTTGTTTTTGTTTGTTTTCCTTGTTCATTAAAATTCCACTTTCTTTTAAGATAACCTTATTCTATCATACTTTCTTGAGTTTTGCAAAAGTTAGGTGCGATTTTTTCTTTTGCAATTTACACGGAAATGTTGTAAAATAGTTGTAGATTAAATGAAAGTGAGACAGAATTAGATGCCAGTATTTGCACCACGATTTACGTCACATGACCCACAAGTAGAAGAATGGTGGGAAAATCAACGTGTGAAATCAAAATCGTTAGAATTAGCAATTAAGCTTTTGGTGAAGCAATATGGAACGGTAGATATTTATGATGCCGCGATTGAATCTTTGACTCGATCAGCCGGCGTTGTTCCTGTAGTACAAACGGAGCCTATTAAAAAAGAAGTGGTTCCGAAAGTAGAAGCGAAGCCTAAGAAACAAGTAAAAAACGAACCCAAGCAAGTTGTCGCAAGTGAACCAACGCAAATTGACCCGCAAGACTTGATTGCTGCGAGCGAAAAACCAAAAGCGCCTGCCAAGAAAGCATCACCGCAAGAATTAAGTCCTGACGATATTCTTGCAATGATGAGTAATCAAGCGGGTTCATTGTAGTTTCAGACCTGAGGGATCGTTATAGTTTTATTCCTGAAACGAAATTGTCACTAAATTGAAATATTTGGTGGCTATTTTTTTTGATATACTATATTATGTCAAGAATTAAAGAAAAAGGAAATGTAGAATGTTTAAGAAATCAGTAGTAAGTGGATTAATGTTATCAACATCAGTTCTTGGAATTGCAGGATGCTCTGTACCGCAAAAGGAAGCTGTATCGAATAATGCAGAACATGTCGCTAAAGATCCCGCAAGCGAAGTTACGACAAAATTGGCGTCTAGCGTTGCATCTCGTCCGGAACAACCTGTATCGACAACATCTCAAGAAACAGTTGTACCGATGACACAAGCGCCGACAATTTCAGCAGAAGCCTTGAAACAAGAGGTTGCTGAAACACCTGCTGTTGAGACAGCGAAACCGGTAGAAACGGTTGCGAATAATGCACCTGTTGTTGAGACGAATACTTATCAAGCGAAACCTACGTTTGTAGAATTATCTGCACCGAAAGTAGTTGCGCCTACAGTTGAGGCAACGGTTAATACGACTGTTGAAAAACCAGTAGAGGCCACTGTTGCAAATGCATCTGCTCATAATGAAGTAGTTGCAAAAGAAGATGTTGTGAAAGAAGAAAAAGCTACAGTTGAAGCAACGCCAGCCGTAACAGAAAATAAACAGGAAGTTAAAACAGAAGAATCTGTGCAACCTGTTACAGAAAAACCTGTGGAAGAGTCAGTCACTAAAGAAGAATCTAAAGCAGAAACTGTTGAGAAATCGGCTGAAGTGTCTGAGCCAGTTGTATCGCAAGAGCAACCCGCTCAAGCGCAATCTGTAGAACAACCAGTCGCAGAAGCACCAGTTGTTGAAGAAAAAGTACAGGAACCTGCGCCGACTGTTAAGCCAGAAACTCGCCAACATCCGCAATACAATTCGGATGCAAGCTCATATCCAACGGGTCAATGTACATGGGGCGTTAAAGTAATGGCTCCGTGGGTTGGAACTCACTGGGGTAACGCAAACCAATGGGCAAATTCAGCAATAGCAGCCGGATACCGTACAGGTAATACACCGAAACCAGGAAGTATTATCATGTGGCCAGGTCTTGGTGGAGGTTATGGACACGTAGCTTACGTGACAGACGTACGCGAAGACGGTATGATTCAAGTAATGGAAGCGAACTACGCAGGTTCAGCATACGCTGCTGACCCACGCGGATTACAAAACTACCGCGGATGGTTTAATCCAAACACACTTGGAGCACACACATACATTTATAACAACTAGAAAAAACGCCCTCCGGGGCGTTTTTTCTTATACATAAAATTAGAAAGCGAGTGAAATTATATGTATGTAGCTTACGACGCATCTATCGGTAAAATCTACGAGGCATTCCCCGTAGAAACCGAAACCAAA
>ERZ772928.797-NODE-797-length-13800-cov-5.070207_pt1 | contig 13800 bp, 11 predicted proteins | sample MGYA00511686_ERZ772928 | MGnify/ENA primary metagenome ERZ772928 (study PRJEB29015, sample SAMEA2738063) | human oral metagenome | biome: human oral; feature: human-associated habitat; material: saliva | place: China | collected 2219 ... | reverse complement strand
ACCTTCCACGACCCCGAGTACCGCGACTCCGACATCGACATCGAGATCTGGGAACCCGTCGCCCCCGGCGCCGCCGCATCCGAGCCGCTTGTGATCCGGAAACTGCCGGAGCAGCGGGTCGCGGTGGCGGCCTTCCGTGGCGGCTACGACCAGTTCGGCCCCGTCAACGAGGAACTCGCCGAGTACATCACCCGCTCCGGGCTGAAGATCACCGGCCCCATGTACAACCGCTACATCGTCGGCCCCGCCGACACCCAGAACACGGACGAGTACGTGACCGAAGTGTGCGTGCCCGTCGCCTGACGGGCCTCGCCGACGAACGGAGGCCAGCCCGGCTCTGCCTGGGCTGGCCTTCAGGGCCGACGTCGGCCGACCCTGATCGTCCGTTGCTCTGGCCGGCTCAGGTCGTCTGCCGCCACACCGACCTGCTCAGGTGCCTATGGCGTTGGCTGGCCGACCGCCCGTCACGTCGGCTGGCGCAGGTTGTCCATGAGGGAGCGCCGGTCGAGCTGGGCGGGCAGCCAGGTGGTCGCCACCGCGAGCGCCAGCGAGATCCCGCTGACGAGGGCCAGCAGCCCCACCGGGACCGAGGCGACCAGGACCGTCATCCCACCGCCGGAGTACAGCGCGGCGTAGACGGCGCTGAAGGCGGTGGCCGCCAGCCCGAAGAGGATGCCGGTGACGGCGTAGATGACGCCCTCCAGCGCGGTGGAGGCCAGGACCGTGCCGGTCCGCGCCCCGATGACCCCCAGCAGCGCCCCCTCCTGGCGCCGGGCCCGCCCCACCATGGCGATGTTGGCGATCCCGCCGACGCCGGAGATGAGGAAGATCGGCACCCCGACGGTGAGGAACCCGTTGACCGAGCCCTGCGCGCCGGTGGCCTGGCCGGCCCCGACGGCAGCGTAGACGGTGCCGGTCAGGGCCACGGCGATGGCGAAGGGGACGATCGTCGTCATCGACAGGGAGGCGCGGTGGCGGGCGTTGGCGCGGGCGGCGAACCAGGCGGGGCTGCGGCCCGGGATGAGGGCGGTCCACCAGGTCAGCAGTGGCCGCAGCGTCCAGTTCGGCACGCTCAGGGCGGCGATCGCGGCGAGGAGCCCCATGGAGGCGCCGGCCATCGCGCGATCCCCCGGGTCGTTGAGGTTCATACCGGACGTGGCCATCTCCGCCCTCTCCGCGTCACTCATGGGTAGAGAGCTCTCGAAGGGGGTCATGACCAGCCCCAGGAGCATAATGCCGACGACCACCCACTGCCACCACCGGGTCCGGGTCTGCGGGGCCGTGGCCTCCCGCAGCGCCTGCATCTCGGGGACCGACGCCGCCCGCCGGGCCGGCCCCATCGCGCCCAGGACGCAGAACAGCATCGTCACGGCGATGGTCAACGGCACCCCGAAGCCCGGCATGATGATGGGCAGATTCTGAGGAAACACATCGAATTCCCGCCAGGTGAGCAGGTAGACGCGGACCAACGGCAGGCTGGCCACCGCCCCCATGACGCCTCCGAGCAGCCCGATCACCCCGACCTGCGCCAGGATGATGCGGCGGATGCGGCTGCCGGGGATGCCCAGGACCTTCCACAGCGCGTGGGAGCGCTGCTGGGCCGAGACGGTCAGGCCCAGCGTCGTGGACAGGATGACGGCGGTGGCCAGCCCCACGTAGGAGACAAGGCTGGAGCCGATGATGTGGGAGGCGTTCACGAGCTCGGCCGAGCCCTGGGCCTGGGCCCAGCTCAGGGCGCTGTACCAGGCGGTGATGATGACGCCGATGATGGCGCCGCCGACGGTGGCGACGAGCAGCGACCACAGCCACTGGCGGGCGTGGTGGCGCAGGTCGTTCCAGATGAGTGTGACCATGTTCTTCTACTCCTGTCCCGGTCAGGCGGCGCGTGAGGCGCGGGCCGCGTGGACGAGCTCGGCGATCTGGCGGGCGTCACGGCAGCTGGTCCACTGCACCAGGTGGCCCTGGCTCATGACGGCGACCGCGTCTGCTCTGGCGGCGGCCTCGACGTCGTGGGTCACCATGACCACGGTGGTGCCCTGCTCGGTGAGCCGGCGCAACCAGTCCAGGACGAGGGCGGCGGAGTCCAGGTCGAGGGCGCCGGTGGGCTCGTCGGCGAAGACGATCCGGGGCCGGCTGGCCATGACGCGGGCGATGGCCACGCGCTGGCGCTCCCCGCCGGAGAGCTGGTGGGGCTTGAGGCCGGCGCGGTGAGCGAGCCCGACGGCGTCGAGGGCCTCCCGGGTCTGGGCGCCGTTCAGGGGACGCCCGGCCAGGCGCGAGGGCATGGAGACGTTGTCGGCGGCGCTCAGGGAGGCGATGAGGTTGTACTCCTGGAAGACGAAGCCGACGTGGCGGGCGCGGAACCGGGCCTTCTCGGCGGCCCGCATCCCGGAGGTGAGGGCGCCGAGCATGGTCACCTGTCCGCTGGTGGGCTCATCGAGACCGGCCATGCAGTGCAGCAGCGTGGACTTGCCCGACCCGGAGGCCCCGACGACGGCGGTGAAGCTGCCCTCGGGCAGGTCGGCGTCGACGTGATCCAGGGCGGTGACACGGGCGTCCTGGCGTCCGGGGACCTCGTAGACGCGGGTCAGGCCGCGCAGCCGGATGGCGACGGGCGACGTCGGGTCCGGCCCGGCGGACGGAGTAGTGGACGGCAGGGATGAGGCGAGGGCGGCGGTCGGTTCGGAGGGGGCCAGGGGCGAGTGAGCAGTCATGCCTCCAGCCTGACGGCGCCGTCTCTCCCGGCCCATCCGGCCATCTGGTGGACCGGGGGTGGGGCTAGCCCGACACCGGCCCGGCCCCTCCGCGGGCACCGCTCTCAGGCGACCCTCAGACCCCCACCTGCGGGCACAGCCCGGCCTCGAGCAGCGTGCACTGGCCGCAGCGGGGCGAGCGGGCCGAGCACACCTGGCGCCCGTGCTCGATGAGCCGGTGGCAGCCGTCGGTCCAGCGCCACGGCTCCCACAGGGCCGCGATGTCCTTCTCCACGCGCACCGGGTCCTTCGACGTCGTCCACCCCAGGCGGCGCGAGAGCCTCCCCACGTGGGTGTCCACGGTGATGGCGGGCTGGCCGAAGGCGTTGCCGAGCACGACGTTGGCGGTCTTGCGCCCCACGCCCGGCAGGGCCACGAGCTCCTCGCGGCTGCGCGGCACCCGCCCCTCGAAGCGCTCGGTGAGCGTCTGCCCGATGCCGAGCAGGTGCCCGGCCTTGGCACGCTGGAAGCCCAGGGGCCGCAGGATCGCCTCGAGGTCCTCGCGCCGGGCGGCCCCCAGGGCGGCGGCGTCGGGGTAGCGCTCGAAGAGCTCGGGGGTGACGGTGTTGACGCGCGCGTCGGTGGTCTGGGCCGACAGGACGGTGGCCACGAGCAGCTGGAAGGGGCCGTCGTGGTCGAGGGCGCAGGCGGCGTCGGGGTAGAGGGCGATGAGCTCGTCGTCGACGGCGCCCGCGCGCCAGACCGGGTCCGCCACGGCGGACACCTCCGGAACCTGTGGGACGACTCCAGCCGTCTGCGCCGGCGCAGTGGTTCTCGGCATGGTTCTCGGCATGGTTCTCGGCATGGATCCCGGAATAGGCCCTGTCCCGGAACCCGACGTCGACCCCGGCACCGGCCTCGATGCGGATCCCGCCGCCGCGGCACTGCTCGTCACCTCGGGCATCTCATCCTCTCTTCGCGATCCGGCCGGCAGGACGCGCAGCCTCCACGACGTCCATCACGTCCGCTGACATCCGCTGACGGCCGCTGACATCGCTGACGTCCACAGCATCCGGGGCGGCCCCACCGGCGTCGCCGCAGCCCTTCTTATGGGAGGGCCATTGCAGCCGATCCTCCCGACCACCCGCAACCGCACGCCGTTCAAGAGTGTTACAGGACGCACCCGATTTTGCTCACTTCCCTTTGACCTGCAACACACGGGGGCTACAATGCTCGACGGCGTGCCACAGGTCACAAGCCGTGGCAGGATAGACCCGAGGGCTCCCGCATGCGGGATGCCAGCCCCCTAACCACCAGGAGGATCTCCGTGGAAGACAGCATTATCTCCAGGATCCCGCTCTTCGAGGGCCTGAGCCCGGAGGAGCAGGAGGAACTGCGCGCCATGATGACGCAGACGACTCTGCGCCGTGGCGAGACCCTCTTCAACGAGGGCGACTCAGGCGACCGCCTCTACATTCTCCTCTCCGGGAAGGTGAAGCTCGGCCACGCCAGCGCCGACGGCCGCGAGAACCTGCTCGCGGTGCTCGGCCCCGGCGAGATCGTCGGCGAGCTGACCCTGTTCGACCCGGGCCCGCGCTCCACCACCGCCACCGCCGTGGCCCCCACCGAGCTCCTGACGCTGGACCACAACCAGCTCATGACCTTCGTGGAGTCCCACCCGCAGCTGGCCAAGGACATGCTGCGCGCCCTGGCCCAGCGCCTGCGCCGCACGAACACCGCGCTGGCGGACCTCGTCTTCTCCGACGTGCCCGGCCGCGTGGCCAAGGCCCTGCTGGACCTGGCCGACCGCTTCGGCTCGCCCACCGACGACGGCGTCCACGTCCCCCACGACCTCACCCAGGAGGAGCTCGCCCAGCTGGTGGGCGCCTCGCGCGAGACGGTCAACAAGTCGCTGGCCGAGTTCGTCTCCCGCGGCTGGATCCGCCTGGAGGGCCGGGCCGTCACGCTGCTCGACGTCGACCGCCTGCGCCGTCGCGCCCGCTGAGGTCCCGTCTCGGGTCGCGAGCCCTCAGCACGGCGCACCGGATGAGCCACCGGGCGCTGGCACCCTCAATCAACCTCAATCAACGACGCATATGACGCCGCGTCTGCGGTCCGGCATCCCCCGGCCGCAGACGCGGCGTCATGCGTGCTGTTGTCGCCGAGCGGCCCGTCAGGACCGGGGGCGCTTGAGGTAGGCGATGAGGTTGTCCGTGCCGGAGGGGCCGGGCACGACCTGGACGAGCTCCCAGCCGTCAGCACCCCACTGGTCGAGGATCTGCTTGGTGGCGTGAGTGATGAGGGGGACGGTGACGTACTCCCAGGTGGTGGGCGCGGCGGATACAGGCTCAGAAGATGCAGTCATGACCTCAGCCTAGAGCCCACCGCGAGGCGCCGGAAGTCAGGAACGCGGGGGCTGCATCAGGAGGCGCAGCGCACCCGGGCCAGGATGCGAGGGGCGCGACGGGCATGGATCTCGGCGACGAGCTCGTCATCCTCGCGCTCGAGCCACCGACCCCAGTCGTCGACCTCGGGGAAGCGTCGCAGCAGTGCTCGCCTCTCCCGCTCGGTCAGTCCGCCCCAGACGCCGAAGCTGGACTCGGAGTTGAGCGCCTCGGCCAGGCACTCCATACGAACCGGACATGAGAAGCACAGTGATCGTGCGTCGCGCTGCTCAGCGCCCTTGCCGAAGAGCTGGTCCGGCTCGACGGTGGCGCAGGCCGCTTGGGCCGCCCAGGTCTGGTCGTCTTGAAACATGCTCACTCCCGATCCATTCAACGGCCGACGCCGTTGTCGGTCACGTCACAGTCGTTACCGTATGGCAATCGAGTGTCTCTCACCAAATCCTCCCCCCGTGACCTGGGCAATGCGATGCCCGCAGATCCCCGACAGCACACCGAGGATCAGTGCCAACAAGGAGAGTTCTCTGATAGCGAGCCGATTGCCGGACATGGAGCCCGCTGCACCCCGAGCCTTTCCCACGGCTGGGGATTCCAGTTCTCACGGGCGGCAGGCCACCTCCAAACCTCACCTCTCCCCCAGGGATCGTGATGTCGCCGTGACTCTCACCTGGAGAATTTCTAAGAATTATCTGTGCGTCGGAGCCGTCTCGCTATGTGACCGGACCACCCTGTCTCCGAGCGCGCGCCGCGTCGTCGAATCCCCCGCAACCCCGCCGGACGGAGAGCACCGAACCGGTCTCCAAGGGTCTTCCCAGCCCGAAGAGGGTCTACGCCACTGCATCCTTCAAGCGATTCCACGTAGGCTGGCGCCATGGCGAAATCCTCTGCGCGCGGGCGCTCCCTGACACCACCCCAGGTCGTCTCGATGCTCGTGGTCTTCCTGACTCTCTCGTGCGTCGGCGGGGTCCTGTCCGCGGGCTTCGCCGCTCCCTTCGTGGGCGCCACGGCAGCGCTGACCAAGGCGTCCGCCGAGCTCTTCGAGGAGCTCCCCAGCGACTTCAACGTTCAGCCGCCCAGCCAGATCTCCACCCTCCTGGCGTCCGACGGCTCCGAGATCACCAAGTTCTACGCGGAGAACCGCATCGTGGTGCCCCTGAGCTCGATCTCGGTCAACATGCAGAACGCGATCGTCGCCGTCGAGGACCAGCGCTTCTACCAGCACCAGGGCGTCGACCCCACCGGCATGGTGCGGGCCCTGGTGTCCAACAACGCCGGCGGCTCGCGTCAGGGCGCCTCCACGCTGACCCAGCAGTACGTGCGCAACACCCTCATCGAGACCGGCCTGAAGAACGACGACCACAAGCTCATCCGGGACGCCACCGAGAGCACCGTGGCCCGCAAGCTGCGGGAGATGAAGTTCGCCCTCAGCCTGGAGCAGAAGTACTCCAAGCAGCAGATTCTCGAGGGCTATCTCAACATCGCCGCCTTCAGCCCCTCCACCTATGGAGTGGAGGCCTCCGCCCGGCACTACTTCAGTAAGTCGGCCAAGGATCTGACGGTGGCCGAGGCCGCCCTCATGGCCGGCACCACCAACGCCCCCAGCGCCTACGACCCCGTCACCCAGCCCGAGCTGGCCAAGAACCGCATGGACTGGGTGCTGACCAAGATGCTGGAGGAGAAGTTCATTACCAAGGCGCAGTACGACCAGGCCGTGGCCACCCCGATCGCGAGCATGCTCCACGTCTCGGAGTCCCCGGCCGGCTGCGGTGCTGCGGGATCCGCCGCCTACTTCTGCTCCTACGTGGTCAATGAGGTCCTCGGTTCGGAGAACTTCGGGCCCGATGTCGCCTCCCGCCGCCAGCTCCTGACGCGCGGCGGTCTGAAGATCACCACCACCTTGAACCTTCAGCGGCAGAGCGCCGCTGACAACGTCATTCAGTCCAATGTCCCCACCGGCGACGCATCGGGCACCGACACGACCATCGCCTCCATCGAGCCGGGTACGGGCCGGATCCAGGCATTGGCTCAGAACAGCAACTACGGTGACGGAGGCCCCGACAGCAGCGACACCCAGCTCGTCTACGCCGCGGACGCCAAACACGGCGGTATCGAGCTCAGTGACGGTACCGTCGGCTTCCAGCCGGGCTCGACCTTCAAGGCCCTCATCCTGGCCGAGTGGTTCAAGGAAGGTAACTCCGCCGGCGCCGGGCTCAGCGCCGTCCCCCGAACCTTCCAGTGGAACATTCCCTGTGCCCCGGAGAACAACGACCCGACCTGGGCACCGAAGAACGTCGACCCGTCCCTCAACCGCTCCACCAACGTCACTGAGGCCACGAAGATGTCCATCAACGTCGCCTACGCAGAGATGCTCAGCCGGATGGACGTCTGCGCCGTCACGAACTTCGCCTCCTCCATCGGAGTGACGAAGGCCGACGGAACCCCACTGGACGCGCGCCCCTCGATCGTGCTGGGTTCTCAGAACGTTCCGCCCCTGAGCATGGCCAACGCCTACGCGACCTTCGCCTCCGGCGGCAAGTACTGCAAGCCCATCGCCATCGACCAGATCCTGGATGCCAGCGGCACCTCGATGGCCGTACCCAGCGCTGACTGCACCCAGGTCATGGACCAGGGTGCCGCGGACGAGACCGCAAAAACGCTCCGGGCCACATCCGAACCAGGAGGTACCGCTAAGGACGCCGTCTTCGGCCGACCGATCGCGGGCAAGACCGGAACCACGGATGAGGCTGAGAACACCTGGTTCGTGGGATTCACCCCGCAGCTGTCCACCGCGGTCTGGATCGGTGACGCCACGGAGAGCGGCAGGAGCCTTGTCGGCAGGACGATCGGAGGGGTGTACTTCCCGAAGATTTACGGTAGTGACCTGGCCGTGCCGATGTGGCGCGACTACATGTCCCAGGCCGTGGCGAACGATCCTGCCCTGCCCATTCCCTCCCACGGGTGAGCGACTCTCCCCGCGAGAACGACAACTGCACAGAACAGGACCCGACTCCCCATGACGCCCTGCCCTGCCGGCCGCGCCGCCCTGTCCGTCATCGGCACCACCGCTGCCCTGGGGGCGGCCACGCTGGCCTACAGCCTCATTGAGGCCAGGTGCCCCGTGCTGCGGCGCATCGACGTGCCGGTGCTCGCCGCCGACGAGGAGCCCCTCACGGTGCTGCACCTGGCCGACCTTCACCTGACGGGCCACACCGAGGCGCGGGTCGCCTGGGTGCGCCGGTTGGCGCAGCTGCAGCCCGACGTCGTCGTCAACACCGGCGACAACCTCTCCCTGGCATCCGGGCTGGAGCCGCTGCGGCGGGCACTCGAACCACTGACGGGGCTGCCCGGGGCCTTCGTCATGGGCGACCACGACTACCGCTCCACCGTCTTCCGCCTGCCGACGCGCTACCTGCACCGGGACCCGCGCAAGGCCTCCAGCCGCGTGCGCGACGAGGACATCGAGGCCCTGCCCTGGGAGGAGGTCCGTGACCTGCAGGCCGCCGGCGGCTGGGTGGACCTGACCAACCGGCGCGGCTCGCTGACCGTGCGCGGGCGGCGCATCGAGCTGGTCGGCGTCGACGACCCGCACGCCAACCGCGATGTCCTCCCGGTCCCTGAGGCCGCCGGCTCAGCGGAGTCGGCCACCTCCCTGCCGGCGATCCGCGACCACGAGGGCCGGGCTCTGCGGCTGGGGCTCACGCACGCCCCCTACCGGCGGGTCCTGGAGGCGATGTCGGCCGACGACGTCGACCTGGTCCTGGCCGGACACACCCACGGCGGGCAGCTGTGCGTGCCCGGGGTGGGGGCACTGGTGACCAACTGCGACCTGGACCGGGGGCGCGCCTCGGGCCTGTCGCAGTGGCCGGGCCGGCTCGGGGACCCGCGGGCCGCCGACCACATGTACCTGCACGTCTCCGCCGGGCTCGGCACGAGCCCCTACACGCCCGTGCGCCTGGCCTGCCGGCCCGAGGCCACGCTGCTGCGCCTGCTGCCGGCCTGAGGGCGGTGCGCCGCCCCAGCACATCGTCCAGCGCGCCCCGGCACCTCGACCCGAGCTCCCCCCAGCACCCTTCCCATGCAACACTTCGACAGAATCTTCACAAACGACGCGGAGCCGCGTCTTTTATGAAGTTTCGGTCGAAGTGTGTGGGGGCCGCGGGGCACGCGCAGCGAGCCGGGGCATGCAGAGCGCACAGGTACGCCGGCGCCTGGGTGCGGCGGTCAGCGGCGCCAGCGGGCGAAGCCGCCCTCGGAGTTGATGACCTGACCGGTGATCCAGCGGGCCTCATCGGTGAGCAGCCAGGTGATGAGGCGGGCGGCGTCGTCGGGCTCGCCCCAGCGCCCCTGGGGGAACATGGCGGCGGTCGCCTCGCGGTCCGCCTCGGTGACGTAGCCGGTGTCGACGGGGCCGGGGTTGACCGTGTTGACGGTGATGCCGGCGTCGATGAGCTCCTCGGAGATCGTCGGGGTGAGGCCGGCGATGGCGGCCTTGGCGGCGGCGTAGGCGATCTCCCCGGGCAGGGGAGCCAGGCCCTGGCCCGAGGTGAGGAAGACGATGGCGCCGCGGCGGCGCCCGGGGCCGGGTGGGGCGGAGGCGGCGAAGCCCTCCTGGGCGGCGAAGGCCTGCGCCAGGAGGATGGAGGCGCGGGCGTCGACGGCCCAGTGGGCGTCCAGGACGGCCTCGGTCATCTCGCTGAGCGACCCGTCGGGACTGCTCATGGCCTGGTTGCACACGAGGGCGTCGAGGTGGCCGGCGGCGGCTACGGCCTGCTCGACGACGCGGGCCGGCTCCCCGGGGACAGCCAGGTCGGCGGGGATGTCGTCGGCGCCCCAGGGTTGGGAGGCGTCGTGCGGTCGGTAGTGGTGGGCGACGATGCTCGCCCCGTAGTCGGCGGCGCGGCAGGCGATGGCGTGGCCGATGCCGATGCGGCGGCTGACCCCGGTGACCAGGACGGTGCGCCCCGCCAGGGGCAGGGGGTCGCGGCCGGCGGGGCCGATAGGTCCGGTGACGCCACCGGGGCTACTGGGGCAGCCCGGAGTGGTGGAGGGGTGTCCGTGATGAGCGTCGGTGGTCATGCAGGCGAGTGTAAGCGGGCACCATGGGAAGGACTCCCCAGGCGCATCATCGAGATTCCCACGAAAGAGGGCTCATTGGTGTCACCGCCCTGCCCTATCCTCGGCCTCATGAGCTCACCGACCATCGCGCCCTGGAGCGCCGAGCAGGTCACCGCGCTGGCACCGGACAAGCAGGTCGCCACCGCCGGCCTCAAGCTGGCCTCGCCCGCCACGTGGTCGGACGCCGGCGTTCACGGGGCGCTGGTATGGGGAAGCGCCTCGGGGTCGGGCAAGAAGCCGTACCGGGTGTGCGTGGACCTGTCCGGCCCGGCCTTCAAGTGCTCCTGCCCCAGCCGCAAGTTCCCCTGCAAGCACGCCGTCGGCCTGCTGCACCTATGGAGCCGGGGCCAGGTGGCGGACGGGGAGCCGGCCGCCTTCGCTGCCGAGTGGTTGGAGGGCCGGGCCAAGCGAGCCCAGCAGAAGGCCGCGCGGCAAGAGGCCACGGACCAGCCCGATGACCAGGCCAAGGCGGCCGCCTCCGCCAGGAACGCTGTTGCTCGTGCCCGCACTCGCGAGCGGCGCATCACCGAGGGGCTGGCGGACCTGGACCGGTGGCTGGCGGACCAGCTCCGCGAGGGGCTGGCCAACGGATCGACCCAGCGCCCCAAGCAGCTGACCGCCTTAGCCTCCCGCATGGTCGATGCCCAGGCCCCCGGAGTCGCCCGGCGCCTGACGGCCCTGTCACGACTGACGGACTCCTCCCCCGACTGGCCCGAGCGGCTGCTCGACGAGCTCGGACTGCTCCACCTGCTCATTCGGGCCTGGACCCGGCGTGAGCAGCTGCCCGACGACCTGGGGGCCACCGTCCGCTCCCACGTGGGGATCACCGTGCGTACCGAGGACGTCCTGGCCTCGCCCGGCGTCGGTGACACCTGGGTGGTCGTGGCCGGCCGGGACACCGTGGAGGGCAGGCTCGCCGAGCGCCGCCTGTGGCTCTACGGCACGACCACCCGGCGCTGGGCGCTCATCCTCGCCTTCGCCCCCGTCTCCGGCGGTTTCTCCACCACTGTCGTTCCCGGGACCCGGTTCGACGCCGTCGCGCACTTCTACCCGGGGCGCGGCCGGCTGCGCGTGGCCCTGTCCGATGAGCAGCCCTCGCAGCCCGTGACCGGCTGGGTGCCCGAGCCCTCGGGGACGGCATCCGCTCGGGAGGCCTGGAGGCGTGCTGTCGCCGCGGACCCGTGGGTGGAGGTCGTACCGGTGCTGGTCTCAGGGCGGTTCCGTCTGCTCGGCAACGGCGAGCCGGCACTCGGGGACGCGGACGGGGCGCTGCCGCTCATCGTGCCCGACGACGCCCGATGGGTCCTGCCGCTCCTGGCCGACAGTGACGAGGTCACGGTTGCCGGTGAGCTGTCGCCCGCGGGCCTGCGGGCTCTGAGTGTTGTCACCGATGGAGAGGTGCGTGCCCTGTGAGTGACCTGTCCCCGTTGGCCCAAGCCGCCGTCATCGGAACAAGTGCGAGGCCCTTCTCCTCGAAGGCCCTCCCCAGAGCCGTCGCCGAGGCCCTCCCCGCCCAGCAGGAGAAGGCAGGGGGTGCGGGCGACGCGACGGACGGCACCGATGCGCTCCTGGACGCGGCCGCCGCCTACGGTGCGGTGCACCGCGCCATGATCCCCTCGGTCCCCTCCTCCGCCGCCCGGGACACCGGTTGGCCGACGTCGTCGCGTCCCCTGGCACCGGAGGCCCTGCGCCCCCTCCTCGAGCAGATCCTGGTCAGCAAGCCTCAGCAGCAGCTGCTGGCCACGGCACTGGGGCTGGTGGCCGAGCGCGGCTGGCGGCTGCCGGCCCCGCTCCTCGTGCGCGTCCTCAATGAGACCGCCTACAGGCACGAGGAGCGCGACGCGGTCCTCGGCGTCATCGACGAACGCGCCGCAGCGGTGCTCCGCGAGCATCCGGTGTGGGGCAAGCGGGTCGAGCCCCTGGTGTCGCTGCCCGGCGGCGACTCCGGCGGCGACTCCGGGGACGACGCCGTGGACGACTCCGTGTGGAGACTGGGCACCACCGCCCAGCGGCTCGCCTACTTCAGGCGGCTGCGCGCCCAGGACCCGGCCGCCGCACGGACTCTCATGGTGGCGTCATGGAAGAAGGAGAGGGCCGAGGCCCGCGAGGGGATCGTCGAGGCGCTGGCCACCGGCCTGGGGGAGGCGGACCTGCCTCTGCTGGAGATGGCCGTCACGGACCGCTCCGGAGGGGTGCGCCAGGCGGCGGCTCAGGTGCTCCTCCATCTGCCCGGATCCGGCCTGGTCCAGCGCGCCGAGGCCCTGGCCGCCTCGCACATGAGCGTCACCAAGCGGTTTCTGCGCACCACCCGGGTGGACTGCCGCCCCATCGAGGTGACCGACGAGGTCCTGCGTGACGAGTACGGGGAGCGTGGCACCGGGGACCCGTCCCGGGTCGACGTCGGCCCACCGGCCGCCAGGAGAGCGGCTGCCGGATACCCGCCGGCTCTGCTGGAGGAGGTGGTCGGACGCGTCCCGATCGACCGCTGGCCGGCCCTCATCGGGCTGTCCGCCGGTCAGCTCCTCGAGGCCGAGGTGACCTTCGAGGGCAAGCCGCTGGATCTGAGCAGCGCCCTGTTCACCGCGGACCGTCGTGGCAGTGGCGCCCTCATCGAGGCCTGCACGGCCGACGCCTTCGAGAGGGGCGATCTCGATCGTTTCACCGACATGCGCCGCTACTGGCCAATGCCTTACTCCGCGGAGCACTCCCGCCGCATGGTCTCCTTCCTCCGGTCCGCCCTCGACTCGCACCGAACCGAGGACATCGGTTACTGGGCCACCCAGGAGGCCGTCAAGCTGCCGGTCTCCTGCCACGCAGCGGTCCTGCCCGAGGCACTGGCCCTGATGGAGGAGGTCTCCCGTCCCGACTCGGCGCCGGCCTTCCTGATCGACGCCGTCGAGGGGCTGCGTCTGAGACTCCGGCTGGAGGCTCTGCGCACTCCTCCGTCCTAGCCTCCCCTGTACGCACCACGCCCTGTTTCTTCCCAATTCTTCCCGACCGCCCGTCGACCACCCGCCCGTCAGCCACCGAGGAGCTCCCGTGACCAGCACCCAGACCAATGACCAGACCAGCACCGACAACGCGCCCCTGCTGCGCCCGCACGCCGAGCAGCGCTACGCCGAGGAGCTCGCCGCCCTGGCTCGTCTTGACGAGCGCACCCGGCCGGCGAGCTGGCGGCTCTCACCCTGGGCGGTGGTCACCTACCTCATGGGCGGCACGCTGGAGGACGGCACCGTCATCACCCCGAAGTACGTCGGCAACCGGCGTCTCATCGAGGTGGCCGTGGCGACCCTGGCCACCGACCGGGCCCTGCTCCTTCTGGGGGTGCCGGGAACGGCGAAGTCCTGGGTGAGCGAGCACCTGGCCGCGGCGATCTGCGGCACCTCCACGCTCCTGGTGCAGGGCACGGCGGGCACCTCGGAGGAGGCGGTGCGCTACGGCTGGAACTACGCCCGGCTCCTGGCCGAGGGCCCCTCGCAGGCGGCGCTCGTCCCCTCCCCCGTCATGACGGCCATGGGGACGGGTCGAATCGCCCGGGTCGAGGAGCTCACCCGTATGCCCTCCGACGTTCAGGACGCCCTCATCACGGT
>ERZ772928.794-NODE-794-length-13807-cov-6.895942_pt1 | contig 13807 bp, 9 predicted proteins | sample MGYA00511686_ERZ772928 | MGnify/ENA primary metagenome ERZ772928 (study PRJEB29015, sample SAMEA2738063) | human oral metagenome | biome: human oral; feature: human-associated habitat; material: saliva | place: China | collected 2219 ... | reverse complement strand
TCGCGGGGGTGATCCCAGCATACAAATCTGACACCTCTTTGACTGCTCGTTTTTCCCGCACTCGCGGGGGTGATCCTGGCTTTCGCACCTTCCCAACCAATAAGATTGTGTTTTTCCCGCACTCGCGGGGGTGATCCCAAATCAAAAGTCACATTTTTGCCCTTGGAAACGTTTTTCCCGCACTCGCGGGGGTAATCCTAGGTTTGGCCACTTGGATTATCTGGTCCATCCGTTTTTCCCGCACTCGCGGGGGTGATCCCTAACCGCTTGTTCTGATGCACAGACCATACCAGTTTTTCCCGCACTCGCGGGGGTGATCCCAGGAACGGTTCGCAGCGAAAAAAGATTACTGCGTTTTTCCCGCACTCGCGGGGGTGATCCTAACTACGAAGTTTTCTCAAACACCGTTACGAAGTTTTTCCCGCACTCGCGGGGGTGATCCTGAAGCAGAATCTTTCGCTACCCAAAGGTAAAAGTTTTTCCCGCACACGCGGGGGTGATCCTAGACTGAAATCATATAACCTCAGGCGGTTCAAGTTTTTCCCGCACACGCGGGGGTGATCCCGTGGGATAGTTGTCAGACTGAGACTTGCTGAAGTTTTTCCCGCACATGCGGGGGTGATCCTAACAACTCGGCCTGTTGAAATGTTAGGTAGGGGTTTTTCCCGCACATGCGGGGGTGATCCTATCGTGTTGACTATTCAGGAAAATGGATTTGAGTTTTTCCCGCACATGCGGGGGTGATCCTGGAGATACGCTGAACCTGGACAATCTCAGATTAGTTTTTCCCGCACTCGCGGGGGTGATCCCTGATACAAATGGCGCAACTTCTCTCTTTTAAAGTTTTTCCCGCACTCGCGGGGGTGATCCTATTTCTGCTTTACTTCCGCTCGTATGCAATGTGTTTTTCCCGCACTCGCGGGGGTGATCCCATATCGTCTATACGGTTGAATACTACAATTTCCGTTTTTCCCGCACTCGCGGGGGTGATCCCTACCACGGCACAATCAAAATCAGAGTGAGCGTGTTTTTCCCGCACTCGCGGGGGTGATCCTGAGTTCCCGCTCTGTGAAATGTTAGCGCCAGTGTTTTTTCCGCACACGCGGGGGTGATCCCATTCTCTAGCAATTCCTTGTTGTTTTCAACGAGTTTTTCCCGCACACGCGGGGGTGATCCCAGATTGATGTTCAAGCCAGTTTTTCGAACCATGTTTTTCCCGCACACGCGGGGGTGATCCCATAAAACGACGAAATCAACCCTACACAGATAAGTTTTTCCCGCACACGCGGGGGATTGACTACATAAAATGAGATATAAGAAAAATATCCCTATTGAAAACTGATAAATTAGAGATAGGAGTGTTTTATTATAGGAAAAAAGCATATTTTGTGTAAATGAAGATATCTTACATAACAAAGGAGAAGACAAGTAAATTGAATGAAGTCATCATGGAGACATTTGGTAACAATAACATCAGTTGGGTAAAAAACTTTTAGAAGAGTATAAGAAAATTTGTCTTGTATCTGTTGTCTTAAAGTGTTTCAGAGCTAAATGCTCAATATTTTTTGATTGGAAAAACGAGACTAAAATCCTTCTGCCAAATCCTTGGCTCTCCTAGCTGGCGCTAGTGAATCCGAGGTTGCTCCCCTAGTCGAGCGCCTCATCGCAGAGAAAACCTTTAACTTAGAGACAGCCCGGCAATTTTTAAAAGTCTGGCGGTCTTAACCAGTTGAAACCGAGGTATTAGTCTCAAAAAATGAAACATAAGGAAAACAAGTTCATTGTCAATTGAAAAGTCTCACATATAACAATGAACAAGAGAGGATTACATTATTCTCTCTTTTTTTGATATTTGAATCACAGAGAATGTACCCATTATGATTATTGCTTTCCTTGTTATTATGCTTCATAACTAATATAGTCGTTTTTCAACAATACAATCCTTTATAGTTAATTCATGGGAAAAATCATTCATTTCTTACTTTAGGGTATGAAAGTGAAGTAGTTCTATGGTTAATGGTTTTATAGTAATAAAGATCATTCTAGTAATGTTTTAAAACTCCTCTAAAAAGGATTTTCCCATTCTTATGTTTACACTACTTTAGAAAATAGCATATGTTTGTAACCCCTTCCATGTTTGTTGTTGTATTTTAAAACTTTTAGGTATAAAATGGAAGTATATAAAATGAGATGAAGAGGGAATGAATCATGTCTAAGAAAAAGTCCGATACGCTTTGGGCTAAGAAAAAGGAAGAAAATGGTAGATTTTTTTGGTTACCCTTGTCTCAACATCTAGAAGATACAAAAAATATAATTGGACTTCTCTGGGAGCATTGGTTAAGTGAAGGGCAAAAAAAACTGATTGAGGATTCTCTGGATTCAGCAACATATGATGGAGATTTAGGGAAACGACTTGCACAATTTTTAGCTGCTGTTCATGATATCGGGAAAGCAACTCCAGCCTTTCAAACTCAAAGAGGATTTGCAAATTCAGATGATTTGGATATTCAACTATTAGAAAAATTGGAGCAGTCAGGATTTACTAAAATTAGTTCACTTCAACTATCATCACCGAAAAAGAGTCATCATAGCCTTGCAGGTCAATATTTGCTATCTAGTTATGGTGTTCAAGAGGATATTTCGACTATTATTGGTGGACACCATGGACGACCGATTGATACGATTGAGGATGTAAAAAATCAAGGGAGCTATCTTTCAAACTATTTTCAAAATGAAAGTAAGGAGAGTGCTATCCATAAGAACTGGGACTTGGTTCAAAAAGAAATCTTCAACTGTGCTATAGATGAGTGTGGGTTTGACTCTGTGAAAGAGTTTCCTAAAATTAAACAGCCAGCTCAAGTTATCTTATCAGGATTGCTGATTATGGCTGACTGGATTGCTAGTAATGAGAACTACTTTCCTTTATTGAGTGTCAATGAAAAAGAGGGGGTAGATAAGTCAAGACGCCTTCAAGATGGGTTTGAAAGGTGGAAAAAAACTAGTTTGTGGCAACCTAAATATATCTCAAAACCAGATAGTCTCTATAAGGAAAGATTTGGATTTGAACCTAATAATGTTCAATCAATCTTATCTCATGTTATTACTCAAATATCTAAACCTGGGATTGTAGTTCTAGAAGCACCAATGGGGTTAGGGAAGACAGAAGCTTCATTGATTACAGCGGAGCAGTTAGCTACTAAGACGGGAAGAAGCGGTCTTTTTTTTGGTTTACCAACTCAGGCGACATCGAATGGGATTTTTAATCGTATTGAAAAATGGGTTGAAAGTTTAAAAGATGATTCTGAAGACATACTATCTATTCAGTTGGTACACGGGAAAGCAGCTCTAAACGAAGATTTTTTAAAACTTAAAGCTAATACATTTAATTTTGACGATGTAGAAAATGGTAGTGTTATCATTAATGAATGGTTTTCTGGGAGAAAGACTTCGGCTTTAGATGATTTTGTAGTGGGGACTGTTGATCAGTTCTTAATGTTAGCATTGAAACAAAAACATTTAGCTTTACGTCATCTAGGTTTTAGTAAAAAGGTTGTTATTATTGATGAAGTTCACGCCTATGATGCTTATATGAGTCAATATTTGATGGAGGCGATAAAATGGATGGGAGCCTATGGCGTTCCAGTAGTCATTTTGTCAGCGACATTACCTTCTCAACAAAGAGAAAATATCCTTAAAAGCTATATGTCTGGGATGGGGCTCAAATGGCAAGATATTGAAAATACGGACCAATTAAAGACAGACGCTTACCCTTTAATCACTTATAATGATGGCTCAGAGATTCATCAAGTTACAACATTCAATAAGCAAAACATAAAAGACATTCACATCATTCGTTTACAAGAAGAGCAGTTATTGGGAACGGTTAAAGATGGCCTTGAGGGCGGTGGAGTAGTTGGAATCATTGTCAATACAGTGAGAAGATCCCAAGAGTTGGCAAGAAACTTTTCGAAAATTTTTGGAGATGATATGGTAGAATTGCTTCATTCCAGTTTTATTGCGACCGAAAGAATCCAAAAAGAGAAAGAATTATTACAACAAATCGGAAAAAATGTAGAACGTCCACATAAGAAAGTTATCATTGGAACTCAGGTGATTGAGCAATCCTTGGATATTGACTTCGATGTGATGATAAGTGATCTGGCACCTATGGACTTGCTAATACAACGTATTGGACGACTTCATCGACACCAAATAGAACGTCCTCAAAAGCATGAAATAGCTAGGTTTTACGTTTTAGGAACTTCCGAAGAGTTGGATTTTGAAGAAGGAAGTAGTTTTGTTTATGGTGATTATCTATTAGCCAGAACTCAGCACTTTTTACCAGATATCATGAGATTACCAGATGATATTTCACCATTAGTCCAGAAAGTTTATAGTCCAGATTTTACAATTGAGTTTTCAAGTCAGGAATTTCAGCAAAAATATTTAGATGCTAAGACGGAGCATGATGTCACGATTAAAAATAAGGAAACAAAGGCAAGAACATACCGTATCAATGATCCTGTCTTAAAAATATCGAGATATAGAAACAATAGTCTGATTGGCTGGTTGAAGAACCTGCATCCAAACGATAGTGAAGAAAAATCTAATGCTCAGGTTCGTGATGTTGAAGATACAATTGAAGTGATTGCTTTAAAGAAAATGTCTGATGGCTATAGCTTATTTATTGAAAATCAAGATATATCTCAGAATATTGATAATCCTTCGGTCGCTAAAAAAGTAGCACAAAATACTTTACGACTTCCAATTAGTTTATCCAAGGGCTATAATATCGATCAAACTATTGAGGAGCTTGAAAGGTATAACAACAGCTATTTAAGTCAATGGAGAAATTCATCGTGGTTAAAAGGAGCTCTCGGGATTATTTTTGATGAAAACAATGAGTTTATTCTAAATGGGTTTAAACTCTTATATGATAAAAAATATGGAATTACAACGGAGAGGTTGAATAAGAATGAGTCGATTTAATTTGCTAGATGAACCCTGGATTTCTGTCGTTTATGATGAAAAAGGAACAACAAAAGAAGTTTCCTTGCAGGAATTGTTTATAAATGCTCATCAGTACAAAGATTTAGCAGGAGATACAAAAACGCAAGATTTTGCTGTGCTACGAGTTTTGCTGGCTGTGTTACATACTGTTTTTTCACGCTTTGATGCAGATGGTAATGTCTATGAGTATCTGGCAGTAGATGAGCGGTTTAAACAAATTGAGCCTGTGGAAGAATCTGATATTGCTGACTATCAGGATGATTTATATGATACATGGATAGATCTTTGGGAAAGTGGTAAGTTCCCAGACATTGTTAGTCATTACCTAGAAAAATGGCGGGATCGCTTTTACTTATTTGATGAGGAATATCCATTTTTTCAAGTTAGAAAAGAGGATATTGTAGCAGACAAAATTAGTAAAGCAAAAGCAAGCAGTATTTCTGGGAAAAATATCAATAGAACGATTTCAGAGAGTGGGAATAAGTTAGCCTTATTTTCCCCAAAGAATAGTAAAAATAAAGAACAACTGACTCCTTCCGAACTTACACGATGGCTTTTAACTTTTCAAGGGTACTCAGGATTATCCGATAAAGTTATTTTTGGAAAAGAAAAATATAAAGTGTCAAAAGGCTGGTTGTTTGATATCGGTGCAGTTTTTATACAGGGAACTTCTTTATTTGAAACGCTGTTACTAAATTGTATCTTGCCATTCTATGACTATGGTAATTTAGAAAGTATTCAATGTCCCTGTTGGGAATTTGCTAGTTCTGATAATATTAATCGCTATTTGTTTGGTAGTGAATGTACAGATTTAGCTAATCTGTATACGATTTGGAGCAGAGGGATTTATATTGATCCAGAATATGATTTAAATAAGCCTTTCTCTTTTGAGATTGTAAAATTACCCGATATCAATCATCAGGATAATTTTTTAGAGCCAATGACAACATGGAAGTATAATACTACAGGAGAAAATAAAGATAGCTATACTCCTAAGAAACATCTCTTGAATCAATCGTTGTGGCGGTCTTTTGGTTTGCTAGCAGTAGAAGATAGAACAGGGCACTTTAGAAGACCGGGAATTATTGATTGGCTAGGAGATATAGGTGACACAATAGGAAATAGATTATTTAATATTATTTCCATTAGTATGCAGGACGATGGAAATGCTACTTCATGGCTTCCAACTGATGAAGTTATTGACTCTATACTTATCAATGATTTAGTTTTGGCTGATTTTAATGAGAGTGGTTGGGTACCACGTATTAATGAGGTGGTGGAAGAAACAAAAACTGTCATTTCTAAAGTATATAAACGCTATATAGAGGATCTAAAAGAAATCAGGAATATCTCAAACAACAATTATACTAATCAGATGGTTGAAATGCTCTATTTCAAAATCGATCACCCTTTTCGTGAATGGTTATCCAGTATCCTACCAGATGATGAAAAGGATCCTAAAACCAAAGAATGGAGAGACTTACTGAAAAAAATGGTTAAAGCTGAAGCAAAGAGCATCTTAGGTCAAGGAGGAACGAGGGACTACCTCGGTATTGAAAAAGATGGTCGAATAAAAAATATTGCAACTGCCTATAATTCATTTGATTATTTGCTTCATCAACAATTAAAATAGGAGGTGTGTGTGTTGGAACAATCCAAACAGACAGTTGGTTCTGTCACAAAAAGAATTATTAGACAATTGAGTTATGAGTTGGAGTCACCATCGAGTAAAGCTGCACTGGCAAAAATTAGAAAAACGTTGGGTAAACCCTTGAGCGATGCAACAGATATCTGGCCGATTTTATTTGAGCATTTACCAGAGGAGTTTGTCAATTCATACCAGCAGCCTAGCTATGAGGAGTTAGCAATTTATACAGCTATCCAATTTTACGCCTTACATCAACAAGGAACTTCAACTGGTGTGATGTTAGATGAGCCCGATACTTATCAAAATATCGGTTCTGCTCTTAGTCAACTTCGAAAAGGAGATGACACGACAGCCATTGACAGAAGGTTCAATGTTATGATTACATCATCAACTTTTGAAGAGTTGATCTACCATTTACGCCACATGATGATGTTACTCAAAACAAAGTCTCCTGCTACAAAGGTTGATTATGCTAAGTTAGCTGAGGACTTGTATTGGTTTTTAAAAAATGTACAAGAAAATCTTCGCCTAAATTGGGCAAGATCATATTATAAACAAATCAAAGGAGAAAAACACAATGACAACTAACCAATGCTTATTTTTAGATATTCATGCTATACAAACCTTGCCACCTTCAAATATGAATAGAGATGATACAGGTAGCCCAAAGACTGCTCAGTACGGGGGTGTAAAAAGATCGCGCGTGAGTTCTCAAGCTTGGAAGAGAGCTATAAGAGACTATTTTAATACTTATGGAGAACAGTCTAATGTCGGTGTCCGAACAAAAGACATTGTAAGATATGTTGCAGGTAAAATTGTAGAACTAGATAATTCTATCAGTTTTGAAGATGCACTAACCAAAGCAGATACAGTCTTGATAGCTACTGGAATTAAGAAAAAAGGTGAAGTCAAGGCGCTTTACTTTATGGGGGATAGACAAGCTGAGAAATTAGCTCAAGCGGCCTATGAAAATCTGACTGATAAAAAAGAACTTCAAAAACTAGCTAACTCAAATCCAGCCATTGATGTTGCTATGTTCGGTCGAATGGTAGCTGAAGATCCAGTTCTAAACGAGGATGCTTCCTCTCAAGTTGCCCATGCTATTTCAACACATGCTGTACAAACTGAATTTGATTTCTTTACTGCTATTGATGATTTAGCTCCAGAGGATAATGCAGGTGCAGGTATGCTGGGAACCATAGAATTTAACTCTTCTACGCTCTATCGTTATGCCAATGTTGCGATTCATGAATTATCAAAACAACTAGAGGATGAGAAATCCTTAAAGAACAGCTTGAATTTATTCATCGAAGCATTTGCAAATTCACTCCCGACAGGAAAAGTGAATACCTTTGCCAATCAAACTTTACCGCAGGCTCTAATCGTTTCTTTGCGTGATGATCGTCCTGTTAATCTTGTCAGTGCTTTTGAAGAACCAGTTAAATCAACAGATGGTTATGTGGCAAAATCTATTGAAAAACTGTCTAAAGAGTATACAAGAGTTGAAAAATTCGTGAATAAACCACTTTTGACTTTCTATGTGACTTTGGATGAGAATGAGAGTTTAAAACAAATAGGTGAGGAAAAATATTCAGTTTCAGAATTATTAAAAGATTTTTCGGAAACCTTAGGACAAGTCCTCAAAAAATAGGTGAATGGCATGAAGACTATTTTGTTGAAATTTGCTGGCCCTTTGCAATCCTGGGGGACAAGTTCACATTTCGAAACAAGACATACGGATTTTTATCCTTCTAAGAGTTCTGTTATTGGGTTGATTGCTTCAAGTCTAGGATATCGTCGAGACGATGATGAAAAAATTACTCGGTTAAACGAGCTGGATTTTGCAGTTCGAGTGGATCAACAAGGAAATTTACTCAGAGATTTTCATATTGCACAAAAGTATACAGAAAAAGGAAAGTTTGAACGAAATTATGTCACGAATCGTTATTATTTAGAAGATGCTGTTTTTGTAGTGGCTCTTTCTCATAATAATGAGCAGTTTTTGGAAATGATTTTACAAGCTTTGAGAAATCCCTATTTCCAACCATTTATGGGAAGAAGGGCTCTGCCGTTGACTGCAGATTTTATCTTAGGTGAGACTGAGATTGGAGCAGTTGAAAGTTTGAGAACTCTTGAGTGGCAAGCTTCACCATGGTTTATGAAGAGAAAGCTTATGGATGTCGTAACTTTAGAAATCTATTCTGATAGACATTTAACCGATAGAGGTATTTATCAACTGAGACAAGATGTTGTCAAGTCTTTTTCACAAAAGGGGAGAAGGTTTGGCTATAGGTATGAAACCAGAGAACTGGTTCAAGTTCGGAATTCGTTTCGAGATAAAAATACGGCACATGATGTTTTTAAGAGTATAGGAGATTGATGGTATGTATATCTCAAGAGTAGAAATTGATCGGACCAATCGCCGAAAGATTAGGCGCTTAACACATATAGGCGCTTACCATGCTTGGGTAGAAGAGAGTTTTCCAGAAGAAATGGAACAATCTATTCGAACAAGGAAATTATGGCGTATAGATCGTATCCAAGATAAAGATTACCTGATTATTGTTAGTGAAAATAAACCTGATTTACAACGATTAGAAAAATACGGGGTTTCTGGTAGTGCTCAAACTAAGGATTATCAACAATTTTTAGATAATATCTATACTGGTAGCCGAATGAAATTTCGAGTGGTGCTTAATCCAGTTATTTCCTTAGTATCACCAGATAATCTTAAAAGAGGTATTGTAAAACCTCATGTTACGAGTGAATATCAGATGAATTATCTAATAGACCGCTCTGACAAAAATGGATTTTCACTGATAAAAGAAGATTTTTCAATCGTTGAACGTGGTTATGAGGTGTTTAAAAAAGCTGTTAAACCTATCCGATTGATAAAGGTTGTTTATGAAGGGATCTTAACAGTTAGTGATGCAGATCTTTTTAAGAAGCTTTTGACTGAAGGAATGGGAAAGAAAAAAGCATACGGTTTTGGTTTAATGACCGTAATTCCATTGGGAAACGAATCATGGTAAAAAAAAGTGGAACGAAGAAAACATCTCTGCGAGAACTTCCTAAAATAAGCGATCGTGTCAGCTTTATTTACGTAGAACACGCAAAGATAAATCGTGTGGATAGCGCTATTACAGTGCTTGATAGCAACGGAACAGTTAGAATACCTGTTGCTATGATTGGTGTATTATTGCTAGGGCCGGGTACTGATATTAGCCATCGTGCTGTAGAGTTGATAGGAGATGCTGGAACCAGTATGGTTTGGGTTGGTGAGCGAGGTGTTCGTCAGTATGCTCATGGAAGATCCTTAGCACATTCAACAAAATTCTTAGAGAGACAGGCTAAGCTGGTTTCAAATTCTCGGTCGCGTTTAGCTGTTGCCCGTAAAATGTATCAAATGCGATTTCCTGGTGAAGATGTCACCACATTAACAATGCAGCAACTACGGGGTCGTGAAGGAGCTAGGGTGAGAAAAGCATATAGGATGCAATCTGAAAAATTCAAGGTTCCTTGGGATAAAAGGGACTACAGACCTGATGATTTTGAAGGAGGGACGGTAGTGAATCAGGCGCTATCCGCAGCTAATGTAGCACTTTACGGTTTGGTGTACAGTATAGTGGTAGCGCTAGGTGTTTCTCCAGGTCTTGGTTTTGTACATACCGGCCATGATTTATCCTTTATTTATGATATTGCAGACTTATATAAAGCTGAATTGACTATTCCCTTAGCTTTTGAAATTGCAGCTAACTATACTGAGGATGATGATATTGGTAAGCTTGCTCGATTGAAAACAAGAGATTCCTTCGTAGATGGCAAGTTAATGGCTCGGATAGTTGCTGACATTCAATATCTATTTGAAATAGATGATGAAGAGGAGTTAGTGATTGATACGCTTTCTTTATGGGATGATAAGGATAAACTTGTTAAACATGGAGTTAGTTATACGGAGAATTGATAATATGCCACTGACTGTTTTAACTTTAAAAAATGTTCCGCCGTCTTTAAAAGGGGATTTAACCAAGTGGATGCAAGAAATTGCCACAGGGGTTTACGTTGGAAATATCAATACTAGGGTTCGTGAAAAGTTATGGGATCGTATTAAGGCGAACGTTGGAAAAGGTGAAGCTACAATTAGTTACGCCTTTAGAAATGAAATTGGCTATCAATTTGATACCGTAAATGCTCAGCGGAGTGTACTAGACTATGATGGAATCCCATTAATTCTATTACCTAGCCAAACAGACAGCAATGGAAAAATATCCAGTTTTGGATACAGTGATGCTGCTAAGTTTAGACGGATCAAGCGTTTTGGCAGTCATTCAGAAGTTTCTTCAAAACCACAGAGTTCCTATATTGTGATTGATATTGAGACGGATGGTTTAGATGAGAATGAACATACCATTATAGAAATTGGGGCACTTAAGGTTACTCCATCCACTACAGAAGAGTTTAATGCTCTTATCAAATATGACGGAATCTTGCCTACGAAGATTTCTAAATTAACGGGAATTTCTCAGACTCTATTAGAACAAAATGGTCGAAATTTAAAAGAAGTACTTTCCGATTTTTTGCTTTTTATAGGTGAATCAGCTTTAGTTGGCTATGGTATCAATTTTGATGTTAAGTTTATTAACAATGAGCTTAACAAGTTGGGCTTGCCTTTATTATCAAATAAAACTCATGATTTAAAGAAATTTGTCAAGAGTGAAAAACTATTTCTGGCTAACTATCAATTACAGACAGCTCTTAAGGAATATGGAATTGAAGAGGTAGTTCCTCATAGAGCTTTACCGGACGCTAAGTTAATCTATCAGTTATCAACAAAAGTGAATAAATTTTTGGATAGAATCAATCGGGATTAGCGATTTCAATGGGATCTTTTAGTGTTTTTCCCGCACATGCGGGGGTGATCCCAATCTTAAAGGTGCTTTCAATAAGCGCCTGGTGTTTTTCCCGCACATGCGGGGGTGATCCTATGAGTCAACTTACCAGAAAGACGATTGTGGCGTTTTTCCCGCACATGCGGGGGTGATCCTGTGGCTGACTGTGTGCCTGTCTTGGTAGAGCCGTTTTTCCCGCACATGCGGGGGTGATCCGTTGTTGAGGCGATTAAAAAAATAGAAGAGGAAGTTTTTCCCGCACATGCGGGGGTGATCCCGGACTACGGATATTCAGATGACAGAAGATTTAGGTTTTTCCCGCACATGCGGGGGTGATCCGAAGCTTATGTAGAGAAGCTTGAAAAGCAAGGCGTTTTTCCCGCACATGCGGGGGTGATCCTGCTGAAACAGTGACTGGAGTGTCTGCTGGTTGGTTTTTCCCGCACATGCGGGGGTGATCCTATTTTGTAAATGGCCAAGAGCATTTCGATGCGGTTTTTCCCGCACATGCGGGGGTGATCCCACCTATAATGCCCCCAGGAATGGCAAGAATGGGTTTTTCCCGCACATGCGGGGGTGATCCTCGTTGAAGAAGCTATGATTAGGCAGCCAAAAGGTTTTTCCCGCACATGCGGGGGTGATCCTAAAACATTCTTATTGCGAGTGGCATTCGCACTGTTTTTCCCGCACATGCGGGGGTGATCCTTCCTCGGCAGGCCTTGTACGCATATCATTGTAGTTTTTCCCGCACATGCGGGGGTGATCCTGATGGGATAAGAGATTACACAATTAACGGCTAGTTTTTCCCGCACATGCGGGGGTGATCCCGGATGAGCGAATAACTGCGAAATCACAAAAATGTTTTTCCCGCACATGCGGGGGTGATCCTGGAATTGGCACCAGTACCTTCTTTTTGTCAGGGGTTTTTCCCGCACATGCGGGGGTGATCCCGCCGAGAAAATAACAAGGAAATTCAAAGATAAAGTTTTTCCCGCACATGCGGGGGTGATCCCAAGTAGGTGGACGTGTTCCTCTAGCTGAAGTCGTTTTTCCCGCACATGCGGGGGTGATCCCAAAAGAAGCCGATGGTTATCTATAAGGCAGATGTTTTTCCCGCACATGCGGGGGTGATCCCGCATTATTAGAAATGGTAACCCAAGGACTAAGGTTTTTCCCGCACATGCGGGGGTGATCCTATGCCAAGGGGGAGACTGGAAATGCTATCATCGTTTTTCCCGCACATGCGGGGGTGATCCCAGTCTGTATGCTTGCTGGTAATGTTGAATTGAGTTTTTCCCGCACATGCGGGGGTGATCCCGTGGCTATTGCTTAATCAATCGTTGGTTCAACGTTTTTCCCGCACATGCGGGGGTGATCCCTCTTTGAGAGTCACTTTCTTGTTAGCTGCAGGGTTTTTCCCGCACATGCGGGGGTGATCCTTCCCTGAAGGCGATGGAAAATAACTTTAAGGGGTTTTTCCCGCACATGCGGGGGTGATCCTACGCGAGTAATCGCGATCACAAAGTTCGATGAGTTTTTCCCGCACATGCGGGGGTGATCCTGAAAATTCAGGAAAATCTGGTTACTGGATTCAGTTTTTCCCGCACATGCGGGGGTGATCCTAGTAGTCATCGTCCTGGTTGTAGAAGTAATAGGGTTTTTCCCGCACATGCGGGGGTGATCCTAGTCGCCCTCTATCTGCTTTAAAATCTCTTTTGTTTTTCCCGCACATGCGGGGGTGATCCCCGAATGAACTGATATTGCTTACTACAACAGCAGTTTTTCCCGCACATGCGGGGGTGATCCCGCTCCACTCTCAGGAATAGAGAAGTTACAAATGTTTTTCCCGCACATGCGGGGGTGATCCCGGGCGCGAGCTCAAAAGGTAGTTATCTATGGTGTTTTTCCCTCACATGCGGGGGTGATCCTGTGATTGATGGTATCCGTAAGCAGAAGACAGAGTTTTTCCCGCACATGCGGGGGTGATCCCACACAGGACGTCTCTAGTGCTGCTATTATCACGTTTTTCCCGCACATGCGGGGGTGATCCCACACAGATTGGAGAACTTAGAAAATGAACGCAGTTTTTCCCGCACATGCGGGGGTGATCCTAAAAAAGCCAAGACACTCTCTGTCTCAGCTATGTTTTTCCCGCACATGCGGGGGTGATCCTACGACCTGAAAACCTGAACTTTTTCAACTTTTGTTTTTCCCGCACACGCGGGGGATTGACTACATAAAATGAGATATAAGAAAAATA
>ERZ772928.791-NODE-791-length-13842-cov-10.553492_pt1 | contig 13842 bp, 10 predicted proteins | sample MGYA00511686_ERZ772928 | MGnify/ENA primary metagenome ERZ772928 (study PRJEB29015, sample SAMEA2738063) | human oral metagenome | biome: human oral; feature: human-associated habitat; material: saliva | place: China | collected 2219 ... | reverse complement strand
ATGTTATATATTGATTAATTAGAAAGTATCGAATGGATATTCAATTTTTAGGAACAGGGGCTGGTCAGCCCTCTAAAGCCCGCAACGTCTCAAGTCTCGCCCTGAAACTTTTGGATGAGATTAACGAAGTCTGGCTCTTTGACTGTGGAGAAGGTACGCAAAATCGTATTCTTGAAACCACGATTCGACCACGTAAGGTCAGCAAAATCTTTATCACCCATCTGCATGGAGACCACATTTTTGGCTTGCCTGGTTTCCTTTCTAGCCGTGCCTTTCAGGCCAATGAAGAGCAGACAGATTTGGAAATCTATGGACCTCAAGGCATCAAGTCCTTTGTCTTAACCAGTCTTCGTGTGTCAGGTTCGCGCCTGCCTTACCGTATTCATTTTCATGAGTTTGACCAAGATTCTCTAGGTAAAATCCTTGAGACCGATAAATTCACTGTGTATGCAGAGGAGTTGGACCACACTATTTTCTGCGTTGGCTATCGTGTCATGCAAAAGGATTTGGAAGGAACGCTGGATGCTGAAAAACTCAAGGCTGCTGGTGTCCCATTTGGCCCACTTTTTGGGAAAATCAAAAACGGTCAAGATGTTGTTTTGGAAGACGGAACTGAAATTAAGGCAGCAGACTATATCTCAGCTCCCCGTCCGGGTAAGATTATCACTATTTTAGGAGACACTCGAAAAACGGATGCCAGTGTGCGTCTGGCTGTCAATGCCGATGTCCTTGTCCATGAATCAACTTATGGCAAGGGTGATGAAAAAATTGCTCGTAACCATGGCCACTCTACTAACATGCAAGCTGCACAAGTAGCGGTAGAAGCAGGTGCTAAACGCCTCTTGCTCAACCATATCAGTGCTCGTTTTCTCTCAAAAGATATCAGCAAGCTCAAGAAAGATGCTGCTAGTGTTTTTGAAAATGTCCATGTGGTCAAAGACTTGGAAGAAGTGGAAATCTAAAAGCTTGAGAAAGGATAAGTATGCCTACTATTCTCATTACCGGAGCTAGCGGTGGCCTAGCCCAAGAAATGGTCAAACTCTTGCAAAATGACCAACTCATCTTGCTTGGTAGAAATAAGGAAAAATTAGCCCAACTCTACGGAGACCATCCCCATGCAGAATTGATTGAAATCGATATTACCGATGATTCAGCCTTAGAAACTCTGGTAGCAGACCTCTATCTCCGTTATGGCAAGATTGATGTCTTGATAAACAACGCTGGTTACGGGATATTTGAGGAATTTGACCAGATTTCCTACAAAGATATTCATCAGATGTTCGAGGTCAATACCTTTGCCCTAATGAATCTGTCTCGTCGCCTTGCGGCTCGAATGAAGGAAAGTCGAAAAGGCCATATCATCAATATCGTCAGCATGGCAGGTTTGATCGCTACTGGCAAGTCTAGTCTCTACTCAGCGACCAAGTTTGCTGCCATTGGTTTTTCAAATGCTCTGCGCCTAGAACTCATGTCCTACGGTGTTTATGTAACGACGGTTAATCCAGGACCAATCCGCACTGGATTTTTTGACCAGGCCGATCCAGATGGAACCTATCTCAAGTCGGTTGACCGCTTCCTGCTAGAACCAGATGCAGTGGCTAAAAAGATTGTCAAGATTATAGGAAAAAACAAACGGGAACTCAATCTCCCAGTTTTGTTGAATCTAGCTCATAAGTTTTATACTCTCTTTCCCAAGCTAGCTGATAAGTTGGCAGGGGAAACTTTTAATTATAAATAAAAAAGTTGTTCCTAAAATGGAGCAACTTTTTTGATGATTAGAATAAATCAATTCCAGTCTTATTTAATGCATGGCAATGATAAGTGAAGGCGTTGATAAAATTAGAGTAGTATTGCTGATCAATAAATTTTGCGCTTTGAAGATAATTAAATAAATTTTTTGCTAAGGGAATAGCCTCAGGTTTATTCCATCTAAATTGATTGTAAACATGTTCAACTTCTAGGAACATGAGGGGAATAGCCAGGTAGCCTCGTTCGAAGGTCTGAAGTGATTTAATTTTTTTAATAATATCATCAGCCTTTTGATAGTAACCCAGTTCAGAGAAATATTTTACGGAGAAAGTGAGAGCATTTAAAATACGGATGTAGGTGTCAGTATTAGCACTTTCTTTGTACATAAGTAGTAATTGTTTGCTCATATGGTCAATAAGTTCCATAGGAGAATGATTGACGATGACGCGATAAATTTCAAGTTCGATACTATTAAAGACATCCGATTTCATTAAATGATTGATAATGTTTTGAATTCTGGCAACAGTTTCTGGACTCTTTGATATGGTTGGATAATGTCTTAATTTGATTGATTTAAAAATCATCTCTGCTTGAAGTGAATTGTCTTTTAGATAGACATCAAATAATTTTTCGTATTCTTCAATGTAAGTGAGAATATCTTCTTCATGGACCACATGCTTGCCAAATTCAATAGCAGGTAATTCTAAGCAGTCTCCACCTTTATTTGCATAGGCTAGAACAAAATCATTCCATTCCACTCCGATAACAATTAACAGTTTGGCAAAGTTTTCAAGTGAAATTCCTTTGTCTCCTTTTTCAAATTGACTTAGGAACTGTGGTGATACGATATCTGAGGCGGCTTCCTTTAGGCTGAGTCCTCGTGCTTCGCGCAGATACTTAAATGTAGCTCCAAATGGGTATAGATTTTCCATAAATAATCTCCTTACATACTTCTAAAACTATTATACAAAAATTTAGAGAAAAAATAGAGAAAAGAAAACTATAGTTACAAAATATTAGAATTCTATGCTATTTTTGGATTTTTTAAATAACATTGAAACTATAGTTTAAATGCCGAAAAATTTAAATATCTATTATGGTATGATAAGGGAAAGAATGGAAAATAAAGTAAGCTTGTTATACTAGTATAACAAGGATTGACTTACCACTCAATCCTTGTTATACTAGTATAACAAGGATTGACTTACCACTCAATCCTATTCTATCAGTCATTAAAGGAGAAAATGATGAAGAAACTGAAAACCCTCACAACTTCAACAGCTATTGCGCTTGCGTCTGTTGGTGGAACTGCATTCGCTCAAGAAGCAACTGTTTCAGCGCCATTTGATGCAACTACTGCAACTGCTGTAAACGAACCAGCTCTTATTTCTAAACCTGTAGCCGATACAAAACCAGAAGTGAAGAAATCTTCTGATGTCAAGCCTGCTCTTGATGCTCAAGCGTCTACTGTTAAGCAAGTTGAAGCTGAGAGTGAAACAGCAAAAGCTGAAGCTACTTCTGCTAACCAAGCTGTTACAACTACTGCAACTGCTTTGACAAGCGCTAAAGACGAATTGAAGTCTGCTGAAGCTGTTAAAGCCAATGCTACAGAAGAAAATATCACAGCTACAAAAGCTAAACAAGATGCCAATGTAAAAGCTCAAGAAGCCAATCAAAAAGCAACTGAAGCATCTACTGAAGCGATTAAAGCTCAAACTGAAACTGTAGCAAGTGAAACAGCTAACGTTGCAAGCGCAACAAGTAAGAAAGTTGAAGCGGATAAAACAGTAACCGCTAAAGAAGCGAATGTAAAATCAGCTGAAGACGCGCTAAATGGTTCAGGACTTGGTGAAGCAAAAGCCTCACTTGCCCAAGCAGAAAAAGATATTGAACAAGCAAATGCGAATATTTCAAGCGCAACAAAAGCTGTCGAAACCGCTAAGAAAGCAGATAGCAACCGCGCAGAAGCCATCAAACAAGCTACAAACAATGTGAATGTCAAAAATGACGCCTTGAAACTAGCTAAAGAAATGATGGACGCAGATAAAACAAAAGTTGAATCCATCCAAGAAAAAGCAGATGCTACAGCGTCTAAAGAAAAAGAAGCGCAAACTGCTTTGGATGCACAGAAAGCTCGCTCTGATGAAGCTGTCATTCATATGGGAAATCCAGTTCACCATTTGACAGATGAAGAAAAAGCTTACTATGGTCTTGATAAAAATGATATCACATTTAAAGATGCTTCAAGCTACTATATCCGCAATAGTTGGAAAGAAGACGGTAAAGCCGACGAACTAATGTTGACAATGGGAGCAAAGATGTATAACGCTCTCACAGTTGACTTCAATAAAAACGATGCGAATCGCAAAGTTGATATTGACCATTTAACAGATGCTGAAATTATTGAAATTAGTGATTTTTATGCTAAATTGATCCATGCTTTACAAGATAACATGGGATACCCAGAAACATATAAATCTGCAACATACGTTGCTCAAGATACTCTTGACTACAGTAAACAAAGAGCTAAAGGTTATGAAGCCCGTGGAATTGACCCTGCTGTAGCTGGTCACCTTAAAGATAACATTGGGAATGAAAATCTAGCCACTGTTCGTGGTAATAGTGCAACAACAATGCTTGATTTGAAATATGCTGTGTTAGATGCTTTTAAACGCTATTCATTCCTTGATGACAAATCAAATTGGGGACACGCAGCTAACAACCTAACCGGTGGTGGTATTGCTATGACAGTCGCAAACATCAACGGCAGACGTTGGTTTGTCAACTCATTTGGTAGCAAAGATACCAAAGGTACATACAAAATCAACCTCAACCAAGACCTTGCCCAACTTGAAGCAAAACTAGCTGAAGCACAAAAACAAAACAGTCAAGCTCAGACTGCACTTACAAATGCTAAAGCAGAATTGGCAGCCGCTTCACGCAAATATGCTTCTGCACTTGACGCTAAAACAGAAGCTGAAAAAGAATTGGCAAGCAAAACAGCTAGTCCACTTCAAACAGAAGTTGCTGAAAAGAACTTGCAATTGGCAAACCTTGCTTTGACAAATGCACAAGAACGTAAAGCAACTGCTGAAAAAGCTGTTGAAAACTTCTCAAGAAGCCAAGCAGAAAAACAAACTGCTCTTGAAACAGCTAAAGCTGACCTAGCTACAGCTAAAACTGCTCAAAAAGATGCTGAAACTGCTCTTACAAATGCGCAAGCAAAATTGCAAGCTGAAGAAAACAAGTTGACTGCACTTCAAGCTGAACAAGCGAAACTACATGAAGAAAAAGACAAATTGGTGTCAGATGCGAAAGCAATTGCAACAGAATTGAGTGCTTATCTAAACGCAGACAAGAATCTTGCAGATGCGCAAGCAAAAGTAGCTGATTTAGAAGCAAAACTAACTCAAGCAAAATCTACTGCAAAATTGGCACAAGATAAATTGGATGCCGTTACAGCTAAATTGAAAGCTGAACAAGCTAAATTAGCTGAAATCCAAGAAGAGTTTGATAAGTTGGTTAAGGCTGAAAGCAAGGACGACTACAATTTATCAGATTGGTATCTGGAGTATCTTGCAGGGAAACAAGCGAAGAAGAAAACAGATACAGAACTCAAGAAAGTAGAAGACTCACAAGCTGGTAACTGGATTGAATCATCTGGTCGTTGGTGGTACAAACATGCTGACGGTTCATATACAACCAACGGTTGGGAACAAATCAAGGATAAATGGTACTACTTTGACCAAGTAGGTTGGATGCAAACTGGATGGATCAAAACTGGTGACATGTGGTATTACTTGAATAAGTCAGGCTCAATGGCTACAGATTGGGTAAAAGACAACGGTACATGGTATTACCTGACCAAGTCAGGTTCAATGGCTACAGGATGGGTAAAAGATAATGGCACATGGTATTACTTGAACAAGTCAGGCTCAATGGCTACAGGTTGGATAAAAGATAACGGTACATGGTATTACTTGAATAACTCAGGCTCAATGGCTACAGGATGGGTAAAAGATAATGGTTCATGGTACTATCTTGACAAGTCAGGTGCTATGACAACAGGATGGTTTAAAGTTTCTGGTAAATGGTACTACGCCTATAGTTCAGGAGCTTTAGCAGTAAACACCACTACACCAGATGGCTATACAGTCAATACCAACGGTGAGTGGGTAGGATAAGGATGAGAAAAGGAATTTGAAATCATGAAAAATAAAAAAATATTAGTTAGTTCTTTATTAGCAGGTTCGTTGTTATCAGTGGGTCTTATGACTTCTAAACCAATGGAGGTTCATGCCTTAACAGATATGAGTGTCAAGGATACTCAAAATCCCTTGAAAATCACCTTAATACCGACAGCGGGAGGTTCTACATCAGCTACTCTTTTAGTTGACCTACAAAGAAGTTCCAACGTTAATGATAGTACTTCTCTCTATTTTGATATAGTTAATGAGAGTACTGGAACTTTGACTGAATCGCATTATTTTGGTAAATTTGATGGCAAGAATAGATTACAGTCGGGTATTAATTTACTTCTAGTAGAGGATGGCAATTATTATTTAGATATATATAGTGTAGATGATTTTGGAAAACGTTATTTTGGACGTTCAGAAATTTTTAGAATATCAGATAAGGAATACTATCCTATTAAGAAAGTAGAAGCACCCAAAGCTACTGAAGCTCCAAAACAAACCACTAGCTCTAACTCAGGTCAGACTGGTTGGTCAGGTTCTTCTTACTATAAAGTTGGTGTTAAAGTAGTCAATCAATGGATTTTTGATGTTCAGTACAATTCTTACTTCTACCTAAATGCTTCAGGTAACTTTGTTCAAAATGCTTGGTCAGGAAGTTATTACCTCAAATCAGGTGGCTACATGGCTAAGAGCGAGTGGATTTATGACAATAACTATAAATCATACTATTACTTGACAGCAGAGGGTAGCTATGCACGTAATACCTGGGCTGGAAGTTACTACCTTAAATCAGATGGTAAAATGGCCAAGAGTGAGTGGATTTATGATAGTAGCTACCAATCTTACTATTACCTAACGTCAGAAGGAAGCTATGCTCGTAACCAATGGGTAGGTGACTACTACCTCAAATCGAATGGTAAGATGGCAGTCAACGAACGTACCCCAGATGGCTACAAAGTAGATGGCTCAGGTAAGTGGGTAAAATAAGGAATTAGAGTTCAATATGGAAAATGTAATTGGTAAATTAAAAAGCTTATTTGAAACCAAACGTAAGGAGAGCATTGCAGGTTTAGTTGTAATTGCACTAGTGTTAATTTTTGGAATAAAGAAATTAACGACTGATCCCTTAGATGGAACTTATGAAATTTTAACAAAACGTGATCATTTAGTCATGGTGATTAAAGGAAATGCTGGGACCGTCACCTCTGATGATTCAGACGGAGACAAAGAACAAAGACTAGTGAAAATTGATAAACAAAAGAAAGAATTGACAATCACAGACACTAAAGGAAGAAATTTAGGAAAAACAAAATATATGTTAAAAGATAAGGAACTTTATCTTCAAGAGCCAGATCAAACCTTTAACCGAGTAAAATAGACTACACATTAAAAGCTTACCTCAGTACCCTAAAAGTTACTGGGGTAAGAAATTGTATATAGGGAGAATATGAATGAAATTTAAAAAATTAATAACTCTAGCTAGTTTAGTAGGATTGATTACTTTCTTATTGCCAGTTGTTTCATCGGGTAATCAATCAGTAGCCCCAGTAAGTGAGCATGTAGTTGATTATCTAAATGCGCCTTCTTTACTGATGCTATTTATTGTTTGGTACGGTGCATTTGTAATCATTTTATTATTATCTTTATTTATAGTAAATAGAAGAGTAATAGCAATTATTCAGTCACTTGTCATTATTTTATTAAGTGCATTTAGCTTGTTTATTCATTTTACATTCTTAAAAGAATTAGTTGGTAGATCTCAATTAGGTTATGGAGCTATTCTATATTTTATCTGTGCTTTGATAAATATTTTTGCGGCGATTGTGATTATAAAAGGTGATAAGACTACTAGTAAACAGATTCATTAAATAACTTTCTTTCAGTAGTAGTTGGGATGAATGTGATAGTAGACATTCTGTGTTATATAGTGATAAGAGAGGTTTTAGGTTAAAATGAAAAAAATTTTATTTCGCTTTCCATTTTGGTATTATTTAAATCCAATTAATTTTTTAGGTGTAGGTGTATTAGGTTTTATCACCTATTACAATACTGTAAGAATATTTTCAGAAATTGCTGAGTTTGAGAAATTTAATGTTGCTCATTCACATAATCAGTTTTTTGTAATATTAGGTATTGTGTTCCATATTATTTGGGCAATTTTAAATGTTTTATTATATCCGTATGTATTTTCTTACATTTTTAAAGTAGTCTCAAATATTATCCCAAAAGGATTTTTCTTCAGTTTAATGTTTAAGCAAATAGGTGCGGCCTATAGAGAAGAAATGGATAAAGGGGATATTTATTTAAAACATAGAATCTATTATGATTATCGTGGATATCCTACATCCATTGAACCAGTATATGATAGAGCAATTGATCGTGCACTTGACGCAGTTAGTGGAATGTTTGCGATTCAGTTTGGAATTAGGGTTGTGTGTATTAGTCTTGGGATAGTAGCTTTATTTGCATCATGGTATTTTACCATCTTTTATGGTTGGTTCTTTGCCATTAAATATAATCGTGAACATCCTATCAAAAAAAAGAGTCAAAATGAAGCAGTAAAAATGCCTTCAATGCAAAAAGTGAATCAAACTCCTGAAGTACAGGGGAGTGAATTAGATTATGAAAGTCCAATATCTAGTAATCATAGAAGTCAAGAAATGTCTTCGCAAAAAAGAAAAGTGTCTGATTTATTAACTCAAGAAAGGGTAGAAAAGGCTGGGAATATTTTGGAAAAACTGCTCTCAATCTTAATTAGAATTAGTATTGGATTTTTCAAAGTTTTAGGAAAAGTTGTATTGTTTACTTTTAAAGTTACGGGGGGAATTGCTAGAGGTATTGAGCATTCTGTGGAAGATTCAATCAGAAGAATGTTTTAGTCAGTTAAATATAAACTTAAATATTACATAAAACTGATAGATAGATTAATAAATGATAAAATCTAAATGAAATGATATCTATAAGTCATTTTATTTAGATTTTTCATGGTTTAGAAAGATATTAGAAAAATGACAACATATAAAGTAGGAACAAGTTTTACTGCATGGTCTTTTTGGGAAGCTTATTCGAAGGCTAACGATGGGGATATTCTTGCATTTGAAGAAGGTTATATGCTTGAACTACCCGCAGGAAGACACTATAAGATAGAAAAAAGCATAAAAATAGTTGGGAAAATTTCTGGGACCGAAGGTGGAGGAACGCTTTATCACAATACTATAGCAGCGACTCTGCAAATTATGAACGGCGTTACAGTTCAGTTTGAAAATATTTGGTTTCAAGTAGATGACCACCGTTGTGCTTTAGTAATAAAGGGTAATTCAAATGTAGTTCTAAATACTGTATACTTTAATGAACAATTAGAAAATAAAAAAGTTTTCATATTGGTTGAAGGTAAGTCAAAATTGTTAATCGAAAATGCAGGCAATCAATTATATAATGGTTCTCACAGCACAACATCAATTAAAGTTAGTAATTCTACTCTAGAACTAAAGCATGCTGAGTTAAATATAAAATTGAATGCAGATAAGGGCTCTTCTATTCAAATGGAAAATACAGCGATTGAGAGATGGGGTTCTAATATATTAAATATAAAAGATTCATCAGTAACTTCCATAAATACCGTCTTAAAAGGGGGGGACGCTGAACAAGAATACCCTGCTGTTTTTTTAAGTCGTTCGACTGCAAAATTACAAAATACAGAAGTCATTCAACCGTTGTATCAAGCAGCTGTTTGTTTAAAAAATAGTTCTAGTCTTGAATCAACTGGAGATTCTTTGACATCAATAAGGGCAATTAGTAGTCGAGTCTGTATAGAGCAAACGGTCATTAGGGAATCTCTTATGTTAGAATCAAATTCATTTTGTAGAGTTAGTGACTATGTTGACATCAAAGGGGAGAACGAGGAAAAAGTTGATATTTATTGTTGGGCTTCTGTCTTAATAGCAAATACAATAAAATTAAATCGTATTGTTAAACCCAATATTCGGCTTTCAAAGAATTCATACTTAATTGCGGATACTATTCTTGAAGAATTTGAAAATACGGATGGTATAATATGGGATATTTCAGATGATAGCTGTAAAATTTTGAATGAAGAGAGTACAAATTCAGAACTACAAGAGGAAATCAGTGAGACTATCGAACACAATTATGAGGAAGAACTATATAGCTTGATTGGTTTAAATAATGTAAAAAAAGAAGTTCAAAAATTATTAAGAACAGTAGAATTCAATCAAAAAAGATTATCAGAAGGTCTTCCAATTCAAGAACAATCTCTACATTCGGTTTTTACAGGAAATCCTGGTACAGGGAAGACAACAGTAGCAAGATTGTTAGGTAGAGTTCTCTTTGACAGAGGTGTTCTCCCTGGAGATGAATTTAAATTTATTGAGGTTTCTGAGTCGGATCTTATTGCAACTCATATTGGTGAGACAGCAGTACAAACGCAAGCAATATTGGAAAAGGCTAAAGGTGGTATTCTTTTTATTGATGAAGCATATACTTTAAATAAAGGAAAATCATCTCAACATAATTTTGGACTAGAGGCTATAAATACGATACTCAAGTATATGGAAGATCACCGCAATGAGATTATGATTATATTTGCGGGGTACACTAAAGAAATGGAACAGTTTTTTGAAACAAATCCTGGATTAAAGTCACGTGTACCAAATACATTCTTCTTTGAGGACTATTCTGGTGATGAAATTGTCGAAATGGGATTGAAAAATCTTAAGAAATCTTCGTATCAACTTGAAGACGAAGCTTATTATGCTATGAGAGTCAAGCAGGCCTATAGTCGCTCGTTAGATCATAGTAATGGACGATGGATTCGAAATTTTAATGAACACTTAATGAGAGCTTTAGCTAATCGTGTTGTTGAGACGCAGGTTGATGACTATGTGACAATTATCAATGATGATATAGATGATATTCTTCTTCAAGGCACTCAAAAACCAGAAGAAAATCAAAAAGATGCTTTGGAACAACTACAAAACTTGATAGGAATAGAGAAAGTTAAAAAACAGGTTGAACAATTTATTTCATTAGCAGAGTTGAATAAGAAGAGGGAAGAACAAGGCGCTGCTGTAAGCGAGTTCTCACTTCATTCCTTATTCTTGGGAAATCCAGGGACTGGAAAAACTACCGTAGCTCGTATCGTAGGAAAAATTCTGTATCAAAAGGGAATTATTCCTCAAAATAAATTCATAGAGGTATCTCGTAGCGATTTAGTAGCTGGGTATGTAGGGCAAACGGCTATCAAGACGCAGGAAGTATTGAAATCTGCTTTAGGAGGAGTTTTGTTCATTGATGAAGCATACACGCTATCAAATTCTAATGAAGATCGATTTGGTAAAGAAGCAATTGATGAGATTCTTAAATTCATGGAAGATCATAGAAGAGATATTGTCATTATCTTTGCTGGATATACAAAGGAAATGGAAGAATTTCTCTCAGTAAATTCAGGACTACCAAGCCGAATTCCAAATACTTTTGATTTTGAAGATTATACAGCAGATGAAATTATTCAAATTGGTTTATTAGGATTAAACAATCAAGGATACTTTATCGATGTGGACTATTATACTCAAACTATTAAATCTTTGTATAACAAAATCAATGATTGTAGTAATGGTCGCTGGATTAGAAATATTAATGAAAAAATCATTAAGAATTTATCGATTAGAGTATCACGTGAGAACGTGACTGATTTGTCGACAATAGATAAAATCGATATTGAGAGAATGATGCTAGAATATGAGAGATTATAAAAATATGGAAAATCGTTTGAAATTACTAAACAAACTACTGGTGGTTATTTGTTCTATATTAGGTTTGTTTTCACTAGTGAATTCAGCCCAAGCTGACAGTACTGACTACAACCAACTATTGCCACAAATCACTGAGAAGTGGGAGAGTAAACATCTATTTGAAAATAATATTAATAGACTTGGTTACGCTTTGAAGGATATTGACAAAAATGGGACGGATGAATTATTAATCGGTTTGACCAATGGTGAAAAATGGGAACTGTTTGAAGTATATTATATGAATGGTAATACTCCCACTCCATTATTTGATAGATTTTGGGATACAAGTCTTAGAATGGGGACAGTTATTGATACCTACACAGATGGTAGTATTATGGTGTTCGAAAGTGCTCCAGGGATTATGTCATATAGATTGTTCCAACTTTCTAAAGAAAATAAGGAGGCAAGTTTAATTAAAAAAGGTGAATTTAGAGCAGGAGAAGGTGATCTAGGCGAGTTAAATCTTGATTCTAAAACAAAAATAGATACCTCAACTATTGAATATACTTCTCTAAATCTCCCGATTGTTGGAGATAATATGGATCCTAATCCCCCTATGCCCAAGCCCCTTGTTGATGCTAAAATTGGTGATGAAATTCCTCTCCCATCCGAATTAGTGGGTACTTGGATTAATAAAGAACCTAATAATGGTACTAAACCTGGTAGAGCTTCATCACTCATTTTAGGAGAAGATGGAAACTACACTGGAACCTTTAAAGATGGAGATATTAAAGGAAAATTATCTCGACTAAAAAAAGTGAGTGAGAACGGATTTATTGTCTTAAAAGAGAAAAATGACGGAGAAGCTTTCTTTTTTAGTGTAGGTTTAGGAGCAGTTTTGCTTCCTGGTGAGCGAATTGATTTTGGGCTGGTATTGGAAGGACGGAATTTATATAATGCGTCATGGTTAGTCAAAGAAGGAGAGGAAGACTATTCTAAGCCCACCATGCTCGCAACTTTTGTAAATCCAAATTATGGTCCTAAGAAAATAGAGAAAAAATCAGAGCAAGAAGTAGCGAAACAAGGAGATACAGTGCCAGAATCAACTCAAGACAGTAGTGAGGAGATAAAGCCAGAACAAAAACTATTCGGAAACATTCCAGTGTTTGCCATTGTTGCAGGAGCTGGACTCGTTCTTGTTTTAATCCTTGCTATATTTTTGTTTAAAAAATAAGATTTTATAAAATCCTTATGATTTACTATTAGATAAAAAACCTCAAGAACTAGGGTTGAAAGCTAGTTCTTGAGGTTTTTAGGTTATTCGATTTAGAGTGACTCTCAACTATCAAACTGGACTTCTTCTAGTAGATAGTCGATAAAGCGTTCGCCCATCTTGGATAGGCTGGTTTTTTCATGCTGGATATAGACCAGCTCAATGGGGTCATCAATGTCCAGTGGGATAGAAACGATATTGTCTCCGTTGAGGTTGCTGTTCAAAATCCCTGTCGCAATGGTATAACCGTCCAGACCAATCAAGAGATTAAAGAGGGTAGCACGGTCGCTGACTACGATGGATTTCTTGTGGTGTTCTTGGGAAAGAATCTCTTCTGAAAAGTAGAAGGAGTTGTGCGTCCCTTGGTCATAACTCAGATAAGGGAAGTTTTCCAAATCAGACAGTTTCACCTTGTCTTTCTTTGCCAGAGGATTGGTCTTGCTGACAAAGATATGCGGTTGCGCTGTAAAGAGATGGTGAGCCAGCAGGTGGTTGTCATCTAGCATTTTGGTTAAAACATCACGGTTGTAGCTGTTCAAAAATAGGACACCGACCTCACTACGGAAATTCTTGACGTCATCGATAATCTCCCAAGTCCGAGTTTCACGAAGGAAAAGCTCGTATTTCTCCATATCACTTTTCTTGAGCAGAGAGACAAAGGCATTGACTACAAAAGCATAGTGTTGAGAAGAAACGCTGAAAAGTTCGCGGTGGGCGACAGGATTTTTATAGCGTTCTTCCAGAAGTTGGGTTTGCTCGACAACTTGACGGGCATAAGAGAGAAACTCCATCCCATCACGGGTCAAGGTGATACCCTTAGGATTGCGGATAAAGATTTCAATGCCCATTTCATTTTCCAAATCTCTCACAGCAT
>ERZ772928.789-NODE-789-length-13880-cov-3.730488_pt1 | contig 13880 bp, 14 predicted proteins | sample MGYA00511686_ERZ772928 | MGnify/ENA primary metagenome ERZ772928 (study PRJEB29015, sample SAMEA2738063) | human oral metagenome | biome: human oral; feature: human-associated habitat; material: saliva | place: China | collected 2219 ... | reverse complement strand
AGAATGGTTCCATTAATACAGCAGCGATGCGTACTGATTCTAATAAGTTATAGAGAACTGTCGCAAGTCGTTCAATCTTTTCAGAATCCTTTGCAAGTGTCCAAGGTGTTGTCTCATCAATGTACTTATTACATCTAGAGAATAAATCAAGAATATCTTGGATTGCGTCAGCCACTCTGAGTTCATCCATCTTCTCGATAACCTTCTTCACTGTGCCAGTAGCCATTTCTTTGAGTTCATCATCAACCGGTTCACTGACATTTGGATTCGCAACAACTCCACCGAAGTACTTATTCTGCATGGAGATTGTACGATTCACTAAGTTACCTAGATTATTTGCAAGGTCGCTGTTGATACGTTCAATCATTAAGTCATATGTCACATGTCCATCTTGTGCAAATGGCATCTCATGTAACATGATGAAACGAACAGCGTCTACACCAAATAACTTCACTAAGTCATCGGCATAAATCACATTACCATGTGACTTAGACATCTTAGAATCACCAATCAATAGCCATGGGTGACCAAATACCTGCTTAGGTAATGGTTCATTCAATGCCATTAACATGATTGGCCAATAAATTGTATGGAAACGAATAATGTCCTTACCAATCAAATGAAGATCAGCAGGCCAGTATTTCTTATAGAGTTCATCATGATTGCCATCCGCATCATATCCAAGACCTGTAATATAGTTGGATAATGCGTCAATCCAAACGTATACAACGTGCTTTGGATCAAACTCTACTGGAATTCCCCACTTAAAGGATGTACGTGATACGCAAAGATCTTGTAATCCTGGTTTTAGGAAGTTATTTACCATTTCATTCTTACGGCTTTCTGGTTGAATGAAGTGTGGATGTTCATCGATATACTTCATCAACTGGTCAGCGTACTTACTCATCTTAAAGAAGTAAGCTTCTTCCTTCATTGGCACAACTTCACCACCACAAACAGGGCACTTGCCTTCTTCTGTTAACTGGCTCTTTGTGTAGAATGCCTCATCTTCTTGGCAATACATACCTTCGTAGTATCCCTTATAGATATCACCTTGGTCATAGAACTTCTTGAAGATCTTTTGTACTTGTCTTTCATGTGGTTCATCTGTTGTACGAATGAAGTAGTCATAAGAAGTATTCATGACATCAAACTGTTGTTTGATCACTGCAGCTACTTCATCTACGAATTGTTTCGGTGTCTTACCTGCAGCCTTTGCCTTCTCTTCTACCTTTTGACCATGTTCGTCTGTTCCTGTTTGGAAACGTACATCATAGCCTTCCGCACGCTTAAATCTAGCGATTGCGTCTGCTAGTACAATCTCATAAACATTTCCGATATGTGGTTTTCCTGATGTATATGCGATTGCGGTTGTAATGTAATACGGTTTTTTGTTTTCCATTTTTGCGTACCTCCTCAAAATAAAAGACATCCCAAATGAAAGGACGTCTTGCACGCGTTACCACCTTTGTCTTGCGGATGAATTAATCATCTGCCTCTCTTCGTTGTAACGGACGTCTCCGGGTCATACTCTTCGCATGACCAGCTCCAAGACCATATTCCATTTTCCCTTCATGCATGTTTTCACCCACCACACGCTCTCTACGAATCAAAGAAAATGTACTCTTCTTTTCATTGCTGTTATCGGTATTATTATACGTTGAAAGTATATTTTTGCAAATACACAGAATGCATCTTTTGTGTTGTTTAAAGCCGTTTCTATCCCCTTTATACAAGCGCTCAATATAAATAAACCTTGTGTTTTTAACATTGCCAGTATATCATTATAGAGAATACAGGATTTACTTCCGTATCATAGAATAGGAGATTCAAAGGCACAATGGCAACAGGCAAGGTAAAATGGTTTAATGCTGAAAAGGGCTACGGATTCATCACAACTGATGAAGGTAAGGACGTTTTCGTTCATTACTCAGCAATTCAGAGTGAAGGATTCAAGACACTTGATGAAGGCGCTGCAGTAAGCTTCGACATCACAGAGTCTAATCGTGGACCACAGGCTTCCAACGTAACAAAGCTCTAATTAAGAACATTGTACGAACAAAAGAACGGTTTATCCGTTCTTTTTTATTGTTGATAAGCACAAGAAAAGATGGCATATGCCATCTTTTTATATTTCTTATTTAAAACTGTCGAATGAGTATTCTTCATATACCTTGGATACAGGTGTATGATTTTCGATTGATTCGATTGTATTCGCAAGCATTTCTGCGATAGATAATACATGAATCTTTGTTGTAATCGCCTTCTGTTCTTCACGAAGTGGAATTGTATCTGTAATTACCATCTTTGTGATTGGTGAGTTTTCAATCTTCGCAATTGCATCACGTGAGAATACACCATGTGTAATTCCAGTATAGATATCCTTGGCACCATGACGCTTCAAGATTTCACATCCAGCCACAAGAGAGCCTGCTGTATCGCAGATATCATCAATGACAATGCATGTTTTATCCTTAACATCACCAATAATATTTTGTGCTTCAACCATATTTGGCTTTGGACGACGCTTATCAATAATTGCGATAGGAGCATCTAATAAATCAGCCACTCTTCTAGCACGTGTAACTCCACCGTGGTCTGGTGAAACAACGACTAATTCATCCTTTGGAATTTGTAGACCCTTGAAGTAACTAGCGAGCATTGGAACTGCTGTAATATCATCGATAGGAATATCGAAGTAACCCTGAATCTGTGCTGCATGTAAGTCAAATGTTACAACACGGTTAGCTCCTGCAACCTGTAATAGGTTTGCGACTAACTTCGATGTAATTGGCTGACGTGGTTTTGCTTTACGATCCTGACGAGCATAACCGTAATAAGGCATAATAACGTTAATTTCTCCAGCGCTTGCACGTCTACATGCATCGATGCAGATGAGAACTTCCATCAAACGTTCTGATACTGGGTTGCATGTTGACTGAATGATGAAAACAGAACGACCTCTGACAGATTCTTGTGGTTCGACTAAAATCTCACCATCTGCGAAATGTTCAACCTTGATCTTACCTAAAGGTAATCCCAAATGCTTACAAATAGACGCTGCTAGATCGGTGCTAGATGTTAGAGCGAATACGACAGTTTCCTTAACCATGATTTTTCTCTTCTCCCATATTAATGTTGCTTATCCTTATTAATTAAAGATGTTTTATAACTATTCGTCAACCCTTACGGCGGATAAATGGTCCGACTGTTTCAGCTTTTGAAACATTTGTGTCTTCTAACCATGTGCCTGGTAAAATTTCGGCATAATCTTCTACGATTACATCTCCATAGAGGTATGTATTCGGGTGGATAATGACATCTGTTCCAAATGTTACATTTGGTCCGATGTATGTTGTATTAGGGTCATAGATTGTAACACCCTTCTTCATCCACTCTGTATTGATTCTCTCCTGCATGTATTTTGCAGCGTATGCTAGTTCCACATTTCCATTAATACCTTGTACTTCTTGCCAATCATCACATGGAATTGCAACTACCTTCTTGCCTAGCTTCTTTAGAATCTCAACTAAATCTGTTAGATAGTATTCATTTTGAGCATTGTTATTATTCAAATGCTTGAGTCCTTCAAATAGAGATTGGTTATTGAAGGCATAGATACCTGTGTTAATTTCACGTACTGCCTTTTCAACATCATTTGCGTCTTTAAACTCAACAATCTTTTCAACTGTTCCATCCGCATTACGAATGACACGACCATACGCTCCATTGTCTTCTGGAATTGCAGTGAGTACTGCCATATCCGCATCACCAATCAAATCATATAGCTTTTGATATGTTTCTGGTTTCACACATGGTGTATCTCCACTTGCAACTAGCGTAATACCTTCTTCATTTGCGAGCTGTTGTGCCTGCATGACCGCATGGCCTGTACCTAGTTGTGGCTGTTGTACTGCAAACTCGCACTTACCAGCCATTGCAGTTTCAACTTCTTCGTGCTTGTAACCAACAACACATACAATTCTTTCGGTTCCAGACTTCTTTAAACTGTTAATTACCATACCTAACATTGGTACTTCTAGAATCTTATGTAATACCTTTGGTAATTCTGAGTGCATGCGGGTTCCTTTACCACCCGCCATAATAATTGCGTTCTTCATTTTGTTTTCTCCTATATTTCATGCAAGCATGAATTATCGTGTATATACTGTTGTCTTTCTAACAAAGTATCTCTTCTTTTTTAATACATCGATGGAACGTTCTAATAATTCTGTGTCTTTTGTAATACCAAACACAGTTGAACCACTACCTGACATCAGTACTCCATCAAATCCTAAGTCCAATAAGTCTTGTTTTGCCTTTCGAATTTCTGGAACCAATGTCATTGCGGCATTTTCCATGGAGTTACCCAAACTATGAATAATGCCGTTATAATCATTATTTTCTAGTGCTTCTTGCATTGCTTTACAATCAGGATGAATTCCTTCTTGTTCATCCACGATATGGAAGGCTTCTGCAGTCGATACACCTTTACGTGGTTTAATCAGTAGTAAGTAGAATTCTGGATTACATGAGAAGGTTGTAATCTTTTCTCCAATTCCTTCCACAAATGCAGGTCGATTAAGGATACAGAACGGTACATCTGCACCAACTTCTTTACCCACCGCAATCATCTCATCTTTTGAAAGATGAAGATTACACATACGATTAATCATACGTATTGCGGCAGCCGCATCTGCACTACCACCCGCTAGACCAGCTCTTGTAGGAATATGTTTCTCCAAACGACAGCGAAACTCTTCTTTGAGATTATACTTTTCCTGCATAATATGAATCGCCTTTACAATTGTATTCTTATCATTGATTGGTAAGTAGTCTCGATTTAACTCCAGTGTTGTTTGTTTTGCAAATTCCATTTCTAAAACATCATAGAAATTGATTGGAACCATAATCATTTTTAAATCATGGTAACCATCTTCTCGTTTACCTACAACATCTAAACACAGATTGATTTTTGCGTATGCTCGCTCTTTCATTTTATGACCTCATGAATTTGTTTTAATTCATCGATGGTTAATTCTTGTGCACGTTTATTGGCTGGAATATTAGCCTTCTCTAGAATCTCTGTAGCCTTATTACCATCGTCTACATATTCTTTCAGATTATTGTAAACGGTTTTACGACGTTGCTTGAAACAGGCTCTTACAAGTTCAAAGAAGTCTCGAATCTCTTCATTACTTGCGTCGTTATTCTTTCTTGCGAATTGAATGATAACACTATCGACAGCTGGGGAAGGATTAAAGGATCTACCTGGTACTGTAAATAAACGCTTGATATCGAATAGATATTGTCCCTCTACAGATAGGGCGTTGTATTCAGGATCTTTTGGTTTTGCGACAAAGCGATCACCAACTTCCTTCTGTACCATAACTGTAATATAAGAGATATCTGGATTTTCAAATATCTTAAATAGTACTGGTGTTGTGATGTAGTATGGAAGATTTGCACATACGGATACAGTTTTATACTTTTCTTTTAATGCATGTACAACTTCATCTAAATCACATGTTAAGAAATCCTGTAGGATAATCTCTACATTGGAATAGTCTTCTAAAGTATGTTGTAGTACTGGAATTAAACTTTCATCTATCTCAAATGCAAGTACATGTTGTGCATGCATTGCTAGCTGTTCGGTTAAACTTCCAATGCCTGGACCAATTTCGATTACTGCACCTTCGCAATGTGACATTTCAGCACAGCGTTCTACGATAATTGGATCAACTAAAAAGTTCTGTCCAAAACCCTTCTTCGCTCGTAATCCAAATTGATCTAGTATCTCTTTTGTGCGAGACGGTGTTGAAATTAATTTTTTCATTTATCTATAACCTCTCGTAATTCTTCTTTGTTAATCGTAAGACAGTTTAACCTTGCAAGCATGGTCTTCGCATTGCCATCTCCAATATGGTAGTATTCTCCAACTTTACGTCGTAGTTCTGCACTATTAGATTGACCACTTAGACCAAGTTCAAATAAGTCACTCATCGTTAAACTACCCTTTGGAGTATTGGTGATTGTGACGACATTTTGTAGTGCGTTCCATAATGTGTCTTTATCCGCATGTTCAATACCAACCTTCTTCTCTGTACGTGCATTACGCTTCTCCACAAACGCATTCTTACAGTTAGGAACATGTTGATTGATAATGTGGCGTATTTGGTTGCCTGGTGTGTCTGGATCCGTAAAGACAATGACACCTCGCCTGCTTGCGGCATGGCGAATCTGTTCAATGACTTTATCATCGATACTACTGCCACCTGTCTCTATCGTTTCACAATCAAAGTATTTCTTTAATTGTTGTGTATCATGCCTTCCTTCCACAACGATTATCTCATGAATGCGATCCATCAGCTTCCTCCAGGAATCTAGTCCAGTTGGTATCGATTTGTGCAGCCATATCTTCAACTGACATATTTCGAATCTCTGCCATCTTCGCTACGATATATGGAATATTCGATGGTTCATTTCGTGTACCACGTACTGGAACTGGTGCCATGTATGGTGCATCTGTTTCACTGAGTAAGTAGTTTAAGTCGATCGTCTCTACGACATCTACAGAATGTCTTGCGTTTTTGAACGTTAGCGCACCACCCAGTGCGATATAGTAGCCTAACTTCGTAAATTCTTTTGCCATCTCTTTTGAACCTGGAAAACAATGTAATAATCCCTTCCAGTGATGTTTCTTCATAATATCGAAGGTATCCTGCATTGCATCTCTTGAATGTACTAAGATTGGTTTATTTACTTCTCTTGCTAGTTCGATTAACTTTGCAAAGTATTCACGCTGTACAGCACGTTCAGCTTCATCTGTAACCCAGTGGTACTCTAGTCCGATTTCTCCAATTGCAGTTACCATTGGATCTTTCGCCAATTCACAAAATGTATTCCAATATTTTTCATCTACCTTCGTAGTATCTTCTGGGAAGATACCAGCCGCAACCTTATAGTTTTCAGGGTTGTGTTTGGCAAATTCAATGGCTTGTTTTGTTTCTTCTAGTGATAATGTAATAATCATTAATTTATCCACATGCTTTTCTTTACAGCGTGCGATAACTTCTTCTAAATCTTCTTGAAACTCTTCTCCCATCAAATGACAATGGGTATCTACATAATGTAATTCACTCATCTTATTTCCCTAAACAGAAGCGTGAGAAGATTTCATCTAAGAGATCTTCCTTGCCTGCCTTTCCAGTGATCTGTCGTAATGCAGTCCACGCTTTTTCTAAATCGATTGTTACTAAGTCAAGCTCCACACCTGCATGTAATGCATTTACTGCATCGTTCATTGCTTGTTCTGCCTGCAAAGCATAACCTATCTGTCTTTCGTTATTCAATGTATCACTATTGGCTGCGATATATTCACTATGGTATTTCTCCACAATCGCATTTGTTAGTTCTGTAATATCCTTCTGGATAGCACTGATTGATATACCTGCATGCATACTATCCTTATCTTTCTTATTATATACAACAATACGATTATGATTCTTTGTCTTCTCTAATAGTTCTTGATCTTCTTCGGTTAATTCCTCGGAACCATCTAATACAACAATCACAAGTTGTGCCTTTTCTAACGCTTGTAAGGATTTGGTAATACCAATCTGTTCAATCGCATCATCACTCTTACGAATACCTGCAGTATCAATCAAGTTTAATGTGATGCCATTTAGCCGTACAGTTCCTTCTACAAGGTCTCTTGTCGTTCCAGCCACATCGGTAACGATTGCTTTATCTTCTTCTAACAACGCATTCAATAAGGAGGACTTACCAACATTTGGTCTACCCAAGATAACGGTATTAATTCCTTCTTTAATCACTGCAGATTGTTGTGCTGTTACGATGATCTGATGAATATCATCAATCCACTTCTCTGCCTTTGGTAGAATTTCCTCCTCGGTTAGTTGATGTACATCATCATACTCAGGATAATCAATATTTACTTCGATATTCGAAATGATTTGTGTTAAATCTTCTTCTAATGGTCGCATTAGTTTTGCGACAGACCCTTTTAATGAATGGATTGCGCTCTTTGCGTTAATTTCATCCTTTGCCCAAATTAAATCATTGATACCTTCTGCTTGAGACAAGTCCATTTTTCCACTAAGGAATGCACGTTCTGTAAATTCTCCACGACGTGCCATACGTGCACCTGCACCAAGAATGAGGGACAATACTTTTCTTGTGATATAGACACCACCATGACAAGAGATTTCTACAACATCTTCACCTGTATATGATTTTGGTGCACGGAAAAGGCTGACGAGTACTTCGTCAACAGATTCATTTCCTTCTTTAATGGTTGCGTAATGAATTGTATATCCCTTGGCATTACTAAAATCTTTGCCTGTTAAGTCGGTAACGATTTGAATTGCGTCACTACCAGAAATACGAATGACGGAGATGGCTCCCATCGCATCTGCAGTGGCGATTGCGGCTATAGTATCCTGAAACATGCTGTCCCTCCAGTTTTCCACTATTATTGTACTAGTTTTATCCATTCTCTGCATGACATCTCAGCAGTTTTTTCAATGTGTGCTAATATTAAGCCATGAAACTATCAAATTCTATCCAAAATGCCCTCAATGAAATGGGCTATCATTCCCTATTACCGATTCAAGAAACTGTCATTCCGATGATTCAAGAAGGAAAAAGTTTATTTGTGCTAGCCAAAACTGGTAGTGGTAAAACTGCCTCTTATTTGATTCCTGCAATTGAACAGGTAAATCCAAATGATGATTTTACTTCTGTTTTAATTGTAGCCCCTACAAGAGAACTCGCGATTCAAATCTCATTAGAAGCCAAGTTACTCGCTTCCTATACACAGGTACATGTTGTTACTTTGATTGGTGGTATGGACACAGAAAAGCAGCTAAACGCGCTTCGTCATCGTCCTCACATCATCATCGGAACACCGGGTCGATTACTGGATTTATACAACCAAGAAGCTTTCAAACTTTCCAATTTATCTCTTTTTGTGATTGATGAGGCTGATCAAGTCTACTCCACAGGGCAATCTGAAGAAGTGGATCAACTACGAAACGCAATTCATGGCATTCAAACGATATGTCTTTCTGCCACAAAGAACGACATGATTCACACTTACTTTGATACTCCATTTGAAGAAGTGCTGCAAGGAAGTGTATCGGTGAATGAAAAGATTAGTTCTTACTATCTTGAAACAGAAAATAAAAAAGACACATTATTATCTCTTTTACAATCACTACCAATCACATCAGCGATTGTATTCGTCAATCACCGTAGCACTGCAATAGAACTATCTGATTTGTTACTACGAAATAATATCCTTAGTTCTGCTTTTTCCGGTTATTTTGATGAGAGAAAACGTATCGCCATCATGAGTGATTTCCGCAAAGGTGATATACGTGTATTAGTTGCGACAGATGCGGCTGCTAGAGGCATTGATATCCATGAGCTATCTCATGTGATTCATTATGATATTCCTATTGATACCGAAACATTTATCCACCGCTCAGGTCGTACTGCCCACCAAGGGGATGAAGGTATTTCCATTTCACTACTTTCAGCCGAAGAGATGAAATCTGAAGTTGGTATCTATATTCGCATGCATAGTCAAGCATATACACCACAAGATACACATCCTGTTGATTTATCTATTCCATACCAAAAGAAAGTAGCACCTTCTACGCAGGTAACACAGCTTCTAATTCGAGCAGGTAGAAATGATAAGATACGTCCAAAGGATATCATTGGTGCACTTTGTACTATATTCTCTTTTGATGAAATTGGCACACTTGAAATTCAAGACCGCTTCTCAACTGTTACAATCCTTTCAAAAGCGGATGATATTTTATCTCGTTTTGAAGATTTTACTATCAAAGGAAAGCGCAGAAAAGTCGAATTATTGAATCGATAAATTTGAAGTTTGCTTCAAATATTCACTTCTCTTTACAAAAGCGATATACTAAAAATACCAATACATCTACCATTTATCATTATTTTATAAAATTGTGAGGTGAAAGCATGCATAAAACTAGCACAAAGGTTTTAATCTCCGGTTTTTTACTCATCTTATTTGCGTCTATCTGCTTTAGTATTTATCTTTATATGCAGTTTAACGCAACAATTTCTATAGGAAAAGGGCATTATCTTGCGATGGATTCAAATACAAATGGTGCTTACAACATGGAAATCTATGAAGATCATTCTGTGAAGATTTTCCTAGATAAGGTTTATGTAGAAGGTACTTTAGAGCACGAACAGACACAATACACAGACTCTTACTATATTCAAACACAGGATAAGAGATATTATATGAATATTCATCATGATACTATATCTGTTCCAATAGAGATGAATGAAAATCTAGTTTCTTTAGTATTCAAATTTGTTAGTAATATTCCAGCAACATCTACTTTTATACAATAGTATTTAAATTTTGTAGAGATACTCCTACTACACAATAAAAAAATATAAACTTCAAACAAATTTATCGGATTCATTTGAAGTTTACAGTATCCTTATTTCTGGACTATTCTATTCCAGTTTAAATTTTACTACTATTTATAATATATTCCATTTTTGATATCAAAAAGGAGGAAATCATGAAACGTATTATTTTAATTGCTGTATATGCATTCATATTGTATATACTTCCATTTACTGCGACAAATTTAGTATTTAACTTCACGAACTCAACACCGTTTATGCTTGGATTATTTCATATTTCAGGAATTGTACTATGTATATTAATTGAAAGAAATAAAGACCAATTACTTTGATGATGCTTTTCAACAATACAAACTGTATGCATCACAGTTTTTCTATAATGAGCCTAAATCTTGAAGTGTACCATTACCTTCTGGTTGAATATTTTCTAGTTTGATATTTGGATTTCTCTTTTGTAAGTATCCTGCAAATCTTCTCGCTTCGCCTTTATCTCGACAGCTAAGTGAGAAGGTTTTTTCTTTATTTGTAAGATAGATGGTCAACTTACCATGTGCACCTTCTTCTACCTTCATGACTTGGATATCCATTGTGGATTCTTCATGCATGTCTAATCCAATGCATGCGATCATACGATCGTTTAAAATCCAACTACGATCAATCACACCGCCCTTTTCGTATTCTTCGATATTACGAATGGACTTTAATGCTCTTGCTATCTTGAATTTCTTTGTATAGTACATCACGAGGATTACTCCTAAGATTGCTGTACCTACCATCATGGCATAACGTAACTCTTGAATTCCCTTCTTTTCATAGAAGAATGCTAGTGCGAATACTAGGAATACAAGTGGTGTCATGAATGGTCCATACAATAAACTATTTAGTGACTGATAGTATTTTTTAATCATATTGTTACCTCGATGGTCTTATCATACCATATCTAAAAAACAGATAATGAAGAATGTCTTCACTATCTGTTTCTTTTATCCTTTGACGTTTAATCTGTTCAATGCTTTCTTTAATGCGATTTCTGCACGAACTTGATCGACGTTCTTATCATTTGACTGTAGACGTTGTTCTGCACGAATCTTCGCAGCGATTGCACGTTCGACATCAATCTCATCTTTATTTTCGATTGCATCGACCATGATTTCTGCGTTGTTATCTCTAAAGTAGAATAGTCCTCCAGTCACCGCATATTCCATTCGTTTTCCGGATTCGACTGTTGTCATCTTACCTATTCGCAACATTGTCACAATTGGCATATGTTCAGGTAAGATACCTCTTTGTCCATCTTGTGTTTCAATGTTTAGGATGGATGTATCTAACTCTTTATATACACCATGTGGTGTTACGATGCGGCAATGAATCATACTCATTTCAGTGACTCTGCCTTCTTAACAACATCTTCGATTGTTCCAACACTTAGGAATGCGGCTTCCGGTAAATCATCGTATTTTCCTTCAAGGATTTCTTTGAAGCTTCTCACTGTATCTGCGACTGGCACATAAATACCTGGAATTCCTGAGAATTGTTCCGCAACGGAGAATGGTTGTGATAGGAAGTTACGAACACGACGTGCTCTTGCGACAATCTTCTTGTCTTCTTCGCCTAACTCTTCCATACCCAAGATTGCGATAATATCTTGAAGTTCACGATATCTTTGTAGGATCTGCTGTACTTGACGAGCTACCTCATAATGTTCATCCCCAATGACAAGCGGATCTAACATACGGGAAGAAGATCCTAATGGGTCAACCGCTGGATAGATACCTAACGCAGCGATGGAACGGTCTAATACAAGACGTGCATCCAAGTGTGAGAATGTTGTCGCTGGAGCTGGGTCTGTTAAGTCATCGGCAGGTACATAAATTGCCTGTACGGATGTAATAGAACCTTGATCGGTTGATGTAATTCTCTCTTGTAATCTACCCATTTCTGTCGCAAGGGTTGGCTGGTATCCTACTGCAGATGGCATACGACCAAGTAGTGCGGATACTTCAGAACCTGCCTGGGTGAAACGGAAGATGTTATCGATAAATAATAATACGTCTTGATGTTCTTCATCACGGAAGTATTCAGCCATTGTTAGGGCGGATAGTGCTACGCGCATTCTCGCACCTGGTGATTCATTCATCTGTCCGTATGTTAGAACTGTGTTCTTCAATACGCCAGATTCTTCCATTTCATGGTACATGTCATTACCTTCACGCGTACGTTCGCCGACACCCGCAACGACAGAACGTCCACCATGTTCGATTGCGATATTGTGGATTAATTCCTGCATTAAGACTGTCTTACCTACACCTGCACCACCGAATAAACCAATCTTACCACCCTTAGAATATGGGCATAGTAAGTCGATAACCTTGATACCTGTTTCTAGGATTTCACTGGTTGTCTGTTGTTGTGCAAATGTTGGAGCGTCTCTATGAATTGGTAATTTGTGTTTTGCGTGTACCTCACCTAATCCATCAATTGGCTCACCAAGTACATTAAACATACGTCCTAATACTTCATCACCAACTGGTACTTCGATTGGTGCCCCTGTATCTGTACATTCCATGCCACGAACAAGTCCATCTGTGGATGACATCGCAATGCAGCGAACCACATCGTCTCCGATGTGCTGTGCTACTTCTGCGGTCATTGATGTCTGATCGTCAATTTTTACTTTAATTGCGTTATTGATGGAAGGTAAGTGTTCCGGGTCAAAGCGAATATCAATGACCGGTCCAATGACCTGTACAATTTTTCCTGTAACACTCATTGTTTTACCTTCTTTCTATACGGCACTTGAGCCACCAACAATTTCCGTTATTTCCTGGGTAATTGCGGCCTGTCTTGCCTTATTGTATTCGAGTTTCAGCGTTGTGCTTAACTCATCTGCGTTATCTGAAGCTGCCTTCATCGCTACACGACGGCTTCCTTGTTCTGCGGTTGTGGATTCCATCCAGTCAGAATAAGTTACGTCAGTAATCATCATCGGAATTAAACTATCCAAGATAGATGCTGGATCTGGTTCGAATAGTGTTTCTTGATGTTCTCCGACTTTTTCCTTCTTTTGATCTGGTTTGATTGTACATGGTAGTAATACATCAAACTCAGGTGTAAATGTCATTGTATTTACAAATCTTGTATACAAAATCTGTACCTTACCAACTTCACCTGCCTGATAGCGTGCTACACCATCCTCAACACATTTCTTTAAATCCGCAAATGAGATTTTATCTGATGAGATTTGTTCCTCATTGATGATATTAAATCCTGCTTCTTTCAGCTGATGATGGATTGCAGTTCCAACTAAGAATACCGGGTCAGCAGGGTCCAATGTTTCTCTTGCTAACTTGAAGACATTCTGGTTATATCCACCACACAATCCTAAATCTGAACAGAAGATAATCGTCATTGTATGTGGGTTCTTGTGATGTACA
>ERZ772928.784-NODE-784-length-13924-cov-3.068787_pt1 | contig 13924 bp, 9 predicted proteins | sample MGYA00511686_ERZ772928 | MGnify/ENA primary metagenome ERZ772928 (study PRJEB29015, sample SAMEA2738063) | human oral metagenome | biome: human oral; feature: human-associated habitat; material: saliva | place: China | collected 2219 ... | reverse complement strand
CCACGCGCTCGGAACGAGCGGGAGCACCGGTCTTGATCTGGCCGGAGTTGGTGGCAACTGCGAGGTCAGCAATGGTGGTGTCCTCGGTCTCGCCGGAACGGTGGGAGACAACTGCGGTGTAACCTGCGCGCTTAGCCATCTCGATAGCCTCGAGGGACTCGGTCAGGGTACCAATCTGGTTGACCTTGATGAGGATGGAGTTACCAGCGTGAACCTCAATGCCCTTCTTCAGGCGCTGAGTGTTGGTAACAAAGAGGTCGTCGCCGACGAGCTGGATCTTCTTGCCCAGACGCTGGGTAAGGATCTTCCAACCGTCCCAGTCCTCCTCTGCAAGGCCGTCCTCGATGGAGACGATTGGGAACTTCTCAACCATTTCCTCGTAGTAAGCAACCATTTCCTCGGAGGTAAGGGAGCGACCCTCGCCCTTGAGGTCATACTTGCCGGTCTCCTTGTTGTAGAACTCAGAAGAAGCTGGGTCCATAGCAAAGCGGAAGTCCTTGCCAAGCTCAAAGCCAGCAGCCTTAACAGCCTCGGAAAGAAGCTCAAGTGGCTCCTCGTTGGACTTAAGGTCTGGAGCAAAGCCGCCCTCGTCACCAACACCGGTGTTGAGGCCCTGGGACTTCAGAGTGTCCTTGAGGGTGTGGTAAACCTGTGCGCACCAGCGAAGAGCGGTGGTGAAGTCAGGAGCACCAACAGGCATAATCATGAACTCCTGGAAGTCAACGTTGTTGTCAGCGTGGACGCCACCGTTGAGGACGTTCATCATAGGAACAGGTAGAGTGTGAGCGTTTGCGCCACCGAGGTAAGCGTAAAGTGGAAGCTCAGCAGAAGCAGCTGCAGCGTGAGCAACAGCAAGAGAAACGCCGAGAATAGCGTTTGCGCCGAGGCGACCCTTGTTTGGAGTGCCGTCAAGCTTGATCATAGCAAGGTCAAGGCCGCGCTGATCCTCTGCGTCCCAACCAATAACAAGGTCGCGGATCTCAGTGTTGACGTGCTCGACTGCCTTCAGAACGCCCTTGCCCAGGTAACGGCTCTTGTCGCCGTCGCGAAGCTCTACAGCCTCGAACTCACCAGTGGAAGCGCCGGAAGGAACGATTGCACGACCAAAGGAGCCGTCGTCAAGAACAACCTCAACCTCAACGGTTGGATTGCCACGGGAATCGAGGACCTCACGTGCGTGAACATCAAAAATCTGGCTCATAGCTCACCTTTCTTTAGGTTTAACATTTTGCTGATTGCACAGACATAACCATTATACCCATTCTGTTATGAGGTGTGTATTGTAATTACATAGAGTATTAGGCCAGAAGAAGCTAGTATTTGACCAGGCAGAGATACTATTTGACCAGGCAGAGATAGTATTTGGCCAGGCAGACGCGCTGTCTACCTGGCCAAATAGAAAATACCTGCGGAATTATGCAGAATCCTGCGGAATTGTTGGGTAAATATATAAATTATTTCTGTGGATACACAACAACCAGCAGCATCTTGAACTCTTCTGGAGCCTGAAGTGCATGTGGATGGCCAAGTGGCATCACAATGGACTGGCCAGCTTCAAGGCTGTAGACGTCGTCATCGATGGTGATGCTTGCGCGTCCCTCAAGAATGGTGACAAATGCATCGCCACCTGCGCGATGGCTTGCAATCTCTTCGCCTGCGCCAAAACCAAAGAGGGTAACACTGACGGCATCGTTTTGCGCAAGAGTCTTGCTGATGACCTGGCCAGGAAGGCATGCAACCTGGTCTTTAAGGGTTACTACAGTCTTTGCGTCGATGTTCTTCATGACACCAGGAATCAATTCTTCGGACATACTAACCTCCAACGGTAAATGTTATCGATGACTAGCATTTACCCGAACCAGCCGTCTTCAATCAGTAAATTTCAAAAAAATCGCAGGTAGAAATTGCTTTTTTTAAAGCAATTTGCTGAGCAGCGAAGTCATCTTTCCCTGAGAGACCACCATCACATGATGCATCGCGCGCGACAGTGCGGTATAGAGCCTACGGCGAGAAATTCCGTCTGCTTTATACACTTCCTCTTGTGCGTCGGCAACAATGACCTGATCAAACTCAAGGCCCTTTGCTAGTGCAAGGTCGAGAAGAACAATGCCCTTCGCGGGGAGGGAATCGTGGCTGGTGAGCACCTTGACGCCGCCGCACGGCTCGTTCTGCGCTGCACCGTCGGCCTGCGTCGCACCGTTGCCCGCAACGCCATCGGTCGCGCCGTCCGCGACGCCGTTTCCGCTCTCTGCAAAAACCCCTTCCAGCTGCTTGGCAAGCCAGCGAACACGAGACTTCTCGGTACACACAATGGCGGTCAGTCCGTCAAACTCTTGCGCCTGCTCAACAAGGGATTTCATAGTCTGCAAGTACTCGGCGCGCTCAGTATCTTTGTTGTCAGCGACCACCTCAAAGAACTCAGGTTTTTTACCGCCGCGTTGAACGGAGCTTGTCTGGCCACGTTCTTCTTCGCTTAAAAGTGAGGTAAAGAGCGCGGTGATCTCGGGAGAAGAGCGATAGCTGGTCAAAAGCTTGCAGGTAGAAACTGCGCCTTCGCCATGTGTTGCGGTGAAGATCTTCTCAATCTGCTCAAATGTTGCGGTGTCTTCCCAAATTGCCTGGTTGGAGTCGCCCAAAAGCAGGAAGTGCGCGCGCGAGAAGTACTTTCCAAGCACCATAAGCTGCGTCTCGGTATAGTCCTGGACCTCGTCAATCATGACAAACTTGATGTTTTTCTCGCCAGCGCCTGTGATAAGAAGACGCAGGTAAACACATTCGGCGCCGCTTAGCGCGGAGGCGTTGAGCATGCGCATGCCAATGCGGTCGATGCGCAGCCAGGAAGCGGACTCGATGACCTCGTGCGCAGAGGCAAAACGCCAGTTGAGGAACTCGCGGGTGCGCGCCAGAACTTCTTCCTCGTCGGAAGGGCTGATGGTGCGACCAAAGACCTCAAGCTGCTGCTCAACGTCAAGGGAGAGCATCTCTTCCTGGATTTCGTCGTTGTGAGCCATCTGGCCAAGTCTGCGCTCCAGGCGGGTGTGGAGCTCGTCTTTGGCAAGTGCAATAAGGCGCGGTCCCACAGGGAATTGCGAGAACTTTGCCACAGAACTGGCCACTTGAGCTGGCTTGATAAGCGTAGTGCCTTCAACAGAAATGGCCTTGAAGTCATCCTCGTAGAGCTCAAGTGTGGCAAGCTGCTCTTCAAGTTTCTTCAGAGAATCGGGGTTGTTGTGAGCACCCGATGCGTGGTCAGCCAGACCTAAAGCCTTAAGGAAAGAATCCCAGGTAAATACCTGCGGATTGTGCTCGCCCATGCTGGGCAAAACGGTGTTGATGTAGCGACCAAACATCTCGTTGGGAGTGAACAGGTACACCTGATCTGCGGTAAGTGTGGTGCGCTGCTGGTAGAGAAGGTACGCGATACGCTGCAGCAAAACGGACGTTTTACCCGACCCCGCAATGCCGTTGACCAATAGAACGGGCACATCCTCGTGCCTGACAACAACGTTTTGTTCGCGCTGGATAGTTGCGGTGATGGCCTGCAGCTTCTCGGTGTGCTGACGCTTCAGGGCCGCAAGCAGCAGAGAGTCTTCGATGGCAACCGTTGTGTCAAAGTAGAGATTCAGCTTGTCGCGCGTAATGTCAAACTGTCGGCGAAGCTCCAGTTCAACCGTTCTTTTCTTGCCGTCTACCTGGTACGACGTAGTACCCATCTCTTGGTTGTAATACGTCTCGGCAACGGGGCTGCGCCAATCAACAATAAGCGGTGTACGGTCTTTGTCCGTAATGCCCGCCGCACCAATGTATACATCGCGAGAAGGGCGTCCGGGTCGCATTTTGAGCGTGACCTTAGCAAAGTAAGGCTGCCTCAAAAGGATTTCGACTCGACCGAGTTTCTCGACAGTGAAATCGTGGTACTGGTTGTACGTATCAATAACGCTGTTGAGCGTCTCAATAGCCGCAAGGGTCTCGATGGTTTCGTCCGCTCCACCAAAGTCTGGGCGGATTTCTTCACTCATCTGACGAAGGTCTCTAGCTGCATCTTTTTGCGTAGTATTGAGCGTTGTGTCCAAATCCTCACGGATTTCAACAAGCTTTTGATAAACGTGGGAGAGGTGCTCTTGCTCTTGCTGGTGGATTGGATCCATGATGCTCCTAGATAGTTGCGTCTTCGATGCGGCGGCGCAACTCGTCAATGCCCAGGCCGGTCTCGGATGAGGTAATAATGGCCTGTTCAGGGGTGATGTGGAATGCCTTGCGCAGGGCGGCCGCGGCTTGATTTTGCTTGCCGCGCGCAATCTTATCTGCCTTGGTAAACGCAACTACAAAGGGCAGCTCAGCCTCTTGGAGAAAGCTGATCATCTGCTGGTCAAGCTTTTGAGCCTCGTGCCTGATATCAACAAGACTAATAACCAGGTTAAAGCTACGTTCTTGCTCAAAGTAACCACCGATGAGGTCTGCCCAGCGCTGTTTTTCTTGGCGAGAAACCCGCGCAAATCCGTATCCAGGCAAGTCTACAAATTTGACGCCATCAACATCAAAGAAGTTGATATTAGCGGTTTTACCTGGAACGCTTGAAACTCGTGCAAGTTGTTTTCTGCCAATAAGTTTATTTAAGAGGGAAGACTTTCCCACGTTTGAGCGGCCCACAAAGGCCACCTCTGGGGTCTCTGGAGAAGGAAGTTGTGAAATTGCCCCGTATGATGCCTCATATTGTGCGGTTTCATACTTAAGACCCATGATGCCTCCCATTGCGCTTCAAAAACGTAAGGTATTATTTTAGCGCAAGTTGAGAGGCGTAAACCTTACACCCACGTAACTGCCTGGCAGCAGCGCTTAAGCGCGTCAATGTAGAGCTCACCAAAGGGCGAGAGGCTCTTCTCGTCGTGGGTAACGTAGCCAACTTCCATGTAATCATCAACAGCTAGAGGAATTGCAACAATGTTGGGGCCATTGAGCTCCTCGTTAATAAGACCGGTGCTGATGGTGTAACCGTTCAAGCCAATAATCAGGTTGAAGATAGTGGCGCGGTCTCGGACCATGATGTCCTTATCGCGATCAAGTGTTGCCAGAAGTTCCTCGGAGAAATAGAACGCGTTGTGCTCACCCTGCTCGTACGAAAGGCGAGGGTAGGGGGCAAGATCGTTGAGCGTTACCGAGGGGCGCTTTGCCAGTGGATTATCTTTTCCTACAAAGACGCTTGGCTTGCATTTAAACAATGGCGAGAAAACCAGGCCCTGGTCCTGCAGCGTTTTTCTAATAACGCGCTCGTTGAACGAGTTGAGGTAGAGAACGCCTACCTCACTTCTCAGTTTGGAGACGTCTTCAATAATCTCGTATGTTTGTGTCTCTCTGATACGGAAATCGTACTTTGAGCCGCCGTGCTCTTTAATCAGGTTGACAAAGGCCTCAACGGCAAAGGAATAGTGCTGGCAAGAAACGCAGAAGCGCTGCTTAGTGGGGGCAGTACCCAGATAGCGCTCTTCGATGAGGTCAGTCTGCATGACAACTTGCCTGGCATAACTCAAAAACTCCTCGCCATCTGCGGTAGGCTCAACACCCTTGCTGGTCCTGTTAAAAAGGGAGATTCCCAGCTCGGCTTCAAGCTCTTTAACTGCACTACTTAGGGTAGGCTGCGAGATAAAGAGCTGTTTAGCTGCGGCGTTAATAGTGCCTGCCTTAGCAATTGCAAGAACGTATTTAAGTTGAGTCAGAGTCATAAGTCAGGTTTCTACGCAGAGGTTTTTCTCGCCTTATTTAACGCCATACTGCTGGTAGTAGACGTCAATGGCGCTCTTCAAGGTGTCGTCGATAATAACTTTGCCGTCAACCTCGTTGTTGTAGAGGGCCTCGGTAACCTCATCCATGGAGACAATGGCTGCGGTTGGCATGCCCCAGCGCTCAGAGACTTCCTGAAGAGCTGCAACCTTTCCGCCCTTGCCAACCTCCATACGGTTGAGCGAGACAATCAGACCAACTACCTCGATATTTGCAATAGAAGTAATCAGAGGATAGGTCTCTTCAATAGACTTGCCAGAAGTGGTGACGTCTTCAACCATAACTACTCTCTGGCCGTCTTTGAGCTCTGCTCCTAGAAGCATGCCGGCGTCGGCGCCGTGATCTTTTGCTTCTTTTCTGTTGGAGCAGTACTGAACCTGCTTACCGTAGAGCTCATTGATGCCCATTGCAGTGATAACGGAAAGGGGAATGCCCTTGTAAGCGGGACCAAAGACTACGTCAAAATCCAGGCCAAAGTTGTCGTGAATAGCGCGAGCATAATAAAGACCCAGCTTGTGGAGCTGCTCGCCAGTGACATAGGCGCCTGCATTCATGAAGAAAGGAGATTTGCGACCACTCTTAAGCGTAAAATCACCAAATTTAAGTACGTTGCTCTGGACCATAAACTCAATAAATTCGCGCTTGTAGTCTTCCATGGTTTCTCCTTTAGCAGGCCTTTTAACGTAGCGGCACTTTGTAGGCAAGTTCTACTGCACTAGTTTAGCCGAATTACGGATAGGTGTTTTAGGGCGCGCTGTTTAGGGCACGGTGTTTAGGGCACGGTGTTTCATGGCGCGCTGGCTTGGCTGTGTGAGATTAGCGTAAATACCGCCAGATATATAAAAGTGAACGTTTGCCATGTGGTTATGCGGTATTCTAAATAGATATTTGTTCGTCTCGCAGGATAGTCCTGCAGAGCGCAGGAAAAGCCTGCAGAGTGAGTTACAAGGAGGGTATGCCCGTGGAGCGCATCACGATTTCTGCATTGTACGCAGATGCAGAGCAACTTGGTGGCCAAAAAGTTACCGTGGCCGGCTGGGTACGTTCAGTAAGGGATATGAAGAATTTTGGCTTCGTCACACTTAATGATGGTAGCTGCTTCAAAGACCTACAGGTTGTTATGAATCGTGAGAACCTTGGCAATTACGAGGAGGTTGCTTCCTGTGGCGTTGGCGCTGCTCTGATTATCGAGGGCGTCCTTGAGCTTACTCCTGATCGCCCACAGCCTATTGAGCTGCAGGCGCAGACTATTGTGATTGAGGGACCATCCAGCCCAGATTATCCAATGCAGAAGAAGCGTCAGTCTCTTGAGTACCTTCGTACGCAGCAGCACCTTCGTCCTCGCACCAACATGTTCCGTGCAGTTTTCCGCATCCGTTCTGTGGCCGCCTTTGCCATCCACCAGTTCTTCCAAGACCGTGGCTTTGTCTACGTGAACACCCCAATCATCACTGCATCCGATGCTGAGGGCGCAGGAGAGATGTTCCGTGTTACCACGCTTGATCTAAACAACGTTCCACGAACCGAGAAGGGCGATGTTGACTACTCAAAGGACTTCTTTGGTCAGTCTTCTCACCTCACCGTGTCTGGTCAGCTTCAGGCAGAGAACTTTGCTATGGCCTTTGGTGACGTGTACACCTTTGGTCCAACGTTCCGCGCAGAGAACTCCAACACACGCCGCCACGCTGCAGAGTTCTGGATGATTGAGCCAGAGATGGCTTTCTGTAATCTTGCACAGGACATGGATGTTGCAGAAGAGATGCTGCGCTACGTTATTGCATACGTTCTTGAGCACTGCCCAGATGAGCTTGAGATGCTTAACAAGTTTGTGGATAAGGGTCTGCTTGAGCGTCTGAATCACGTTGCTACTTCCCAGTTCTCTCGTGTTTCTTACACCGAGGCAATTGAGATTCTGCAGGAGGCAGTAAAGGCTGGTCAGAAGTTTGAATACCCTGTTGAGTGGGGTATTGACCTTCAGACTGAGCACGAGCGCTACCTCACCGAGCAGCACTTTGGAAAGCCAATCTTTGTCACTGATTATCCAGCAGAAATCAAGGCCTTCTACATGCGTCTTAACGATGACGGCAAGACTGTTGCCGCAGCTGACTGCCTTGTTCCAGGTATTGGTGAGATTATTGGTGGCTCACAGCGAGAAGACCGTCTTGAGCTTCTGGAGAAGCGCATTGTTGAGCTTGGCATGAACCCCGACGATTACAAGTATTACTTGGATCTTCGTCGTTACGGCTCTTGCACACACTCTGGCTTTGGTCTTGGCTTTGAGCGCCTTGTTATGTACCTCACCGGTGTGGATAACATCCGCGACGTTATTCCTCACCCTCGTACCGTTGGCAACGCTGACTTCTAAGATTGCAGGTCACAGACGGTGTGGGGGAGCGCAATTGGCGCGCTAACTTAACCGCCACAGTTGCAAAGTCTTTCTAGATGGATTTTTGCGTGCAGATTATGCATAGCCGTTATGCAAAAACTGCATAGCAGAGATGCGAGATAAAAAGTTTTTCTCGCCATATACCGATATATTTGCCCGTTGGCAGTAAAAATAGGACGTTCGTGCAAAATTGCGCGAGCGTCCTATTACGCTATAAGGAGCAGTTTTCTGCAGATGACCAGCGGAGGTAAACATGGTAAAGACTTTGGTTCTTGTTAGACATGGTGTATCTGAACGTGGCTCTGAAGACATGAGTCGAGAGCTCACACGTGCTGGTCAGAGGGCTTTATCTGCTAATTATCCTCATATCTTTGGACTGTTGGGACCAGAGGGGGAAGAGGCTGAGATTTGGACAAGTCCTGCTCTTCGCGCACTTGAGACCGCAGAGATTGTGGCAGAGGCGCTGGATTCTGAGGGTCTAGAGATTCATGACTCCCTTTACGATCAAGATCTTCCTGCACTTCAGGCAGAGCTTGAGCACGCTGATGCAGAAACGCTTATTCTTGTTGGTCACGCCCCATTTTTGGGTTATGTTGCAGAGACTCTTTTGGGATTTGAACTTCCGCTGACAAAGGGCGCCGTGTGCGCTATTGACGTATGTGGTTCGCTTGATCATCAACAGAAGTGCGTCTGGAGGCAGCTTGGAGATGTTCGCGAGCCTCACGGTAAGCTTCTTTGGCTGGTCAGTGGTCCTTCCACTCAGCCTTGGGAGACGCTTGATGCCCTGGATGAGGCATGTGCTCACGCGGCAACTAACCTGGAAGACGCGTACACGGAGTTCCGCGCTCATCCAGAAGACCCTGCAGTTATCGCAGCATTTAGGTTTGCTCTTAGAGGAGCCCAGCTGCTTACCAAGTTCTTCTCGCCACTTCTTAATGAGGAGGCAGTTGAGATTGCTGAGCCTGTTTATAGGCTGATGCTTGGTGCAACTACGCGCCTTCGTGAGATTGACGGCTTCTCTGATACCGTTGCAGATTTGATGGAGTCCGGAGAGCTCTCTCAAGGCTCCAAGCTGGTCAGCGCTGTAGAAGCAGCTCGTGAGTCTGAGCGCGATCGCATTTGCGAGGGTCTGCGCAAGAAGGCCGTCCGTCGCAGTCTGCGCTGTGCGCTGGATGAGCTCTTTGAGCCTGCATGGTCAGACGCGGTACTAAAAGATGGCCTCTCGTTTGAAGACATTAGCAGCCGCTTTGATTACATGCTGGAGACTATTGATGCGCGCCTCTTTGGTCTGGATATGACTAGCTTCTCTGAGGTACACCATGCAAGGCGAGAAGTTCGTGAAGTTGAGCACATTCTTTTCCACCTCAGTGATATGCTGGGCGAGAAACGCGCAAATTACACCCAGATTATGCAGGACATTGACTCTGAGCTCAGCACTATTTGCACAGCTCAGCGTAATATTTCTCTGGTCAAAGAGTGGAAAGATTCTATGGACTTCAGAGATGTTACCTCAGACCTCGCAATTGTTTCAGAACATGAAAAAGTTTTGATTGAGCGTGTGATTGAGGGTAGAGAGACTAGTATCCTAAGGTAATCACATAGTCCACGTTTGGAGTGCAGAGACGTTTGCGCGGCGTGGATGATGATTATGAGGGAGGATGCTATGTCTGAGAGCATCGAGACTCGCTGCGTACAGGGCGGTTATCAGCCTGGTTGCGGTGAGCCTAGGCAAGTGCCTATCATTCAATCAACCACGTTCAAATATGACGAGTCGATGCAGCTTGGAGAGTTGTTCGACCTCAAGGCTGCGGGTTATTTCTATTCTCGTCTTCAAAATCCAACGCTTGATACTGTAGCTTCAAAGATTTGTGCTCTTGAGGGCGGTACGGCTGCAATGCTGACGTCTTCTGGTCAAGCCGCAAACTTTTTTGCTGTCTTTAATATTGCTGAGGCTGGAGATCATTTTATCTCCCTGTCTACCATTTATGGCGGCACCTTTAATCTGTTTGCTATCACTCTTAAGAAGATGGGTATTGAGTGCACGTTTATCTCGCCAGATGCAACTGACGAGGAGATTAACGCAGCATTCAGACCAAATACAAAGTGCGTTTTTGGTGAGACCGTTGCAAACCCTGCACTGGTTGTTCTTGATATTGAACGTTGGGCAAAGGCAGCTCATGATCATGGCGTACCTCTGATTGTTGACAATACATTTGCTACACCTGTGAACTGCCGTCCTCTTGAGTGGGGAGCAGATATTGTGACCCATTCAACAACCAAATATATGGACGGTCACGGCTCTGCTGTTGGCGGTGCCATTGTTGACGGTGGCAACTTTGACTGGGCTGCTCATGCAGATAAGTTCCCAGGTCTAACCCAGCCTGATTCTTCGTATCACAACCTTGTCTATGCAGATACCTTTGGTAATGGTGGCGCCTTTATTACTAAGGCAACTGTTCAGCTTATGCGTGACTTTGGTTCCATTCAGTCACCACAGAACGCTTTCTATCTTAACCTTGGCCTTGAGTCCCTGCACGTTCGTATGGCTCAGCATTGCAAGAATGGCCAGGCAGTTGCCGAGGCGCTTGTTAACAACCCTAAGGTTGCACACGTAAGCTATCCTGGCCTTCCAGGCGATAAGTACTACGAGCTGGCTCAGAAGTATCTGCCAAACGGTTCCTGCGGTGTTATCACTGTTGACGTTGCAGGTGGTCGTGAGGCTGCCGAGAAGTTCCTGGGTAACCTCAAGGTATTCTCCATTGCTACACACGTTGCGGACGCTCGTTCTTGTTGTTTGCACCCAGCTTCTTCAACGCATCGTCAGCTTACCGATGAGGAGCTTGTAGCAGCAGGTATTACCCCAGGTACTGTGCGCTTGAGCTGCGGTATTGAGGGCACCGAAGACCTTATCAACGACGTCGAGCAGGCACTTGCTGCGCTGTAGTTAGACGCTCTATAACCGCTCATGTTTATGGCGAGAAGATCTTGGAATCAGAAGATCTTCTCGCCATGTTTTTGTGAGGAGTAAGTTGTTGCGTGGAGCTGGGAGAGCGCGGGTTATTGAGCTCGGGAGATGGATTCTGGGTCCACATGCTCTTCTGGGCTGGAGAGCTCGGGAGCGGAAAGCTCTGCCTCGGTGAGCTGGGTATCCTCATCCAGGAGCTCAGACGTATCGTCTGCGTTATCAGTGCCTACACCCCTAAAGTGCTTGCGATAGATGTGGATGAGGCAGCCAACGGAAAGCAGCGCCGAGAGTATGTTGGATACAACTGAGACGTACCAGAGCGCGTCCAGACCAAATGGCCTCAGAACCATAAGCGAGCTGATAGGGAAGATGAGTGCCATAAAGACGCTCAAAAGGTTGGAGATCTTTGTTTGCTTGAGCGCAATAGCCAAGCTTTCGGTGCACATGGTAATCCAGCTAAAAATGAAGATAAATGCGTGAATGCGCATAGCTGGGATAGCCATGTTGAGCAGCTCTTGCGTTCCTTCTGGCAGGTAGAGCTTGACCAAGAACTCCGAGAAGAAGAACGAGACGCAGAAGGCAAAGATGCCAATGATGATGCCTGTGGAGAAGATGTACTTCTCGATAGCAAGCACTCGATCTTTTTTCTTTGCGCCCCAGTTGTAACCAATGGCTGGCTGCATGGCGTCGGCCTGGCCATAAATGAGTGGCTGAATAAGGCCGCCGGAATAGAGGAGCACGCCGTAAGAAGCAATGGCAATATCTCCGCCAAGACTCAGTAAGGCAGCGTTCATCAGCAGGGAATAAATCCTGCTTGAGATGTTCTGCATAAAGATAGGGAAGCCGTTTACAAAGATTTCTTTGATTTGCGTCCAATTAAAGTGTGGCTTTACAAACTTAAGGATTTGCTTGTTGCCAATAAAGGGCCAAACACCGTAAAGGGACGAGAAGGTAATTGAGATGCAGTAGCCTAGTGCTGCGTACTCAACAGATAATCCCAAAACGCCCAGGAAGTAGTATTCAAGTACGGTTCCCAAAATTGCAGAGATAAAGGCAATGCTGGTAGAACGCCTAATTTTTCCACAGATCTTAAGGAAGTTATCAACGGCGTACGAGATGCACATAACTGGCAAGAAAAGGGTCCATACGCGCAGGTAGATAGTTCCTTGCTCGGCAATCTTTCCCTGAGCACCCATCAGCGCCAGAACGTTTGGCGCACAAAAGAAGAAGAAAATGCCGCTGATAACGCCTGTGGTAATAAGCATGATAAATGCAATGGTAAAGATGTTATTAGCAGTCTGGTGGTTCTTCTTGCCATGTTCAACTGCAATAACCGCAGAAGCGCCAACGCCAATAAGGTCGGCAACAGCAAAGCAGAGAATAACCAGGGGAATGGCAATGGTTACTGCGCCAAAAGACTCCTGACCCAGATAGCGTCCAACAAGGATTCCATCTGCGGTGTCGTAGAGCATCGACGCAAGCATAGCAATAGCGCCTGGAAGGGCTGCTCGTATAAATAATTTAAATGGTGGTGTTTCCGCAAAAAGCTTATTCGATTCCATAATTCTCCTCGATTAGTGGTGGAACATGTCAGACAGACTCGTGGTGTGGACATGTGACACGCTCACGAGAAGATTAAAAAAGCATCGAACAAGCCTCCTTACATACTTGCAGGTACACGGACAGTTGCACATACTAACACAGCAAAGTAGCTAATGCTATGATTTATTTGAACATTTTGGACAAGTGTGAGGATTTGTTGTGCCAACGGAACAGAAGAAAGACATGGGCGTTGAGTTAACCAAGCTGGCTGAAAACTCAAGAGTAGGAGAGCTTTCTAAAAAGGTCACCGAGGCATCATCTGAGCTGGCAGAAAACGTTTTTGAAGTAGCGGAACGTGCCGAGAAAATCCTTGTAGTTGATGAGGATCAGCCGCTGAACCGTCCTGCATCTGACCGAGTTAAGGCCACTGTTCCTAGAACTCCTGCTCAACATATCTTGCGCATTGTTTCAATTGTTTTGATTATCTTGGGAGCAGCAGATGTTCTGACTACGTCGGCATCTCTTTTTGCAACTGTTATGGGCTTACAGCCTGCTGTTCCTTTGGAACAGCTTGAGTTCAGCGGTGTGTATTTTACGTTCAGCAATAACGTGCTTCTAGGCTATGTGTTTGTATTGCTTATTGGTGTGTTGCAGGTTGTAACCTCGGTACTTGGATTACGTGCCGCCAAAGACTCATCAAAAGTTGAACCATACAGATTTCTTTGCTATCTGATTGGCTTGCTTATTCTGGTAGGAATTTTGTGGGCTTGGGGTAGAGGAGACTTGATTATCCTGGATCCATTCATCCAGCTCAACACCATTGTATACGTGGTAATTTGCTCTAATCTTGCGGATAAAGTAAAGAAGGAACATGACCAGGGTATTGTGGGAACTACATATTGGCGCTCTCGTCATCAGCGAGTTCTTCATTTCTTTTCGCTGGTCTCTATTGCATTGAGCGGAATTGCACTTTTTCTAGTTCTGATTCTGCTTGGACTGCATGATTTTTCTAGAGTTGTAAATCAACCAGTTTTAGATACGGTTAATCAATTCCTTGAACAACAGGGAATCCTTACCATTTTCTTGGTGACACTTGGTGCGGCATTTTCTCTTATTGCAGGTCTTTTAGCTCTAAAGGGTTCAAATGATGCCCGATTTATTAGACCGTATATTCTTGCTGTTACCGTTATCGTTCTGTTTGACATAGTAAGAATTGTCTTTACAGCATTAACACAGGGCATCCCTGCCGTAAA
>ERZ772928.781-NODE-781-length-13938-cov-12.317078_pt1 | contig 13938 bp, 17 predicted proteins | sample MGYA00511686_ERZ772928 | MGnify/ENA primary metagenome ERZ772928 (study PRJEB29015, sample SAMEA2738063) | human oral metagenome | biome: human oral; feature: human-associated habitat; material: saliva | place: China | collected 2219 ... | reverse complement strand
CGTCCTCTGCCTTGTCCTTAGCATCGCCAGCGAGCTCAGCAAGCTTGTCCTTGGCGTCCTCTGCCTTGTCCTTAGCATCGCCAGCGAGCTCAGCAAGCTTGTCCTTGGCTTCTTCAGCCTTCTCCTTGGCCGCGTCAACGACCTTCTCGAAGCCTTCTTCGGCCTTCTTTGCCAGATCTTCCAGACTCATGGTTCTCTCCTCGAAATAGGGGTGTTCAATGCTATGAACGAGCATGATCAGCCTAACACATGGTGTGATGGGTGGCATATTTTCACAAGGGGACGCAAGCTGTTTGTCGATTTGTTGCCCCGATTAAATGAATTGAAGTGTGAGAAGGGAAATGGGTGTGACGCGCACCTCATTGGTGCTAGGATTGCGCCATTCACACCGTAATAGTCGATGGAGACATCGTGTACCGCTCGCCTTCTCAGTACTCGCACGCGGAGGGGGTCGGTGGGGCCGCGCGAGGAGCGCAGGTCACCAGGCCAGCCGCGCGTCGCCGGCGCCCCGCGCCGCCCTCATATCCGCCCGCCGTGCGCCCACAGACGCGAGCGGCTCTCGATGAGGAAATCTTCTCCCTGTCGGCCTCGACGAGATGCCCACTGTCCATGGGGGCCAGTCGCTTCCCGCGCATCGGTGCTGTCGTGGTCGCGATGCTGCTTGCCGCGGCCGTTGCGCTTTGGTGGTTCTAGTTAGATTCATTCACATTGCGAACGAGGAGGTTTGGTGATGGATGAAAAAGACCAACATGTGATGCCTGCCGGGGTGGCGACCACCGGTCTCACGCAAGATGGGGTGCCTCGTGGTGTGTTGCCTAATCCTGCTTGGCCGCAACAGGCAATGGTGTTGCAACCACCGCCGACACAACCTCTTCCAAAGAAGCCGTGGGTTCCCAAAATTTGGATCATCTTTGCTGTCATTGGCTTGCTCCTTCTTCTTGCTCCGAGCGTCATGACATTCCTGATTAATTTAGAGCCTGGAGATCACTCGGATAACGGCGATGGTTCGTATTGGCTTCCGGGTCTTCTCCTCATCCCATGCATGCTTTTTGGTCTGCCGGCGGTGTTCCTTGCATACTGCGTCGGAATTGCCGAGTGGGTTATGTGGGTGCAGGCAGCGCGTCGACAACATGCAGAGTCGGCGCGCATGTACGTCGTTCCCCCCGTGATCATGGTCATTGGCTACATTCTTGTGAGGCTGAGTATGTTTGCTATCGGTAGTCTCGACATATAGCGAAACGGTCCGATGCGGCGTGCGAACGTAGGTGCGTCGGTGCTTTCGTGGTCGCCGTGCTGGCCCCCGCTGCGGCTGCGCTATGGTGGTGGTTCTGAGCCAACCTTGGCGTTCTCCTGATTGGAACGGATGGGCGCGGTGGCGTCGGTTCTACGATCTGGAGGTTCCGTGTACTTAGTCGGCTTTCTTCTACTCGCTACCCCCGTCGTATTTGTTGCTTTGCTGGCGCTGGCTGTCGATGTCACGGCAGCAAAAAGTCGTGAAAGAAAAGCTGTCGATGAGGTGGTGCAGACCAGGCTGACCGATGGGAATTTAGGCGACGTCGGTGAATTGAGCTGCGAGAAGCAGCGCCAGGGGTCGAATGTGGTGCGTGTCTGCGTCGTTCTGGGTTTCGTCCTCACCGGGAGTATGTTGTACCTGCCGCCGTTGGCCTGGCTCGCCAGCTTTTTTGATCCGGACGGTAACCCGCCCGCAGTCGCCATAAATTTGGCCTTCCTCTCCGCGCTGCTCTTCGTCGCCCCGTTCGGCCTGCTTGCGTTCCTGTGCGCCCTCCTCGTGCGCCTCTTCGAAAAGGGCAAAGAGAGGGATCAGGAGGGCTCAGAGTGACCATGCGCGTACCGCACGAGGCAGCGTGAGGTTGCCCCGGCCTCGTCCCCGGTGTGAGCAGTCATGCGACCCGTCGGGCACAATGGACCCATGATGACCCCCACTGACCCCGCGCGTTACGCGGGCGCCGACCTGCGCCTGGCTGCCGTCGACATGGATGGCACCCTCCTGGACGACGACAAGAACTTCCCGCCCGGCATGGACGAGCTGCTCGACCAGATGGACGCGCGCGGCGTCACTTTCGCACCCGCGTCCGGCCGCCAGGTGTGGACCCTCATCGACATGTTCCCCGGGCGCCCCGGCATGACCGTCATCGGCGAGAACGGCGGCATCGTCATGCGCGACGGCGTCGAGGTCTCCTCCAGCCCCCTCGATGCCCCCACTATGCGCGAGGCAGTCCGCCTCGTCCGCGAAGCTACCTCGGGTCCGGACGGGATCGACGGCGGCCTGGTCATGTGCGGCAAGCAATTCGCCTACGTCGAGCGCACCGACGACCGCTTCGTCGACGGTGTTCTGCCCTACTATCACCGCACGAAGCGTATCGACGACCAGATCGCCATCATCGACGCGATCGAGGCCGGGCAGATCGACGACGCGATCGTCAAGCTCGCGGTCTATGTCATTGGGCCGGTCCAGGCGCTCGCGGAGGCGACGCTCGCGCGATTCGCCGACACACACCAGTACGCGGTGTCGGGTGTGAACTGGGCGGACCTGCAGATCAGAGGCGTCGACAAGGGGAGCGCGGTGCGCGACCTGCAGCGTTTCCTCGGGGTGGATCGTTCCCAGACCGCCGTCTTCGGCGATGCCGGTAACGACCTGTCGATGATGAGCGAGGGTGACCTGTCCTTCGCGATGGCCAACGCCTCGCAGGACGTCGTCGAGGCCGCGCGCTTCATCGCCCCCTCGAACAACGAGGCCGGGGTCGTCCAGGTGCTGCGCGCGCTTGTGGGGTGAGCGCATCGCGCGGTCTCGATGTCCCCTCGATAGGGTGGAGGCCTGACATGATCGCCGGACGGAGAAAGCCATGACTGACCACAGCGGTCCCGCATCTGCGCCTGACAAACGAGTGTTGCGAACGATGCACAGGCTGTCCTTGTTCTGCGCACTCACCGGACTTGCGGTGCTGATCGGTGGCTTTATCGTCCGATCAGCCTCGGTTTTTGACGAGATGAACGCCCGTGCTCACCTCGTCATTCCCGGCGAGTTTGCGGTCATGAGCGACGGCGAGTTTGTCCGTTCCCTCCTGCCCGCAGCCGGCGTGGCGGGGATCGTTCATCTGGTGGGTGTCGTCGCCGGGCTGATGGGACGAACGCGCGCCGAGGATCGGAGGGAGCTCGCGCGCTGCGCGCTCGGAGTGGGTGCGAATGCCTTCTTTCTTGCCTGTGCCTGTATCACCCCCATCGTTGGCTTGGTCCCCGATCCGCGGGCGCTCGTGCCCCTCCTCGTTGTGTGCGGCGCTGCGGTCCTGGCTGCGTGTGTGTCCCTATTCCGCGGCATGCGTGCCAGCGCGGGCGCGATATCGGTGGGCGCGGGAGCCGCGGGCATGCTGGCTATGGCTGGAGCGTTGCTTGTCGGCCTGTTCGCGATGCTCCACGAACTAGCTACGACGCCGGGGCGACCCTTCTTGCCCGAGTTGACTGTCGTGGCCGTCTGCATCTACATGTCCGTCCCGGCGGGCCTTATCCAGTTGACGGGCCTGATCGTGGGTATACGGGCGCGTCGGCACGCCGACAGCGAGGCCGAGCGGGCGCTTGCCGGGCGAGGAATAGTCCTGAACGTGCCCCTGTGCTGGTGCGTGCTTTTCCTCCCCCTGCTGGTTCTTGCCTCGTTCGCGTAGAACGTTTCTTCGACGGACGAGGCTGGGGTTGCGCAGGTGCTGCGCGCGCTTGTGGGGTGAGCGCGTTTTGCGTGGGAGTTGCCTTGTCGTTAGTCTCAATTCTTGAAAGGCTTTTCGGTACGGGGGATGTGTGGGTTCTTCACAGTCTCGTTGCCGCATCATGTTGGTGCAATAGAGGAGGAATCTGATGAGCACCCCTTATCCTCAGCAGCCTGCGGGGCAGCCTGCAGTTCCCGCGCAGCCTGTGCAGCCAGCGCAGCCTGCGGGGCAGGCGCCGCAGGTTGTGCCCCAGGCGGGAGTACCCGCGCAACCGGCGCCGCAGGGGTATTCGACGGCACCTCAGGGATTTGCGCCGGGCTATGCGCCCGTGCCTCAGGGGCCTGTGGTTCAGAAGGTGAATAGGCTTTCGATCATCCTGGGTATTGTCGGGTGGGCGCTCATCGGTCTGACGATACTGGTTATGGTGATCGCTATCCAAGCCTCTGCGTCCGATCCTGACCCGAGCGGCAAGGAAGTGATCGGTTTCTTGCCCCTCTTTGCCCTGATGCTCATCGGTCCGGTGAACCTCGCTGGTGGTGTTATCGGAATCGTGGGAGCTGTCGGAAAGCCCAAAACGCGGAAGCTTAACTGGCTGGGAATCCTCTTGAATGCGAGCCCATACGTCATCTTCACCGCCTTCATGATCGTTCTGATGTTGTTCAGGTAGGTCAGTGAAGCGTCGGATGGAGATAGTGATGAATGATCACAGCGGTCCCGCACCTGTGCCCAATAAGCGCATGTTGAGAATGATGAACAGGTTGTCCTTGGCCTGCGCACTCTCGGGACTTGCCGTGATCATTGGGGGTTTCATCGTCCTGTCGACCTCGATTTTTGACGAGATGAGCGCCCGTGCTCACCTCGTCATTCCCGGCGAGTTTGCGGTCATGAGCGACGGCGAGTTTGTCCGTTCTCTCCTGCCTGCAGCCGGCGCGGCGGGGATCATTCATCTGGCGGGTGTCATCGCCGGGTTCGTGGGGCGAAGGCACGCCGAGGATCGCGCGGAGCTCGGGCGCTGCGCGCTTGGAGTGGGCGTGAATGCTTTCTTCCTTGGCTGCGCCGGCATCATTCCTGCCGCGGGTATTGCTGACGACCCGGTTGGCCTCGTTGTCCTCCTCGCTGTGTGTGGCGGTGCGGTCCTGTCGATGTGTGTTTCCCTGTTTGAGCGCTTCTTCAGCAGTGCGGGTGCGACATCGGTGGGGCTGGGGGTCGCAGGCTTGCTGACGATGGGTGAAGCGTCGCTCATCGGTCTGTTCGCGGTCCTCAAGGATTACGCTACGTTGGAGGATCCGTTCTTACCTGGCCTCACTGTCATCATTGTCTGCCTCTACGCGGGCGTCCCGGTGGGCATCGCCCAGCTGACGGGCTTGATCAAGGGAATACGGGCGCGTCGGAACGCCGACAGTGCGGCCGAGCGGGCGCTCGCTACGTGGGGAATAGTCCTGAATGCGCCCCTGTGCTGTTGCGTTCTGTTCCTTCCCCTGGTGGTTCTTGCCGCGATCTCGTAGAGCGCTATCCCCAGCTCATTCCTCCTTGCGTTAACACCCTCTCTCCATTAATCTCAATTCTTGAAATACTTTTGGAGGGAGGGGCATGGAGGCTCCGGATCGTGAACGTGGCGGGGTACAGCCGTATCCCAGCACGCCACGTAAAAGGTGGACGCCCATCAGGTGCGGCATAGGTGCCTGGATCGTCACCACAATCTCCATCGCCGCTGTGATCATCGTCGAGATAGTCGTCTTGCTCGGCTCAGGCCTCCGTCCGGTTGACGGCATCGTCTACAACCGTGTTATTGCGATGATCGGCGGCGGCCTCACCGCTTGTCTGAGTCTCACCGGCCTCGTTATTGCCAGGGCAGAGCTGGGTGAGTCAGACGTGTCGAGTAAACAGCGCAGCGCAATCCTGTGTGGAGTGGTCCTGTGTCTGAGCCCCGTCCTCGTTATTGTCTGGGCCTACGGCGTGCTGGGAGTAGGTGTCACTGAGTGGCTGTTCGGATGGAAATAACACCCTTTTGTGACAAAGGAGGCGACCGATGAGTGCGTCGAATAATTTTCCTGCGCAGGGTGACGCGGCGCAGCCTGTGAACGATCCTCAGTTCGTGGCCGGCGTCGCTCCCGGAGGCGACGTTCATCAAGCACGCCCTCCCGTTCGCAGACGAGGCACGTGGGTGCTGTCGCTGGTGGCTGGCCTCAGTGGTTGGGTCGTGATCCTCTTGACCATTGTCCTCACGGTCCTCTATTACATCTACACGGCAGACGCGGACGAAATGGTGCGCAAATACGGATTCGGCGCCGGCTTGTTCTGGATACTCGGCCTGTTAGCCCTTTTCGTCATCAATGTCCTCGGGGGAATCTTCGGTCTCATCGAGTTGTTGCGGTGCAACAACTTTCAGGAAGTGAGACGAGCGTTTTACGTCCTCCTACTCAACGCGTTGCCGTGGATCATCCTCGGGGTGCTGTACTGGGTGTACATGTCTGACTAAGAGAGTCACTCCGAGGCCCTGTGACTGTCGATGCGTGGCGTGAGCCTACGCTCGTTTAGGATTGTCGTGGTCGCCCGCATGGGCGCGACGATCAACCTACGAAGGATCAACGATGACGATGCCCAATCCTGTCGGCTCGAGGGTGCCCAACTACTCCGGCAACGTGCCGGGTAATCCAGGTATGGTGCCGGCCTACCCCGGTCCCGTGCCAGGCAACCCCTACGCCGACATGCAGCCGGCACCGGAATTTGCTGCTCCGACCAGCAAAGCACTCGGCGTGACCGCTATATGCCTGGGGATTGTTGGGCTCATCCTCTGTGCTACCGGTTTGTTTATCGGAGCGTATGTCTCGTTCCGTGGGGGAGGGGACTCTTATGAGAGGGCCCTCGCTCCGCTCGGTTTCCTTCTCATCTCCGGAATGATCTACATCCCGGGCGCGATCATGAATGGCATCGGTCTTATTCTTGGCGCGACTGGGCGCAAGCGGGTGCAGGATCCGCGTAACGGGAAGGTCTACAAGATTGGGATTTGGATGAATGCCATCCCGATGATCATGTTCCTGGTTGCTGTTGTGCTGACCATCCTCTTTGCGATGGCGTACTAATTCATCCGGAATGCCCTGTCTGATCGCCACCAACGATTGAAGGAACAACTGTGACAGTCCCATATTCGAATGGTCATGGCCCGAATGGGTATCCGGCGCAGGCTCCCCAGCAGCCCGCCGTGCCGGGACACAGCCGAGGCAATGCCCTCGGCGCAGCGTGTCGCGGATTCGGGATCACCGGACTTGTCGTCTTCGCGCTAGTCATCCTCGGGACGGCGGTGTACGTGCTGATTCCGAGGGGTGAGCACACGCTGGAACTGGCTCCGATTGGCTTCATCTTCATCGCCCCATTCTTCTGCATCCCCGTTGTCGCAGTGAACATTATCGGACTCGTTCTTGGCGTCATTGCGCTCAAGCAGACGAAGGACCGTATCGAGCGTGGCTATGTCGTCCGAGGCATGCTCATGAACGCTGTGCCGCTCACGCTTATCGGCCTTGTGGCTCTTCTGATCCTCTTCATCTACGCGTTCTTCTACCTCATCGCGTTGTTCTAGAATCTTCTCATCCGACGACCTCTGCTCCTCCACCATCGCTCCCAAGGAACACCTGTGACAACACCGAATCCCCAGGTCCCCGACCCGAACGCTATCCCGGGATACGTTGGCCAGCAAGTGCCCATTCCCCCGCAGGCGGAGTATCTGCCGCAGGAAGCAATGCAGCCCGCAATACAGCAGAGTTGGGGGCAGATACCCCCGGATGCCGGGATGCAATCGGGCTTTCCGCAGCCGGGGCCTGGGGTCTATGGACCTGCGGTGCCTGCTCGTCGTCGCACGTCATTCAAGCCTGCGATTATTGTGCTTGTAGTCGGCTTGTTGCTTGCGGTTTCGCCCTTCCTTGCCTGGGGTGTCATTGAGCTCATCCCCGGTAATCATGGCGATGGTGGAGACGGCTTGTACTGGCTCGCAGTCGCCATGTTGTTCTACCTCACGCCGCTCGGCATCATCTTAATCCTGATCTCCGTCATCATAGCGATCGTGGTTGCTGTGATGAACTCTTCGTCAAAGAGCTGATCCCCAGAGACAAAAGACCCCGCGTCGAACCGCCAAACGGCGGCGACGCGGGGTCTTTTCTGTCCTACTTGGTGTGGTAGTGGGGGCTGGTGCCCAGGTGCATGGGCACGCCGGAGTCGGTCTTGAGTACGGCTGTTTCGTCGGTGCCGCGGTAGGTGTACGAATCGTCGAAGGCGATGTCGCGGGGATTGACGAGGCCGTCGACGTATTGGCGTACTTCCTCGGTGGTGGGGCCTTTGCGTCGAGCCGGGTCCATCAGCGGATTTTCATCTGGGTACTGGGATGGATCCGTGTTGACCATCGCACCGGGATCAGCAGCTCCGTATCCGATGTAGGTGTTCCATCCGCTTTGCTCGGTCCGAGCTGTCTTGGTGAGTAGTTGGAGGAGTTGGTTGCTGGTGGCGTTGGGCCACTTCTGCTTGGCCAGGGCCAAGAATCCGGCGACGAGGGGAACAGAGTTTGATGTTCCGTCCGTCAATCCTTTATTCCCGCTCTCGTAGTTGTGTACGACGACGGGGCCGCCCACTGCCGCAACCGCTACACCGGAACCCCATGAAGAGTACTCCGCCCGCTTACCGGTGGTGTCGATGGCGCTGACACCCACGACGCCGGACCATTTTGAATAGGTGTCAAGTGTTTCGTCTTTCGCGTCATTGCCCATGGGCGATACGACGATGACACCTTGCGCATTGGCGTGCGCAATAGCCCACTTCGTCGCCTCGTCAGTTCCTTCATTAGACGAAGGAATGCTGATGATCTGAGCGCCGTCGCTGATAGCGCGATTGATCAGGGAAGCGGGGTCTTCAAGGGCGATGCCGTTGCGGCTGGTGCAGTCACTGCCAGATTTATCATCCTGGAGTGAAAAGCTTGTTCGGTACGACAGCAGGGTAGCGTCGGGGGCTACTCCGTAGACCTTAGAGACCAGGAGTGAGGCTATGGCAGTACTGTGGCTCTTGGTGAAAGTCCCGGAAATGACGGTGCAGGGGCTCTTGTCGATGATGGTGGCTCCGGCCAGCTCGGGTGCGCTGGTGTCGACCTCGCCGTCGATGAGTGCGATGGTCACGCCCTTGCCGGTGTAGCCCTTGGCCCTGGCCTGGTCCAGCTTGTAGTAAGCGAAGTAGGACTGGTCGGCTGCCGTGATCGGGTCAGCCGCGTGCGCGGGCGCGGCGGGCAGGGCGATAGCCCCGGCCGCCAGGGCCAGGGTCACCGCGCACGCACCCGCAAAACGCAGTCGCCGCGCTGTCGTCGTTTCAGCGCTCATTTGGTGTGGTATCGGGGGCTGGTGCCCAGGTGGATCTGTACACCGGCGCCAGGGTTGTGGATGACGCTTTCGTCGGCCCCGCGGTAGGTGTACGAATCGTCGAAGGCGATGTCGCGGGGATTGACGAGGCCGTCGACGTATTGGCGTACTTCCTCGGTGGTGGGGCCTTTGCGTCGAGCCGGGTCCATCAGCGGATTTTCATCTGGGTACTGGGATGGATCCGTGTTGACCATCGCACCGGGATCAGCAGCTCCGTATCCGATGTAGGTGTTCCATCCGCTTTGCTCGGTCCGAGCTGTCTTGGTGAGTAGTTGGAGGAGTTGGTTGCTGGTGGCGTTGGGCCACTTCTGCTTGGCCAGGGCCAAGAATCCGGCGACGAGGGGAACAGAGTTTGATGTTCCGTCCGTCAATCCTTTATTCCCGCTCTCGTAGTTGTGTACGACGACGGGGCCGCCTACAGCTGCGACGGTTGTGCCTTGTCCCCACGAGGAGTAGGAGGCTACCTTGCCGGTGGTGTCGATGGCGCTGACACCCACGACGCCGGACCACTTCGAATAGGTGTCGAGTGTTTCGTCTTTCGCGTCGTTGCCCATGGGGGAGACGACGATGACGCCGCGGGCGTTGGCTCGGGCGATCGCCCACTTCGTTGTGTCAGAAGACTCATCGTTAGATGAGGATATGCTAATAATCTGAGCGCCGTCGCTGATAGCGCGGTTAATTAGGGAGACGGGGTCTTCAATACCGTTGCCGTTGCTGCTGGTGCAGTCTCGGCCGGATACGTCATTGTCCCCGGGCTGGCTGGTCGTGTAGGTCAGGAGTGTGGCGTCGGGGGCGACGCCGTACTCCTTGGAGACCAGGAGTGAGGCCATCGAAGTCCCGTGTGTCTTGGAGAAGGGACTCGAGGTGACGGTGCAGGGGCTCTTGTCGATGATGGTGGCGCCTGCGAGCTCGGGGGCGGTGGTGTCGACCTTGCCATCGATGAGTGCGATGGTGACGCCCTTGCCGGTGTAGCCCTTGGCCCGTGCCTGATCAAGGTGGTAGTAGGCGAAGTAGGACTGTTCGCTGGCTGTGATGGGGTCGGCTGCGTGCGTGGGGGCGGCGGGCAGGGCGATGGCCCCGGCCGCCAGGGCCAGGGTCACCGCGCACGCACCCGCAAGGCTCGCCCGCCGTGCTGTCCTCGTTTCAGCGCTCATTTGGCGTGGTATCGGGGGCTGGTGCCCAGGTGGATCTGTACACCGGCGTCAGGGTCGCGGATGACGCTTTCGTCGGTGCCGCGGTAGGTGTAGGTGTCGTCGAATGCGATGTCGCGGGGGTTCACGAGGCCGTCCATGTACTGCTGGATTTCGTCCGTGGAGGGACCCTTGTGCATGGTGGGGTCCATCAACGGGTTCTCGTCGGGGTACTGGGACGGATCGGTGTTCATCATGGCGCCGAGGTCAGCAACCCCGTATCCCGTGTACTTGTTCCAGCGGCCCTCGTTGTTCAACGCCGTCTTGGTCATCAGTTGGAGGAGTTGGTTGCTAGTGGCGTTGGGCCACTTTTGCTTGGCCAGGGCCAGAAAACCTGCGATGAGGGGCGTGGAGTAAGACGTGCCGTCTGTGCTTGCTTTGTTCCCTGTTTCGTAGTTACGGACGATGATAGGGCCACCTACTGCAGCGGTGGTGGTTCCCTGCCCCCACGAGGAGTAGGAGGCTACCTTGCCGGTGGTGTCGATGGCACCGACGCCGACGACGCCGGACCACTTTGCGAGGCCGGTGTCCGTTTCGTTACTCGCCGTGTTACCCATGGCGGTGACGACGATGACGCCGCGGGCATTGGCGCGGGCGATCGCCCACTTGGTTGCTTCATCAAAATCTTCGTCGGACGAGGAGATGCTGATGATCTGAGCCCCGTCGCTGATGGCGCGATTGATGAGAGAGTTGTTTTCTTCGATGCCATTACCGTTGTGGACCGGGCACCCGGCAGCGGCATCTTCGCCCTCATCCTCAAACCTGGTTCGGTAGGTCAGGAGTGTTGCGTCGGGGGCGACGCCGTAGGTCTTGGAGACCAGGAGCGAGGCGATGGCTGTCCCGTGGCTCTTGGAATACACGCTGGAGTGGACGGTGCAGGGACTCTTGTCGATGATGGTAGCGCCTGCGAGCTCGGGGGCGGCGGTGTCGACCTCGCCGTCGATGAGTGCGATGGTGACGCCCTTGCCGGTGTAGCCCTTCGCGCGCGCCTGATCGAGATGATAGTAGGCGAAGTGAGGCTGTTCGTTCGCTGTGATCGGGTCGGCGGCGTGAGCGGGAGCGGCGGGCAGGGCGATGGCCCCGGCCGCCAGGGCCAGGGTCATCGCGCACGCACCCGCGAGCTGTAGCCGCCGTCGGCGGCCGGACACGTGGTTCGTGGTCACCATTGGCGAGGATCCCATCCGTCGTCCTTCGGGGAGGCGGGCTTCAGGTCCTTGTCCGATCCGTAGGTCTGCGACATGGGGTTGACGTAGCCCGGGGGCAGCGCATCGTCCTCGTCATCCTCGAACTTGAAGGCCGTGTACTTGCGCCGCTTGCCCTTCTTGTCATCCTTGCCGCCACCGGCGCCCGCGCCGGCTCCCGCGCCCATGAAGCCGCCCATGCCGGGCCGCCCGGCCGCGCCGGCAGCGCCACCAGCGGCACTGCTGCCGCCCGCTTTTCCAGCAGCTCCAGCGGCTCCGCCTACGCCGTTCGTGCCCGTCAGGCCAGTTGTCCCGCCCGACGCGTTCGCGCTACCGGGTAGGCCGCCGGTGCCAAAGCCGCCACCGGAGGCTGAGCCCCCGCGTAGGCCGCCCAGGCCGCCCGCGCCCAGCCCGCCACGACCGGAGGCTACCAGGCCGCTGCGTCCACCGGCACCGATACCCCCGATGCCGGAGCGACCCGAGGAACCCAATCCGCCTGTGCCGCTGCGGCCCAGGGAACCCAGAGCGCCGCCGCTGGTCCCTGCTGCCCCGGAACCGAGGCGCGAGGCGCCTCGTGCGCCAAGTGCCGCCGCGCCGAGCGCGCCGGCGCCCAAGACGCCTGCACCTGCGCCAGCGAGGCCAGCGTGGCTGAGATGTCCGGACGAGTTAAAGCGCGTCGACGGCCCGCCATTGATGCGCCACAGGGGGTGGTCGCGATCAGTGGGGGGAGCCGGAGTGTAGCCGCCGACGGCTCCGTTGGCGTAGCGCTCGCCGCCGATGCGGGTGTGCATCAGGTCGATGCCCATGAGGTCCTGCGGGTCCGTGATGGGTTTGCTGCGGCTGCCCAGCTCGCCCTCCTTGGTGAACTTGTCGGCGATGCGCTGGGACTGCATCTTGCGTAGTCGCTCCGCGTCCGCGCCTTCCGCGCTGGGGTCGTCGAAACCACTCGGGTAGGCACTGGAATTGGGGCCGCGCTGGAATGCGCGTCCGTAGTCGCTATCGCGGTCGCCCGGGTATACGCCGGGCTGATCAGGGGAGGCCGACTTGTTTCCGTTTTCGACGTCCTTGACGACCCACGGAGCGGAAATGGGATCGAGGTCGTGAAGTTTACTGTCGTCCCGCCTACCTTGACCGTTACCGCCCTTCTTGCCCTTTCTGGGCTGCGCTACGTCACGCGCGTGCGCAGCCAGTTGACGCATGGAGTCGTTGAGGTTGTGCAGAATTTCCTGGGATTTCTGCTCGCGCTCGGCGTTTGCCTGTGCCGCAATGGCATCGTAGGCTGCCGCGCCGGTCGAGGCCAAGACATTGACGCCGAAGCCCAGAGGGCCGCCTACCCCTTGGGAGGCGGGAATCACCACATCGGCCATGTCGCGCAGTGTATCCAGCCGGGAGTCGACGAGGACGGGAGATAGCAGTTCAGCCTCCTCGCGCGCATGCTGCATGACGCGGCGCATCTCGACCTCGACAAGCGTCGCCGCGAGGTACGAAGAACGCCACTCCTCCAAACGCCGCTCGGCTTCATCGAGCCACATCTTGATAGCGTCGCCCGTTTTCCCATGGAAACCCTGGTACTCGCGGTAGTGCTGAATGCGTTTCTCGGCCTCGCGGATCGCTTCCATCGTGGTGCGGTGCTTATCGTCCAAATCAGCGAGAGATTGGTTCGCCTTCGCGAACTTTACGAAACGCATGAGGCGGTCATAATTGGGGCTGTGAACCATTGCTACGTCACTTCCTGCGATCACATACCGGTCTGGGCACCGACAGCAGAGGGCGTGCTGTCATCCTGCTTACTTGCAGCGGCTGCCTGCACTGGTGTCGCCGCTGCGTGGTGCAGTGTTCCGGCGGCTGTTCGTACTTGTGCGCCCACCAATCCCATACTCTTTCGAATGAATGGATTGGATGCCAAATCGGACTCCGTGCCCGCCAGTAGGCGCACGAGTTCCTCTTCTGCCCGCCGGAAGTCTTCTTCGGCCTCGTCGACCATTTTGCCGAAATCGCGGAGCTGATCGCCCTCTGAAGAAAAACCCCGGCCAACCGCGTCGTACGCGCTCTGCAGGGCCTGGCGGGCTGCCTCCACGCCCTCCTCATGGCCCCACATGTCGGCGACCTGAGCATTCGCAAAAGCTTCAGCGGCCTGTGCGACCGTATGCAAAGAGTCCGCTCCGCTGCCCGCGTCCTGACGCGTCTGATCGTGCTTATTTGAGTCAAAGCTCAGGTCGACCACGAAAACCTCCGGGCGTAACAAGCGCAGGCGTGGCCTGCAGACGTCAATGAGATGATGTTCATCATATGACCATCCGGCAAAGCGCGCAAAAATGCGGAGTAAGTGTCGACCATGACGAGGAGAAAGTGCTCCGACGTTGCGGCTCGCGCAAACGATGTTTGGTGGCGATGAGTTGGGGGCCGCAGCGCAGCGCGCCGCGGCCCCCGAAGCAAAAACCTCTCAAGAGGGTACATT
>ERZ772928.779-NODE-779-length-13962-cov-27.562019_pt1 | contig 13962 bp, 9 predicted proteins | sample MGYA00511686_ERZ772928 | MGnify/ENA primary metagenome ERZ772928 (study PRJEB29015, sample SAMEA2738063) | human oral metagenome | biome: human oral; feature: human-associated habitat; material: saliva | place: China | collected 2219 ... | reverse complement strand
AGGGCTTATGAACATTGCTCTCATCAATCCCGTTAGCATGAAACCACAAACGCAGACCAGCCTGACCCAGAGCTTTCTTTAACTGGTCTGGATTGCTGGTTGCCAATTCCTTGATGGAATAAATCCCCAGAGCATGCAAGCGTTTCTCCATCCGTCTGCCAATTCCCCAAAAATCCGTCATCTTAGGGATTGCCCAGACCTTCTCTTCCACATCCTGGTAAGACCAGTTGGCCCTCATGGTCGGAGTGTGCTTGGCTTCATTATCCAGAGCCAACTTGGCTAGTAAGGGATTGGCATTGGACATACCTACTGTAGAGTAAATCCCTGTCTGCCTCCAAATATCCCTCTGAATACGGGCAGAAAGCAGATCCAGCTTGTCTTTGCGAGAGAGACTCTTAGCTGGGATGAAATAGTTGAGCGAACTAGTTAGGTCAATAAAGCCCTCATCGATAGAGTAAGGATAAATATCATCTGGACTGCCATAGTTTTGAAAGATTCGCTGGATTTCCATATTGACTGCAATGTACTCGTCCATTCGAGGAGGGACAATCAAGGTAACTTGAGCCCAATCTTCGATGTAGCGAACATAGTCTGAGTCGGTAGGTAGCCCTTGCTTTCGAGCATTATAATAGGAAAATTTTCGCGTTTTGATATCAAAAGGCAAATCATAGGCCCGACCAACATTTGACTTGCCAAAAATCTTCTTAAACAGGGGAGAGGAGGCTAGGATAAGACCAGTTGAATTATCCGCGCAACTCATGACACAAAGCGAGGTTTTCAGCGGATGTAATCCCCTTTTCACGCACTCAACACTAGCATAAAAGGATTTCATATCGACAAAGGCAATGTCACTTTTGGGCTCTCTGGAATAATCAAAGTAGCCCATAGTCTAGCCCTCCATCGGCACAAAGTTCCCAACGATAATCCCCACAATCCGAGGATCTTCCTCATAGGAGATGAAAATATCTTTGTATTTAGGATTGATAGAGACCAGACGCAAGCCATCTTCCTCACGATAAACCCGCTTAATATAAGTCTGATTGTTGCAAACCACTGCATAAACCGCCCCATCATAGTCAAATCCTGTCTCTCGAATCAGAGCCACTGAACCATTTTGGTATTTAGGTTCCATGGAGTCCCCAGACACCCAGGACGCAAAATCATGGGCTAGTTCCTCATTAAAGTAAACCGTATCAAAATTCTGATCATCGTAGACCGAAGCCCCAATCCCTGCTGACATGCGTTCATAAACACGGTACTCGTAGAGGCGCTCTGGCATCGCTGTTACTTTCTGGGCTTTCTCCTCTTGAGATAGGTTGCGAGCATAGAGAACAACCTTCTCCTGCCCTTGCTTGGAGAGGCTATGGTAGAGACGGACAATCTCGATCTGAGTAAAATATCCTTTGGATACCTTTAAAATGTTCTCTAACTGGGCTACCTTCTCCTTAGACGGTTCTTTGATTCCACGTTCCCAAGCTGAGTAAGCCTGGAAACTAATCCCAAGTTTCTCTGCAATTTCCCTCTGTGTCAGTTTTAACTCTTTCCTCCGAGCCTTTAATTTTTCTGGCTGATACATACTTCACCTCCTATTATGATAATTTAATGGACATTATCTCCCTTAGAAAGACTAATCGATACTTGAATCCATATTTTTAAAACTCAACCAAAAAGGTTTAATTTTATTATATAAAAAAAGTGGACGGTTGTCTACTAGGAATATCTATTTCTGCTACACACTTAATAGTGGTATTGACCTTGTTCTATATATGTGCTAGAATTATTGTTATATATTCAATGAAAGGCTTTACACAATATGTTTCCATTCATGCCAGCAGCACGAGCAAAAACTGTTTTTGATATCCCCTATCAAAGATTATATCAACTTGGTTTTAAAGGATTAATTTTTGATATCGATCAAACTCTTGTGATGCATGGCGCCCCCGCTACAGAACAAGTTATTGAACTTTTTCAAAATCTCAAAGCCATTGGTTTCCAAATTTTTCTTTTGTCAAACAACGACGAAGAAAGAATCACACAATTTAATCAACATTTATCTGTTCCCTTTATCCCACTTTCGGAAAAACCAAATCCTAAGAACTTTAAAAAAGCTCTTGACATGATGCAGCTAAAACCATTTGAAACAGTTATGATTGGAGATCAACTTTTTACAGATGTGCTCGGAGCTAGTCGTGCAAATATCTCCACTATCTTAGTTGATTTTTTATATGATCCTAAAGAAGGCGGAATTGGTAAAAAACGATGGGTTGAAAAATTAATACTTCATACTTACCCATTTTTGAGACAAAAAAATAAAAATTTAGATGTGATCAAAAAGGAGAAACAACATGGTTTTTTGGAATAAGGATCTATTATTTTGTGAAATTAGTCCTACAACATATAAAATCTCTTTAAAAAAAGAAAATCTAAAACGACATATACAGAACTTTAAACAAGGAAAAAAATTCTCTAAAATTCGTCAAGAAAAGATATTACCCAACTTAGTTTCATCATATTCTACCCAACTGATAAAACGTGGTCCTGGCATTGATATTACTCTTCAAAAAGGAAAAGCTACTAACATACAGATTGCTAGTAAAAATCTAAATAACATTATCATTCATCCAGGAGAAGAATTTTCTTTTTGGAGTTTAGTTGGTAATACAACTAAGAAAAAAGGATACCAGGAAGGGCGAGTTATTGTTAATGGGAAAGTAGAACCTGATATTGGCGGCGGGCTATGTAATTTAGCTAACTTGCTTCATCTTTTAATTGTTCATAGTCCTATGGAAATTACAGAATTTCATTCTCACTCTGATGCATTAGACCCTGATAAAGGTACTAGGAAACCATTTGCAAATGGAACTTCTGTACAGTATAATCATCAGGACTATCGTTTTAAAAATAATACTGACCAACTTATTCAATTGAGAGCATGGACTGAAAATGAGATTCTCTTCGGCGAGTTAAGAAGTGAATCACAATTTCCGTTCACTTATCAGATAGTTGAAGAAAATCATCATTTCAAAAAAGAAGGGGATCATTACTATCGTAACTCTATGATTTATCGTGAAAAAGTAGATAGAATAACTGAACAAATTTTAGAAAAAGAACTGATTTTAAAAAATCATTCAAAAGTCATGTATGATCCGAAGCTCATTCCTACTGAAATGATTAAACAATAATCTAAATATTCTACTATCAAAAAAGACTTAAATTCAAGATAAAAGGAACTATTATGAACACCACACCTAAATTAATCGTTATGCTGACACATAATGATCACACAGTTGAAAATGCTAGTGAAATTTTCGAATCCTGTAAAAACTCTAAAGCTCAGTATTGGGGATTTAAGGAAAAACCTCTTCCTATTTCTGAAATGAAGTCTTTATTTTCAGAAATGAAATCTTACGGTAAAACTACTTTTCTTGAAGTTGTGGAATACGATGAAGAGAATGGTCTTCAAGGTGCACGAATTGCAAAAGAATGCGGATGCGATGTTTTAATGGGGACTGTCTACTTTGATTCAATCAACGAATTTTGTAAAGAGAATAACATAAAGTACATGCCATTCGTAGGAGAAATTAAAGAGCGTCCATCTATTTTGGAAGGTACTATAGAAAATATGATTTCTCAGGCGAAAGAATACTTAAAAAAAGGAGTCTATGGCTTTGACTTACTAGGTTACCGTTATACTGGCGACCCCTTGGAGCTAAATAATGCTTTTACTCAAGCCATACAAGCTCCCGTCTGTTTGGCCGGAAGTATTGATTGTTATGAACGGTTGAATGAAGTAATTGATACAAATCCTTGGGCATTTACAATCGGAAGTGCATTTTTTGAAAAAAAATTTGGTACAGAAATTCACGAACAGATTAATAATGTTTGTAATTATATAGAGAAATAAGGTAAAGTATACTTTGAAATTAATATACTCTCTTCTATCAAATAAATTTTACTTTTATATCAACAAACTACTCTCAAAAAATGAGACTTTTAATCTCACTTTTTGAGGGCCGTTTTATATTTTGACTATCACTTTAGTAAATATTCAGCAAAAGATATTATAATTTTTATACTAAAAATAATATCTAGAATTTTTAAAAATATGTATTAAAAATATTTCATGTTTCTGCTGTAAAAATCAATGGTGGAAATTCTTGAGTTTTTATCAAAAAAAGACATCCAAGAGAAAATTCTTGAATGTCTGTAAACGTTGATATAATCGTATTGATTAACGTTTTGAGGCAACTGACTTCGTCATGTTGCAGCCACATTTGTAAGCGACTAAAGTCGCAACAACTGTGTCAATTGCCCCAATTTAGTAAGAAAGTACAAAAAGAACACCCCGAAAGGTGCTCTTTGTAAGTATAGTAATTTTCTCGAATTAACGTTTACTAAATTGTGAGGCTTTACGGGCTTTCTTAAGACCTGGTTTTTTCTACATCATGATATTTATGATAAATTATCACTAAAATCAAGTAATTTTAAGAGATAAATCCTCAATCCTTACATATATAACCCTTTTAAAAATCGAGAGGTTATCAAAGGGTTATCACTTTTTTAGTTTTCGGAGCTTATGTAATTGAGAAATACGAACTACTGTATCACAAAGATGATGTACAATTTCTTCGTGCCAGTGCAATTTCTTTTTCTATCCTGAAGATATTTAAATAGCTCTAGATATTATTTCTAATAAATTGAAATTAATTAAATAAATTAAATATTATTTCTAAATATTTGAAAATAGTTACTATTTGTATTATACTATCTTTGAGGTAACTATTATGAACTATATTAAAAGACCACATTATTTAGACTTTTTAAGAAGACATCGTGACCGCCAAATCATTAAAGTTGTGAGTGGAGTTAGACGAGCTGGTAAATCTGTTCTCTTTCAACTCTATAAAGAGGAATTACTAGCAACTGGGGTAGACGAGGATCAGATTATATCCATCAATTTCGAAGATTTGACTTACTATGAACTGCGACATTTTCAAACATTATTTGCCTATATCAAAGAGCGGTTAATTGAGGAGAAAACATACTATATCTTTTTAGATGAAATTCAGCATGTTGAAAAATTTGAACTGGTAACAGATAGTCTATTTATCTTACCAAATGTTGACCTCTATTTGACTGGATCAAACGCCTACTTTATGAGTAGCCAATTAGCTACAAATTTGACCGGGCGTTATGTTGAGATAGAGGTTCTTCCTTTATCATTTGAAGAATACCTATCAGGTCAATCTCTCTCAGAGAATCTGAATACAACAGAAATTTTTAACAATTATCTCTTTAGTGCTTTCCCTTACTTATTGCAAACATCATCTTACGCTGAAAAAATTGACTATCTCAGAGGAATATATAACTCAATACTGTTAAATGATATTGTAACTAGATTGGGAAATCCAAATCCTACTATTATTGAGCGTATTGTCCGAACCCTTCTCAGTAGTACAGGTAGCTTAATATCAACAAATAAGATTCGCAATACCCTAGTCAGTCAAAATGTTTCAATATCCCACAATACTTTGGAAAATTATTTGACAACTTTGACAGATAGTTTACTTTTTTATTCTGTTCCACGTTTTGATGTAAAAGGTAGAGCATTATTACAACGCTTAGAAAAATATTATCCCGTTGATTTAGGTTTACGACACCTCTTATTGCCAGACCACAAAGAAGACATTGGACATATCTTGGAAAATATTGTGTATTTGGAATTGAGACGTAGATATTCACAAGTATATATTGGTAATTTAGATAAATATGAGGTTGATTTTGTTGTTGTAACTGATCTTGGTCACTACGCTTATTATCAGGTCAGTGAAACAACACTTGCTCCAGAAACACTGGAAAGAGAACTTAGACCACTAGAAGCCATTAAAGATCAATTCCCCAAGTATCTATTAACAATGGATACAATTCAGCCAACAGCCAATTACAATGGTATTGAGAAGAAAAATATCATAGATTGGTTACTAGAAAAATAGATAAGTACTGAACCTATAAATTGAGACACAAGAAAAACACTCCTGTCAAAATCTAGTGAAACTATGAACAGGAGTGTTTTGTTATGGCCGAAAAAGCTTATTCAGTAGAAACTAATGTAGCTTTCAATTGTGAGTAATAGAAAAAGAACTATACAGATGCAGTTTTTTGCTAATCTGTATAGCTCAATTTAATTATAATCTGGTAACCCTAGAGATATAGTATGGAGTTTTATTTATTCCACCATCATACTTCTTATTATTTTTCTTCAGTAGGTATTTCTGATAAGGTGTATCAACCCCATCATCAAGATAAGTTTTTACTTCAATACCATTATCTGACACCTTCCATCTATAACTTGGTTCAATCCTCAATGGAGGAAATCCACCTCCACGACCACCTTTGGCAACTTCATAGAAAACTTTGTCTGCTTGTGAATAAAACCATTCTACCCAAGATTTTTTATCATTAGCTAATTTACGCCATTGTTTATCGGTATAATACTTCAAAGGTACACTTACTTTTTTAGCAGGTGTGGGTAAAGCCTTAATAACATCTTCAAGTTGATATGTTTTATCACCTTTATATGTATTGTAATAATCTATTAGTTCACCTGGATTAAACTGACGCACATACAAAGAATAAGCGTTCATAACAGGTTTAGATTTTACCAGTTTAGAAAATTGATAAGCGTAACCATTGTCAATAATTTCTTTGATAATTAGTTCATCCTCAACAGACACTTTCCTTATTGGAGAATCACTTTCTACAAATACCGTTCTTTTATCTTTATTAAAAATTACTGCCCTTGTTAATCTCTCCACTATGCCATCTTTGGCATAGCGAATCTTGTCACGAACTATTTCTGGTAAATCTTTAACTAGACGACCTGGCAAATAAAGAATAAATTCTTTTCCTGGAGAGTGCGAATCTGCTATTCCATAAGGTTCAAGTGTATCAATTCTTACCCCCTTGAAAATCTTTGTTTCTCCAGCCTTAGGATAATCCAAATCAGTTAATATCATCTTGTATTCATATTCATTAACTTTAACTAGATTATTAAATTTACCTGTAAAATTAGAAACATACACTTGACCATTTGGATGATTTGGACCAGTGTTCAACCAATTAGAATCGCGGAAATTTCCCATGATATTACCATCTTTAGAAATTACCATTCCTGTGAACCGCCCTCTTCCAGTAGGGCCAAAGAAGAATGGTTTAGTTAGTTTTCCAAATATAGCTTCTGGATTACGAACTGGCTCACTACTATAATCACTTCCTAAATCACGCTCATAAATTGTACCTTTTAATTTACCATCAAATAAGGTTAATTCATCATTTAATGCCATGTCTTCCCGAATTAATCCCAATTTTTTAGCTTGCTTCAAAATTTCTAGTTCAGCCTTTAAAGTTAGATAACCATATGTTTCGATAGATATCTTTTTATCATTAACAGAAATAGGTGATGTAATAAGTTTTTCATTATTACCAGTAATTAGATTTGTTTTATCTTCTGTTTTCTCCCCAACTGAAAGGTTTGTTTTCGAATACGAAGATTCTATTCCTAACCCTGCATTAGCAGAAAGAGAAACTGTATCTATTCCTAATATTTTAGGTTTTACTTTTATTTCTGGACCACTTTGGACTGTGGCTTTAGCTTTTACTTCTCCCACTTTCATTGTATGATTTACAGTACGCTTATATTCAGGAACCCAATTTTGTAACTTAATTGAATTTTGAATTGAATATGTACTTGATACTGAAACAGTTAGACTCCCTTCAACAGTGGTCTTAATACTTATAGGAATATTTACAGTCACCCCTGTAACCGGTGTAGGCAAAATCAATTCTCCTAACGGAATCTCTAGACTTTTTATATTTTTTGATGTACTAAATTCTAAAGAACCTTCTGTGGTAAAACTCAATTCTTTATTGATATCAAAATTCATAAAATCTATTTTAGGAATCCAAAAATTTAAATCTACAGCATCTGACCAAACCTTACCTGAAATATTAAATGACAGCGTTCCTTTTATATTATCCTTACTAAGTAACGGAATTGATACAATTGGAAGAGATCCTTCAAGAGAGACACTTCTAAATAGACCTTGATCTGTATTTGATGCTTTTTTTACAGTAACTCCTTCAGCTGGAATAAAAGTAGCACGGTTGATACTAGACGACCAAGCTTTGGTATTGATATTCTGTACAACCTCGTACAATGATGGGACACTATATTCAATAACTGACTGATTATTAATAGTGCTAATGGAATTGATCTTAATAGCTTTAGAAGTCTCATAGATCTTAGATGGTGGAATAATTAGAATATCACCTACTCTAGCATCAATTTCTTTAGATAGTACTACTTTTTTCCCATTATCACTTTCACTCTGATATTGACCATCATTAACATAAATTACCTTACTTTTTAGATGGTAGTCAATCATATCATCTGAATATTTTCTTCCTAATTCAAAATGACCCTTTATATTTTCAATTATCGGATCACCATAAGGCAGGGGAGTAATTTTAGCTTCGAATCCATCAGATTTCAAGGTATACGATTGATTTGTGATTAAATGAGTAAACATATAACCATCAAAATCAGTATCAGTCTCTGCAACTAGTTTATTATCTTTATAAATTGAAACAGATTTTTCTTCTATAGCATTGCTTTTACTATCAAATGCATGTCCCGAAACAACTACATCTTTTCTTGATAGACCATTTGGTTTTGTACCTATATGATAAACTTTAGTAATTAATGGTATTTCTTTAGTAATTACTAATTCCGTTTGTTGTTCTTTGTTACTTAGATCTCGTTTTTTCTTAATATTTACCGTAACATAACTAGCTTGAATATTTTGTAATTGTCTCTGACCTGCGAGAATTGTATTATCATAGACTTCTATTGTCTTAACCTGCACCAACTTTGCTCCATCTGGTGCTAGAAGATTTAGCAATGGTGTTCTATCTTTTACTAACTCACGTATTTTTTCACGGTCAGTAATGACTGTTTTATTTTCAGATTCAGTAACCTCTACTGTATAATAACTTGGGAGAGAATGTTTTTGTGTTGTTGCTTTAGATTCGTCAGCAAGAGTCGTCGCTGAACTCGCACTTGTTACTACTTCACTAGTAGTAGGTTGAGTTGCCGTTTTCTTCGTTCCAACCAGAACAACTTTATTTTGTGGTTCTTCTCTTGTTTCTGAGATTGTTTCCTTTACAGTTTCTACATTATCCACTAGGGTAATCTTTTGAATAGAAACTTTCTTCCCAAGTTTACCTTCTGTTTCTACCTTAGTCTCACCTTCAGCTAAAGAGCTATCCTTCTTAACAACCACTTCAAACGGAATGTCTTCTGTAGTACGCATGGTACGAATAACTTTTTTTGCTTTAACTATTGTAGGCTCTGCAATAGTTTCCAAGCTAGAGCTTGAAGCCTCAACTGGAGATGTAATTTCTTCTTTTTTATCCTCTCCTACTGAAGATCCTGTTGAAGATGTTGCTCCTTTATTTTCAATTTCCGAATTTTTTTCAACTGTTGGCTTAACAGAGGTTGAATTAGCAGTTGGAGTAGTTGTAACTTGCGTCTCATCTTCCACAACTTCCTCAGACAATATTTCTACTAATGTAGATGGGATAACAACGTTTGTTTCCTTGAGAAGATCCGTAGTTGTCTTTTCTTCCGATACAGTATCTTTCTTGTAAACTTCAGTTACAGTTCGAATGATAACTAGCTGACCATCCTGAACTTCTCGTGTTTCAACAGGTTGGCTCGTGCTAACTTTTGTATAACCAGTAACATCTTCTAAAGCATTCCCAGAGTCATCCACTTTGATAATTTTATCAATAACTTTAGGGTCTACAGGCTTGACTGATTCATCTTCTTTTGGTGGAATTATTGGTTCAACCGGATCAACTTTTCCTCTACTACTATCATCAATATCATCTTTCTCAGGTTTATCAGTTGAATTAATTGTATCCTTCATTGTATTCCTCTGAGATGGAAGTGGAGTTACAGTTGTAGTTGAATTCGTAACTACATCTTTACCATCAATATAACCAACAAAATGATATCCTGATATATTCACTCTACCATCTGGAAACGTTGCACCTGCTGATATTGTTTCAGTATGGTTATAATTTGACAAAGTAGCAACCGTCAAAGCAGATACAGTTGTTACTGTCAAAACTCCTCCAACCAAAGAGATTGACAAAATACTCTTAACAATCTTCTTGTCTGCTTTACCAGTTTTCTTTATGATAAAAGCAACTAACAGTAGACCTGTTCCAACAACAGAAGCTAGAGGCAATACATTACTTCCAGTATTTGGTAAAGTATTATTTGCATTATCCTTTCGATAGATAACAAACAGATCTGAACCATCTACAAGATTATTTGGTAACTCATTTACAATGAGTTCTTTCTCTGTTTCTGTCAACTCATCTGTAGTAGCATATTTATAGTTTACTGTTATATCTGGTTCAGTCGCTGAAACTGTTCCAAGAGGAAGTGAAGAAAAGCCAATAATTCCAATAACGGCAGACACTGCACCAATTCCTGAAATTTTTCTCAGACTAAACTTTCTTCTACGTTCATCTGCATTAAACTTATCTTTTAGTTTCATAATGATCTCCTTTTTATTGATAAGCTACTTCCGTATATTCAAAAAGAAATAACTCATCTTATATACATTTTATCCTTATACCGAATGTTTTTCAAGTATTATCAGTATTTATTAGTAAATTATAAAAAATAAATTTATCTCTTAAATTAAAGGGGTTTGGGGATTCCCCAAAATTCAAATCACCCAAGAAGTACATACACTATGTGTATACAAAATTTTGGGAGTGTATGTATACAGACTCTGAGCTCACAAAGTCATATTATGAGAAATCTTTTCTTCTCGATAAAAAAATCCAAAAAATAAATTTAACAAACAAATGATTGAAATTTAGTGGAAACTCTTGATTTTTAAACAAAAAAAGACATCCAAGAGAAAATTCTTGAATGTCTGTAAACGTTGATATAATAGCATTGATTAACGTTTTGAGGCAACTGACTTAGTCAGGTTGCAGCCACATTTGTAAGCGACTAAAGTCGCAACAACTGTGTCAATTTCACCAATTTAGTAAGAAAGTACAAAAAGAACACCCCGAAAGGTGCTCTTTGTAAGTATAGTAATTCTCTCGAATTAACGTTTACTAAATTGTGATGCTTTACGAGCTTTCTTAAGACCTGGTTGGAAACACTTTTATTTAAATAAGTTTCAATATCCGCTTAAAATCAATGTTTCCCCACGTTTTCAGAAAGAACAATTTCGTCTAATTTGAATCAATTTCAGTTGAATGGTGTGAATTTTACCCTAAAAATACACGAATTGAGCTAGATTTTACCAAAAAGTTCACACCATATATAGCAACAATCACTATCAAAAAATAGCTTACTTGATATCAAGAAGCTATTTTTTATTATATAGTATAGTAGTGGTTTCTCCCTGTATTTTTTCAACTTTCACTAAGTTGATAAGAGTTTGACCCATTTCATAATGTTTTGCGGTATTCCCTGCTCTCATTTCGCTCTGTATTTTTTTTCGAAAAACTGAAACTGGGTAGCAAATATCAGTATTCTTAACTTTCTTAGAGGATTTATCAAACAAAAAATAAAATTCTTTATCTCTATATTGAAAATGCAATAAATACTTTGCTTTAATCTTAGAACCTATTTTTTGGGGGTCAAAATAATACAATCCCTTTAAGTTGACACTTATATTATCCAACATTGTATAAATTAGATTCAGAGAAGTTGCCCTAGATAAAAATGCAACTTTGTGCTGAGATGTATCTTTATCTAAATCATAAAAAGTAATATGATTTCCCAAAATTTGGTTATATATCTCCTGAGCTCCCTTGCCATTGAAACACTTGACTTTATCTACCCCTTTAAGTTTGTGCAAACCTATAAGATGATGGAAATTCGGTTCTGTGAAGCTTAATTCGATATATTTATTTGTAGTTTGTCCAGAAATGGTCTGAGTAGTAGTAAATTTGTATCGGGTATCCATCAATGTTCTATAACTAAGAATTAAATTTCTTAACATATTATACCTTTTCTCAAAAAAATAAAGAGGCTATTTACACCTCTTTCTACGATATATTTATTAGTTGTCTGTTTGCGGAAAAATATATAAAACCCAAATAAGCCTATCTGCGAATGACTGACCAAAACAGACCGACCAGTAATTCTTTGGCTACGCTAAAAGCGATAGTTCTTTTCTACGTATATTATTGTATAACATATTCAGCATTTTGTCAAGTCAGAACATAAAAAAGTAAACTTTTCAAATTTTAATAATTTTTTTAAAAATAGAAATAATAATTATTCAACTATTTTCCATTTTTTATAAATTGCAGACTTAGGTAAATCTGAAATTAAATCCGTGTTCAAATGTAGATGACCCCCTGCGTCTGAAAATACCCCCCCAACTCTTGTCAGTTCTCGAATATCTTCAATTGAGACTATCACCGTTTCAAATAATGATATATTCCCCTTGGTAAAATTATAAGCAATACAAGGTTTAAGTGGCTCAGCATTTGATTCTACGAAGTGTATTAATTTAGTCAAAGCTTTTCCATCTGCTTTAAATGTAGGACTTTCTTTATCAGAAAATTGTTTACTTAAACAATAAATTAATAAAGGTTGTTCCCCCTCCATCTCTGCTATTAAATACCCAGACTCATCTGTTAAATCATATCCAGTAAACTCTAACGTTGCTTTAGTAAGACTAAGACAAAGCTCTTTAACTGTTTTTCTAGTTAATTTCATACCAATACCTCCTCAAGTTAAATCTATTATATCATACTTTTACACCCTTTTAGAATCTTTTTTAAAAAAAGATTCTTTTTTGTTGACAAGCTTTATTAATTCTGATAAACTAATCTAGAAACAAATGATAGATTTTGTTTCTATTTTTGACGCCTTAGAAACTATTTCTATAATTTGTTTCTTTATGAATTTTAAGATAGAGGACATCATTATGTCTTTGAAAAATTTAAATTACTTTACTGCATTCAATGCATCTCAATTTTTCTTAAGAAAAGAACTTCGCTTCATTTCTGCAACACGTTGGATAGAGAAAACCGATACGGGTTCAGAGGTCGAAAAAGGAGTAAAGGTCTTACTTCTAATTTATAAGGATAACAGTGAGTATCCAAATAGCAAGACGAATCTAGGTGCCCAAATCACAGTGAAAGTTCCTCTAGCTTCGCTCGAAGACTATACTGTTTTTCAGCCAATGATAACTATATGTGATGTTACAAACATCGAAAAAGCTGTCGTCTATGGTGAATACCGCAATCAACTTAGTTTGACTGCTACAGTAATTGAAGCCGATGAAAACATTGAGTTATAATTTTTGGAGGGTACAAATATGGGTATGTTTTTATTTTTTCTTTTGGTAATTATGCTATTTGCATTTCCAAAATTCAGACACAACTGGCTTCTATCTTATCGATGGATAGAAAAGCAAGAAGCAGGTGGCGACATCGTTTGGAAGATTCTTGCCGGTTTGGGGGCAAGTTTTGTAGCTCCTATAATTACAATCTTTATTTCAATTAAGAATCAGTTTAGTGGACCTACTATTGCAACACAATCCACTCAATCTGAACCATCCCCACAAGACAGATACAACACCTTCGCTGCTTGGTTCGATTCTATTTTGATTGCTGACTGGGAGAATGATGAAAGGCTAAAAGAACTTATCTCAGGACGAAATTGGATTAAAAATCACTTGGTCGTCCATTTTCATAATAGGCCTAAACATCAGGAACTAAGTGAGCTCAAAGAACGTTTCAAGTCCTATGGACTAATGGCAGGTTGGGAATTTCAAGATTTAGGAGAGCTTTATCTTCATAATTTTGAGACATCTTCTAAATGGTCAACTCCAGTGATATTTGTAGATA
>ERZ772928.778-NODE-778-length-13966-cov-4.155129_pt1 | contig 13966 bp, 22 predicted proteins | sample MGYA00511686_ERZ772928 | MGnify/ENA primary metagenome ERZ772928 (study PRJEB29015, sample SAMEA2738063) | human oral metagenome | biome: human oral; feature: human-associated habitat; material: saliva | place: China | collected 2219 ... | reverse complement strand
ATCACACAAATTCAAAACATTCAAGACTTGTATCCACGAGTCGAACCCGACGCCTTCTTCAAGTATTTCGACCAATTGCTCGATGACAAACAGCACTTCAATACACGAATGATGCTATGGCATCAGTATAGAAAGAAGACAGAATGACAAAACAACCAAAATGGATCGTTTACGCTTACGAAAAAGAACCTGATGTCGAAATGCTAAAAAAAGTACTCGAAAACGAACAATTACTTATTACTGATAAAAAAAAATAGACTTAAAGCTATCCATCTCAAGTATCAAGCAATGACAACTGTGCCGACTATCATCGAAAAGACAATGTCATCAGAACAATTGTACGATGCAAAAAGTCCATTATGGGCTCGTGAGCACACCGTTTACGAACTACTTTGTTATGTGCGATATAAAGCGCCCACCACTTATAAAATGGTCAAGTCAATTATCAAAATGGATAGTGTGACCTAGAAAGGAACGAACATATGTCACAACATCTTAAAGAAAAACTCATTCTCATCGCAACTATCACGGTAGCGCTTTTGATTATCATCGCAGCGGGAATCACAGGATATATCGCTATCACGGATCCTAGTTCACGAGAAGGAATTGGTGCTACTGTTGGATTCGTACCCATTATTGCATTTATCGCCTATGGTATTCACAAATCAGGAAAAGACTAACCATGGAAACAAACTTAAACGAACTTTTAAATAGCATTCATGTTCGAAACCACACCACAAAACATGCACTAAGTAACGATAACGAAGTCATTCAATGTTCACTCGTACGCGGTGGCTATTTCCGTGCAAACTACGAAGATTGGGTTCAACATAGCAAACCTTGTGTACGCAAACTCATTGCGGAAACCTATCCTGAGTATGTTCCGCTACTACCGTGTGAAACTGACTGGGAACTAATTGAAGTAGGGAATTACTTGCTAAAACAGTCTAAACCAAAACTCGACGTCCTCGAAAAATTTCTCACAAAAATCAAACTACTAAATCAAAGCTCAAAAACCATAGCGCTTCAACTCAAATACGAAATCATGATTCGCGAAATGACGGCTATCGAGAAAACGATGAGTTTGAAACAACTCTGGCAATCAAATAGCCCATTCTGGGCAAATGGCTTAAGTGGAAGAAAAATCATCGACGTCCTACGCGCCTATAGTTTAAGTGAACAATCACGAGAAGAGTTCGACATTGAAAATGCAATCAAAAAAGTAACAGACCCACTTAACGAACGATTAACCAACCATATTCCATTCGTTGGATTAGAAGAACTATTAAACGAGGAATCACAATGCAACAAAATTTTAACACCTTTGATTTGCTAGTGCCACCAGAACACACAGGCAATCGCTATTACGAACGATGTAAACGAGACCTATGGGAAGACTTATTCAACAAACTGAAAACCTATAAAAAACCCACTATTGGTGAGCTCGAAGAATTCTTTAGTCAACCACCGTATTTCTTCAATACAATTTTTCATAGCCTCAAACTAAAATATCATGCACTCACAACCAAACCGACTGCTATCGAGAAAACTATGACGCCTTATCAGCTATATACCACGAACAGCCCGCTTTGGACGCGTGAATTAACCGCTGAAGAAGTAGACGCCGTTCTAAAACACACAGTCGGAACTTGCAAACTAACCAAAGAAGAATTCAACGAACGATACCAAAAAGCACTCGATGGTGAACTGACTAAGAAACCATTCCACCTAGTAATGGGGTATTAGAAAGGAACTAGATAGCCATGACCGCAGAAAAACAAGAATACGAGAACTTAATTGAACCTGACATCAAACTACTAAAGACATTATTAGACGCAACAGGCTCAAATAAAATCGGCAATCCAATCAAAAGAGAAGCTATAAAACGAAAATATCTATCTCTAACTTACAATCCAACCTTAATTGAAAAGACCATGACACCTAAACAATTGTTCACGGCAGGACATCCTCTCTGGGAAAAACCATATACTATTAACGAAATAGAATTCATCCTAAAAAATATGAATGATTGTACTTGTTACGAAGAATTGGAAGACATGATCAAAAGTCTAAAAGAATTCGAACACCTAATTTGGTAGAAAGGAAGAAAAAAATGACCACAATCCCATATCTAAAACAATACGACGACCCAATCACCGACTACCTAAAACAATATAACAAATTACTCAAACAAGCCAATCCTAATATCAACGAACTTAAAAACTTCCTAGAAACCAACCAACATCACAAACAAACATTCGGCATTAAAGCACTCGAATTAAAATATCATGCAATGACCACGGTTCCAACCTCAATCCAAAAAACCATGTCACCATACCAACTATATGCAACAAATAGTCCACTCTGGACAGTCGAACTCAGTGCAAACGAAATCGAAAGCTTTCTCGATATAGAAAAGAACACAGGCAGATTATCAGAAGAACTGTTCGCGCGAACATACGCCTACGAAACAAATCAAACCTACATCATCGACACAGAAACCTTTGACTCACCGTATCTAATACCTAATTTAAAGAAAGGATAACGCATGACAATCACCGATCCAAACATAATGATCGAAATGATCAAAAACGGCGAAGGTGTTGAACACTACGAAGAATGGGCTCACTGCAAAAATTTGCCAAATCTGGGCCACATCACTGTAAAGTGGGAACTAGCGAAACACGGATATTTCCCAGAATATTTCCTAAATAGTAACGTACCCGGCGTTGCCACATACGCACTCAAAGCCCACCCTGAATATCTACCCGAACTCATAGAATCAACCAAATCTGAACACATTCACGCCGTTCATAACATCCTAATTAACAAACCAGACGTAACCGAAGACGAATTGTTAACCCATATTTACATTTTAAATAACCAAATACAAAACGATCCTCAGGACTATAGCGGATTCAGCCAAATCGACAGTCGAGCCGAAATGCGTATGAAAATTGCGGCCGAAAAAGTTGTACTAAATAGCCTTGAGAAAACCATGTCGCGAGAACAATTATACGACACAAGAAACATCGCATGGGCAAAAGGATTAACTGTTCGTGAAATCGACCAGTGGCGAGAAGAATATGACAAAAAGCATCCATATGTTGATATGAAAACGCTACACGAACAAGAAGGATGGTTAGATGTATATTACGAAGACAACGAATAAAGACACCACATTTACAGAACAATATAATAAATTACGCGAACAAGTCAATCCGGATATTCATGAGCTTGAACAGTTTCTCAAGTTAGCACAAGTTCTCTTGCAAGAACACATGGTCAAAACACTAAAGCTCAAATATCTATCCATGACCACTGTTCCCACTACAATCGAAAAGACAATGTCGCCGTATCAATTGTATGAATCAAACAACCCGCTCTGGGCAGTCGAACTCACAGCTCGTGGAATTGAACGATTCGTAATTCGAGAAAAATATAACGGTAAGCTTCCAAAGATCTTATTCCATGATTATTACAACAACGCAAAACAAGGAATCTACTTCGATGACAACATTGACTTTGACTCACTCTATCCTGCATCAATAACTAATTCAAAGAAAGGATTCTAACAAATGCCAACTTTCGCTCACATCAAAACAGACCAAACCAATGCGTGGTACCGCGTCTTAAAAGATTCAGACTTAGAACACCCTGAAAAAGGCGTTGACGCATATCTCTATCTTGATGACCTCGCAGACATGCATCGCACGGCTTTAATTCAACGACTATATAGCTCACCAGAAATGGCTGAACTCATGCTCGCCAAAATGGATCATCCTGAAGAAACACTCAAGACTAAAAAGACACTCTACGTCAACAAAGTCGGCGGTTTCTATCCCGATCCAACTGACGACGAAATCGTAGAAATTAAAGAATGTCCGCAACGACCTCTCGCTAAAAATCAAGGCTTCACAGGCTGGCTCGACGCGACAGGACAATTCCACGAATGCACATATGGAACGCACAATGACATCGCACACAACCACGACATCACGGACGATGATTCAGCCATCTATTTCGCCTGCGCAATATCTCCGATTTCGAACAGTCTCACAGATGTCGCTGAAACAGGTTTTCTAAAACCAACACAAGCGCAATTAGACTGGATCGAAACTTATAAAGACCAAATGTCGCCAACACAACGTGAAATGCTCAATATTGAATAACTTTAAAGAAAGGAACCTAATGTTCAATCCAGGAAACTTCGCACTCTACAACAAAAAACGCGTCATCGTTCTCACAATTGAAAACAATAACGCGATAATCCTAGACGGTTCAAACTCAACAACTGTGCGGCTGTCTGCATTAGAACCATACACAAAAGTCCCTCAAGGTATGGCACCGATTTCGCTATCACCCGCACAAAAACGCATGCTCGATGCTATTTGCGCGACACTCGGTTATCAATTTAACGGTCTATGCATGCACGATGTTTCCACATTTATTAGACTTTTTAAAGAAAAATCGATAAACACCAAAAAGAAAGGACATTGACAAATGAACTTTGAAGAACTCTTAGACTTAGCCATTTCGATCCACGCACCCGATAAGAGGTGTGATTGCTATGAAGTAGTTGCAAGTTCTGATTTATTTCGATCCGCGCAGACAGCATTTCGCTGAATGCGACGACTTAAAAGCTTAAGCCGTAAGTCTAACCTACGTCGCGCTCGGTTGCCTTAAAACGAATTTAATTGCGACTTCATTTATAATTATATTCTGACAGTTCATGCTAATCTAACATCTAATAGTTCATAATTGTTAGAGAACGTCTCTAACAATTATAAGTATAACATTTTTACTCTAAAAATGCAAATAAAAGAATCACATCCCGAAAGCGCTTATATCATCAAATGCTGTTGATCAATACATAGACTGGCACCTCACAAACAGAAAGGACACGAAATGACCCCTACTGTATATCAAGAATACCAACAAGAACTACTACATCTAAAGAAAGATTCAATGGGCTTGTTCGAAGTCCGATTGCTAAACAATGAAATCACATGCATTGAGCCTTATTTTGACAGGCGCTTGACCCTACAACGATCTTATCATCGCATTATGGCTCAACATGGATTCTATATCGACAAACTAATCAAAACTAACGATAAATATGTCATCGCAGATTTAGTACGCCATGGATATGCTCAAGAATATTATAGAGATTGGGCTAAAAATGGCGAAGACGAAGTTCAAAAAGCACTACTAGAAAAAGGGCTTTACGTTGATATTCTCAATCAATCTAACAATGCGGATATCAGATATGCCGTCGCAAAAAGATATCCAGATCTTTCCTTAGCGTATCTCAAATCATTAAACGACAATAAGCACTATCGTAGTTTAGATTTGCTAATGTCTCAAACAAAACCAGATATAAAAGCCTTAAAATTTCTATTTAGCCTAAATTGGCACAAAACAGGCTACAATTTACAAATCCTCAAAAGCAAATATAAAGTTATGCACAAAATCCCAACAGCCATCGAAAAAACTATGACGCCATTTCAATTGTATCAAACAAACAATCCACTTTGGAAACATAACTTGTCAGGTTACAACATATCTTGCGTCAAATATGGTCAAGAAAAATTCAATAACAAAAATCTAACTCTAACCGAAAAAGATTTCAACATACTGTCATGTTGCACTGACACATATACCGTTGATTGCCACATAGAATGGCGTCTCGCAAACAGAAAGGACTAACCTATGTCACTAACAACTCAATCATTCACTTACGCCTTAAACAACATCGAAGAACTAACACGATTCATTCAAAATCGTGGATCTAACATCATTAACAATTCAGACGATGACTTTAACGAAGATGACATTTTTGTTATTTACACAGTATTCGATGGCGGAGTTTTCACAATGCACCTACTCCCGGAACCGGTATTTCTAGATGCCGTGATTCTCGACCCATATGCATTAAGCCTCACCGTATTAGCAACTATTAGTGGCAAAGCACTACTCAACGATTACGAGTTGATTAAAGGTTGGCTCGCAGGTCAACTAACTCGAAAATTAACCGATATCGAAACATTAGACGCTAACGCAGACGCCGTCGTCCATAATAAAAACACATCTATTATCGGAATCACTGAATATGATATGCAACTGCCACTTAAAACATTCCTAAGAAAAACTGGACAAAATTTCAATGACGTTCAAACCCGTCTCGTCGAACGTCTCGATATTTCGTCTAAAAAAGCATCGCTCATCCAAGATATGGCAAAGACGTACTATAACAAAATCATGAATCAGCCACTCGGTTTATTCCTCAGCGATAAAAATCACGGTCTTTCTGTACTCAATGACATCACAGAACATGTCACATATGTAATCCATAAATAGAAAGGACAAAAACATGTCACTTATAGCAATCTGGGCTTGTCAGTAGTTTCAAAATAGTAATAAATTGATGTAAACTTTTCATGCTTATTTGTGTTTTTCTTTTGACATTTATTTAATTTTATGATATACTCGTTATATTAAAACAAATAAAAAAGGAACCTCAATGCATAAACGTAAATTTACGGTTTTCACTCAATTACATGAGGAAAATAACGCCGATTTAATTGAATATTTTGATGATCGTCGTGAGCGTTATGCGAAAATCATGCGTGAGACGTTCCATCTAATTAAAAACGCAGATGATTTTAATAAATCCAACTATAATACGTATCTCCAAAATAAGTATCAAATTACGAAAAGAACGGCGGGTTCTATTATTTCAGACGCTCAAGGCCGATTAAATGCGTTGAAGGAATTAAAAGTTTATGAAAAAAGACAGCTTCAACAAAAGATTGAACATTTGGAAAAAGAAGTGCTTCCAAAGCTTATTCTAAAACGTGATAATTACATTGCTCAGTTAAAATCCAATCCGAAAGATTCACCTGTTCGACTTCGAAATATTCGACGTAAGATTGTCGCTAAAAAGAATAAACTGAATCAATTAAAACAAAAGTTAGACAACGTGACTTATCGAATCGAATCGGGGCGCTTAAAATTGTGTTTTGGAACTAAATATTTATTGAAACGCGATTATAAACGTTTTGTCGCACAACGAGATAGTCAAATGACTTTCGTTGGTTCGAAATCTGAAAAAGCGCAAAACAATATGTTTCAATTAAGCTATAATCCGAAAAACAACCAATTTGACATCAAACTGCGAAAAGATTTTGGCGAGTTCAAAAACGCAACTAAAGACGACAAATACGTTTACGGACGCGTCTATTTTCGACATCATAAGTCTGAATTAGTTTCGATTTTGCGTCAAGGCTATAGTCCTCTTAGTTACAAGATTATTAAAAAGCGAAATCGTTTTTACTTATACTGCACTTTTGAGATCCATGTCGAAAACGATGAATTCTTAACACGTTCGTCTTATGGAACGATTGGTCTTGACTTTAACAAAGGTTTCGTGACGTTATCAGAGACCAATGAGTATGGTCATCTTCTGCGAACGCAACTCTTACCTTATCGTTTTAAAGTAGGTTCTAAGACAACGACCGATCTTCAAAAATTAGTGAATGATGTCGTCGAACTCGCACTTCAAACAGGCAAAGATATTTGCATTGAAGATTTGGATTTCAAAAAGAAAAAGGCTAAAACAGAATCAAGACAAGGTCGTAAATACAACGAAATGTTGCATTCCTTAGCCTATCGTCAATTTAGTAATTTTGTCGAAGGCATTGCCTTTCGAAATTTAGTTTATGTAAGAAAAGTCAACCCCGCGTGGACATCCTGGTTGGCGAAAAAACTTTATTGTCCACGAATGAAACTCAATGTTCACGTCGGAGCTTCATTCGTTATTGCGAGACGTGGACAAGGTTTTAAAGACACCTTTAAATAAGCTCTTTAAACAATCAGCCTTATAAAGATGTATGAACGCAAGACAGTTTGGCATCTCCCTTTAAGGCCTTGTTCAATTAGAAACTTCAATGATAAGTCTCATTGTGTGATATTCGTCGAAATGAAATGAATTGAAGTGGAATAGGTTAACCGTTAGACCTTGAATTGAAAAATTCTAAAATTGATCTCAAAGGTTGTTATTACTTTTTAGTACTTTTGAGTAACGGCAGAAAGCCAAAACGGAATCATCGGAAACGGTGACCAACTACCATGGCGCATCCCCAGTGAACTCCGCTTATATCATTAAATACATCAAACTCAAAGAAAGCAACTAATATGCAAACCTATAAAGAAGCACTTGAACAACTCAGACAAAGTTCATGGCGTGAATTTCTTGCAACACAGTCAGATTTAGACGCCATTGTAGAGAAAATCGATAACGAAGCTCAATCGAAGACTATTTTTCCGAGCCCCGATAACATATTCAAAGTGTTCGGAACTCGTCCAGAAGACATCAAGGTCATCATTCTCGGACAAGATCCATATTACAACATCGGTCAAGCGAACGGTTTAGCCTTTAGTGTCGACGATAACGTTACAACGCCACGTTCGCTCAAGAACATTTTCAAAGAACTTGAAAGTGATCTCGGAATCGTACGTACTAATCCGAATCTTACGGATTGGCACGAACAAGGCGTCTTCTTATTGAATACCGCGCTAACAGTCCCCGAAAAAGAACCCAACGCCCACAAGAAACTTTGGAAACGCTTCACAGATGACTTGTTAGTCTACTTAACAAAAGTTAATCCCGATATTCTTTACATCATGTGGGGTGGAAACGCAAAAGAACACGGTCTACGCATCGAACAAGAACTCAAGAGTAACGACAACATTCTTTACAGTTCTCATCCGTCGCCCCTTTCCGCGAGATATTCGTTTTTTGGATCGAAACCGTTTTCATGGGCGAATACTCAGCTGAAACGTCAAGGAAAATCACCAATCGACTGGGCGTGAAAAAAAAATTAAAAAGTATTGACAAACTAATTCTTATTTGTTACAATTATAAAGAACTCAGGTTTTTGGGACTTCCTTCTTTCGTCCTTTTTTGCCCTGAGTTCTTTTTTAGTTCTCGCGATTGAAAGCGCTTTCGCGGAGGGCTTGATCGTTGCCACCGACATCGTTGTCGGTAGCAAATCCATATTATCATTATAACCGTATTTTATCAAAGTGAATGACAAACAACAAATTTTTTGATAAAAAGATACGCTAACAAGATTCCTATTTGTTAGCGCATCCTTTTTCTATTTCACAACGACCCGTTACGCTCAAACGCAACCGAAGACGGTTGCAGGCGGACTACGTCCGCACCTCTCTGAGACGGGGCTTCGCCCCGAACCCGACTTAGAACAGTTAGAAAGTGCAGAGCAGATAGATTCTTTTGTTTATTTAGGTTGTGGTGTGTATGGACGAATTCTCGTCCGAGTGAACAACGCCACGCGTTGTTCGTTTACTCTTTCGATATAACATTCTATTGGAGGTCATCTTATGCATTATCTAACAAAATATCAACTAGCCGATTACATTTCGGAATTTTACGCAAATCGCAATAACGATGATCTCGGAAATCACCGCTTACATTTACTTATGTACATCTTATTTACCGAATATCTTTACGTATTTGACGTTCGAGACGAAGAAGGTATCATCGAAACAGACAACTTCTTCCCACAATATCTATTTGAACCAAACTATATCGTCAACAACTATGGCGTAACCGATACAGACTTTAAAGATTACGAACCGAGACCGTTTACAAAAACATTTCCTACGACGTTCGACATGCAGATCAAATTCCTAATCGATCTCTTGTTAGACGACACAATCGACATGGACATTATCTCGCTGACCGAATATGTTCTACAGGATCCTTGTCGCGAATCTATGGTCAATAATGCACCGTTAGACATCAATTTAACCGAAAACTACTATCGAGAACACAGTCGTTGTTTCTCATCACGCGACATCTTTAAATAGGGAGAACGCCAAGCGTTCTCCATTCTCTCTTGCGAATATTACTCAACGAATCACTTAAAAGGAGACCCTCTCATGACCAACTTCACCGAATTCGCCTTAATCGAAATCAACGTACCAGTATCTCTCGTACGATATTCTGAAACGATCTATAAAAAGTACCACTTCGCCGAAAACCCTCTACATTTCGACGCGTTTCTCTCAACCGACGCACTTATGCATCAACCGTCAGCGAAACTCGCAATCGTAGCTGTAGAGAACAACCTTGACGAAACTGATACCGAAACCTTTTATGGTCGCCTCTTGCGCGAAGACACATCATCGAACACAGTGACCGTACATCTGTTTAGTGCATTCACACATCCACTTAAACAAATCTATCAAGAAAACTATGCAGTTGAATCTATTAACCTATCTGATTCACTAGGCAATCGTGCGATTCAAGTCAACAAAAACATCTGTCAAGAAATCACTATGGACGAACTACTCGCACAATACTCTTCAAAGAACTACGTCCGCAAAATTCCCAACAATTTCACTGTCGCGAAAAACTTGCAAGAATTCATCAACGATTACCAAAAAGAAATTCACATCGCCTATCGGTTGGGACTCTTCACCAAAAACTTGAAAGAATCTGTCCACAACAACTTTGAATTTGAAACCGATAGTGCACCATCAGAACTACTATCAAGTAATGCTATCACGACAAATCCTGATAAAAACCTCACATTAGATGACTTCTTGCGAAATAAACCGGACAGTATGTCTGTTGAAGAATTCCTGGAAGATTTGCTTGAAGATACTGATTACGGAATGGCTATCAATGAATATCTCGATCGTATTAATGATCCATGTATCAATGATTATCTCACTATCAAGATGACCAACAAAGAAACAAATGACAGTGTTTCGTTCACGATTTTTGTGACGGAACCCTACAACAGTGATCTCGATGAGATTACCTCTGAAGAAATCGCTGAAGAAATTATCGCGTGGCTCGCTAACGTAATCCGTGACGTGGTCAAAAACGAAATCGCAAACGTGCTCGCTGACATAATCGCGAATATGGACTAGAAAGGAAATCACAAACGATGGACTCTTACGCACAACAACTAGAAAACTATTTAAAGAACCACGGAATCGACGCAACTGTTACGTTGAACTCAGACCTCGGCTTTTACAGTATTCGATTCAAGTCCACTGACAATCACACTGAAACAATCAAATACGAAATCGAACACATCGACAACGATAACGTTTTACTCCAACTGACAGTCAACTCGAAAGTTCGTGACACAACTATTAAATTAGCATCAGGAACAGAACTCTACATCGAAGAATTCGATCCATATGCTTTTCTCGAGACAACCTTTTCACGCAATAAGATTGTTGCGCCTGCAAATATCGAAACCGTACTCGCTGACGAAGTTCAAGCTATTATCAACGACGTGAAACAGTACGGCGCATAACGCTTAGAAAACTAGAAAGGAACTAACAAAATGCCATCTTACGAACAACAATTAGAAACTTATTTGAAGAATCACGGAATCGATGCTTCGGTTACGTATAACGACTACTTTAATCGATACGACATCACTTTTACGACAATCATAGAAGAAATATGCATTTCAATCAACTTTAACGATATCCATTACGATTTTGGATTAGTTGCGGCTATGATCACAGCCTATAAACAAATCGATCAACAAGTTGAAACAGATTGGGCCGAAGTTGACATCAAACAAATCAGCTCGAGCCAAATTCTCATTAAATTTGAGATCGTACAAGTTCTGTGCGACACAACATTTGAATCGTCATCCGGAACAAACATAACTCTTTCAATAACAGATACCTTTAAAAAGTCACAACTGACATTCACGCGCGAAAAAACCGTCTCTCGTGCAAATCTCAGTGTCGAACTCGCAAACGAAATTCAAGCGATTATCGACGACGTAAAACAATATAGCGTGTAATCGCTTAGAAAGGAGTTGACTATGACAACATTCAAAGACATCTATCCACAAACCATTTTAAATATCATCAACGACGAAAACTTCGATAATATTGAACACGACAGTCCGATGATCAAACCAGAAGTCATCGCTAAAGCTCTAAACATCACCTTTGACGAAAAATTAACAGTCGACTTCGATAGCGCGTCACGTAGCATCAAACCAAGTCTATACGATGACTTCCTTACAAATCGTCGGAAAAACATGTGGCGAATCGCTAATGTTATCGTCAGTGTGAATCTCCCACCAGCACGTCTCGTTATGGAATTACAAGAACGGGCTGCCATGCGGCTCACTGACGAATTACTTATGCCAGAAAAACTACTCAAACGTCTGATTAAAGAACAAATGGCACCGCAATATGTCAAAATTAGACATACTAATCCTAAAACAGGTGTCGAAGAAACTGACATTGTAGAATCAAGATTAGACGATCACTCTATTCTTGTCAACGTAGCCGATTTACTACAAGTCAGCTACAACGATTTAGAACATCGCTTAAAAGATCTTGAATTTATTAACGATTGATGCGAAAGCTTACAAAATTAGAAAGGAGCCATTATGACAACCGAATCAAGAATGCCGTCGGCGACTGAATTGCGGATTATTCATCAGTTTGTCGACCCACATAACACTAAAAATCGCACATTAGAACAAATTCTAAACGAAATCAATAATGTTAATCTCATTATCAAACTCATCAACCATAAACAAGCATGCGATTTCTATGATCAATGGAAAAACCATCCCGACAGCAATGTCAGACTAGCTTTAGTATCCAACGGCTATTTTCTAGACTATTACATACATGACGAAATAGACAATATCAGACATATTGCTATATATAGACAACCTGAGATAAGACAAAAACTCTTAGAAAATCCAACGGTCGATGAATTATCGTTCGTGCATGACTATTTATATAATGAAGCCGAACCAGACAAAAATCATTTGAAAAAATACTTAGATATATGTTCAAAAGAAGGTGTCAATAACGACCAACACGAAGCGTTACAACTTAAATATTTGTCTATGACTTGCGATTTAGACACTATTACCAAAACAATGACGCCTACACAATTATTCGCTACGAACCACCCCGCCTGGGCTAAAAATTACTATCCAGAAACAATTGATGCCTTATGCGCAATTGTACGAACATTAACCAACATGGGCTATCAAAACCGCGCAGACTATGCAGAAATACTGATAAACATGGTAGATGACTATCAAAACGACACCTATCATTATTTACAAGAATTTCACTCAGACGCTATTCTTGAAGTTAAAGACAGACTCGGATATCCATCACTAGATTAGAAAGGAAAGCCCAATGGACAAACGACAAAAACAAGAAAAACTCATTTTGAAACTACTGGAACATTCGCCAGAGCAAACAAAATGGTTAACGCCTGATCAAATGGATCAAGCCAGATTAAACCAATACGAACTCGACGTTTGGAACGGCATCAAATTCAAATCCATCATTCAAGTCGGAAAATACGACAACGTGTTCGACACAAAAGTTTTTCGCATTGTAGCAACGTTATCGCAAAACGTTAACCTCGAAAAATTAGACGAATTCCGTGAAAACGGATTCACCGTACAATTCATCTTCCCTAAACTAGATGCTGAAGAAATTTTAGATAACGACGACGGATTAATGGCAAAAATGATAACTGTAGACTACGAGCCGACCGAATAAGAAAGGAAATCACATGCTACAAGACCTATTAATGCCCCACATAAACATTATTCTTATTACGATTGCCATGTTGCCACTTTATGCGATCGGCGTGTTTCTGTTTATCATTGCACCGTGCATGACGCTATCGATTGCCTTTCCTACTATTTTCGATCGAAAGCTCCTAAAAGACAACTGGTTTATAAACGTCGCAGCCTTCATCATAAGTACCCTATGCTGCTTGTTCTTAGCGACAGGTCTATATCTGTCGTACAGCTTCGCGCACGACACGTTCACCGTAAACGAAGGACTAAATCGACCTTTAACCGAAAACTTCAGTTTTACAAAAACAGGTGGACAAATCGTTATCGAACCAAAA